>Ga0209006_10002282_pt1 | contig 17477 bp, 13 predicted proteins | sample JacPin_JW_Ref_O2_FD_188567 | JGI IMG/M metagenome (GOLD analysis project Ga0209006, IMG submission 188567) | Forest soil microbial communities from Algoma, Ontario, Canada - Jack Pine, Ontario site 1_JW_Ref_O2 (SPAdes) (version 2) | ecosystem: Environmental > Terrestrial > Soil > Boreal... | reverse complement strand
TTATGGTTAACTGAGCGAACATTGGTTAATGCATACGTGCCCGATTCTCAAAATATTTCGCCGATGTTCTTGTTGAAAGTAATTCCCGCAGGTTACATTCCTCTCACGATTATCCGTTGAAGCAAGGTTGATTATATGACAGAAATGCCTTTAATTTCCGTCGTCATACCGACGTATAACCGCGCGTATTGCATTGCGGATGCCGTACGCACGGCGGCAGCGCAGGATTATAAGAATCTCGAGATTGTCGCGGTTGATGACGGGTCGACCGACGATACGCTCCGCGCGCTGTCCGAATTGCAAGCTACCGAGCCTCGTCTTCGTATTCTACAACATCAAACAAATAAGGGTGTGAGTGCCGCGCGCAATACGGGAATTGCGGCGGCGCAAGGCGAATTCATCGCGTTGCTGGATAGCGATGATACGTGGCTTCCGGAACATCTATCGACGCAGATGCGGCAATTCACGGAGGAGCCCTCACTCGATCTGGTCTACAGCGACGGCATACTGCTGTTGGACTCGGACCAGCGCAAATTCATGGACAAAAATCCGTCGAACGGAGAGGCGACATTTGAAGCCTTGATTGTGGAGCGCTGTCAGATCCCTATTTCAACAGTGGTTGCCCGCAAGCAGGCGCTGATGAAAGCGGGATTGTTTGATGAGACGTTGCCGCGATGCGACGACTATGACATGTGGGTTCGCACCGCTTTTGCGGGTGCTAAGATTGGTTACAACCGCACGATAGGGGCGAAGTTTTTTGTGGGTCGTCCCGGCTCCCTCAGCCATTCCAAAGCGAGAATGATTGAGGGCTACTGGAATATTCTCGAGAAATTCAAACGGACCCTCCCTTTGAAGGATGCGGATCGGGCGGTGGTAGAGGCACGCGCTGCGCAGATTCGGGCCCGTTACCTGCTGGAAGAAGGCAAGTGCAAGCTGGAAGAGCGGCAGTTCGATCAGGCGCGGGAGTTGATTTCGGAAGCAAATGATTATTTGCGCAAGCCTTCTTTGAGCGCGGCGGTCTTCGGTTTGAAATTTGCGCCGGGAGCGACGGCGAAAGTTTTGTCTTATTGGACACGGTTGCGGAACGAGGCATCCGCCTGAGCGGTTTGCGACCGGATGACGTTGCAGTTTTGATAAGCGGTTTGGGACGAGAATGATCAAGCGTTTGGTGGCGGGTGGGAAACAATTTCTCGGCATGTATCCTCCGGGGCGAAGGATCGCGGTGCTGCCGGACGATATATTTCTTGTTTCCTATCCGAAGTCGGGCAATACGTGGACGCGATTTCTGATTGCGAATCTCGTTCATCCCGAAAAGAATCCCGATTTTTCGAACATTAATGATTTGCTGCCGGATGTAGAGGGAATGTCGAAGCGTGATCTGGCGCGGGCGACGCGGCCGCGAGTACTGAAGAGTCACCAATACTTCGATCCGCGATATCCGAAGGTTATTTATGTAGTGCGCGATCCGCGGGATGTGGTGCTTTCGGAATATCACTTCGATATCAAGCGGCGCGCCATCGCGGAGGATTTTCCGCTGACGCAGTTTGTTTTACGTTTTGTGCGTGGAGAATTGAATCATCCGTACGGCACCTGGGGCGAGAACGCCGCGACATGGTTGTATACGCGGCGCGGCGATCCGCGATTCCTGCTGGTGAAGTACGAAGCGCTGCAGACGCAGGCAACGGATGAGATGGGCCGCATCGCCCATTTTATGGGGATCCCGGCGGATCCGAATCGAATTGCATTGGCGATTGAGCGGAGTTCCGCGGACCGGATGCGGGAACTGGAAAAAAAGCAGGGGCATCTGTGGTCTTCCACTAGAGACACTCGTCAAGACAAGCCTTTTGTCCGTGCCGCGAAGGCGGGCGGTTGGAAAGCGGAATTGCCGGAGTCGAGCGTCGCGGAGATTGAAGCGGCGTGGGGCGGGATCATGCACGAGATTGGATACGAACTGGCTGTGCCGAGTTTTGTGCAAGCCGGGATGGAACGCGCTTAGTTAGGTCGGATAGGAAAAATGATCAAGCATTTGATGGCCGGAATCAATCGTGGACTCGGTCGGCATCGACCGGGGCGCAGCCTGGTCATACTTCCGGACGACATTTTTCTGGTCTCGTTTCCGAAGTCCGGCAATACGTGGACCCGGTTTCTTCTAGCCAACCTGCGATACCCGGACGAACCTGCCACTTTTGCCAATATCGATCGCTTGATTCCTGATCCGACAGGAACTAACAAAAAAGATTTCGACCGGATACCAAGACCGCGCATTATCAAGAGCCACGAGTGTTTTGATCCGCGATATCCCCGGGTGATTAATATCGTGCGCGATCCGCGGGACGTGGTGGTATCGCAATATCACTACCATCGCAAGATCCGGAAAATCGAAGACGACTCTCCGATTGAGAGATTTGTTGAGAGATTTCTGGCAGGCGAAACCTGTCCGCATGGCTCGTGGGGACAAAATATCGGAACGTGGCTTTATACCAGCGAAGGTAATCCCCGCTACTTGTTGCTGCGATACGAGGACATGGTTGCCGATGCGGCGCGGGAACTGGAGAAAGTGGTCGCGTTTTTGAAGATGTCGGTAAAACCGGGACAGATTGCGCAGGCGGTTGAGCGAAGCTCCGCCGACCGGATGCGGAAACTTGAGAAAGCCCAAACCGATTTGCACGGGCTGACTCGCGGATCGCGAAAAGAGCTTTCGTTTGTCCGTGCGGCTGGTTCGGGCGGATGGCGGTCTGATTTGCCCGCGCCGATGGTCGAGAAGATCGAGCGAGCCTGGGGTCCGATCATGCGGCATCTGGGATATGAATTGAGCACGGAACTTGGGACTGCTTCATTTTCCTCTGGGGAAGCGCGGGACGATGAATATATGGGGTTTCTTAGCGGAAGCCGGAGAAATTTGTAATTTTGTAACTTGTGATTGGTAATTTGAAAATCGTAGCCTTCGGACCTCTGTTTCGACAGAATATGATTTACAGATCCTAAATATGCTGGGTCAGTTCAAATACGCCGTGAAGTACGTGCTTGGACTGGATCGCGCGGGAAAGCACTACACGGTCTTTCCCGACGACACTTTTCTGGTGTCGTATCCGAAATCGGGGAACACGTGGGTTCGCTTTCTTCTGGCTAATCTGTTGCACCCGAACGAGACAGTGGGATTTGCCAATATCAACCGGCTGCTTCCCGCTCCGGGTGTTCTATCCAAACGATTCTTGCGCAGCCTGCCTCGCCCGCGCATCTTGAAAAGCCACGAAACCTTTGATGTGCGGTTTCGTAAAGTAATCTATCTCGTCCGCGATCCGCGCGACGTCGCCGTTTCTGAATATCATTTTGACTTGAAGAAACGGTATATTGAGCCCGATGTGACGCTGGAACAGTTCGTGAAGCGGTTCATCGCGGGTGAGACGTCTTCTTACGGCTCGTGGTGGGAGCATGCGGCTGGCTGGATTGCTACACGGCAGGGTAATCCTAATTTCCTTCTGGTGCGGTACGAGGACTTGCTTTCGGATTCGGTTGGTGAAACGGGAAAGATCGCGGAGTTTCTCGGAATTAAGGCGGATCGAGAGCGTCTGCAGGCAGCGGTGGAGCGGAGTTCCGCTGATCGCATGCGCAAGCTCGAAAAACAGGAAGCCGACCAATGGACGGGAACGAAGAATACCCGCAAGGAAATACCGTTTGTGCGCGCAGCCAAATCCGGCGGATGGAAGGAAACATTGCCGGAATACTGCGTGGAAGAGATTGAAGTAGCATGGTCTCCCCTCTTGAATTTTCTCGGTTACCCACTGCAGACTCGTGAATTAGATGCCAAGACGGTGCCGGCATGGATCAAGACGGGTCAGGCGCTTTAGACATCGGCATCACTTTTACTCGGTTTTACTCGCTTCAAAATTGGCTGGGAATAAAACTGTCCTCATAAATGTTAAAGATCGAAAAAAAGCAGATCGTCAAAAACGTCAGTTCCAATTGGTTCTCTCTTGGGATCAACGTGGTCGTCGGTCTGCTGCTTTCCCCGTTCATCGTGCATCGGCTCGGAGACACTGCCTTTGGCCTCTGGGTTCTAATCTTCTCGATCACGGGATACTACGGCATGTTCGATCTGGGCATCCGCTCTTCGATCGTTCGTTATGTTTCGAAGTTCACGGCCACCGGAGACCGCGAAGAGTTAGCCAAACTGATCAACACCAGCCTCTTTACCTATAGCTGCATTGGTGTGGCGTGCATGGTGGTCACGACTGTAGTGGCTTTCCAAATCCAACGCATATTCCCGCATATTCCCGCCGATTTCCTGCCCACGGCCCGAAGCTTGTTGCTGATGGTGGGGACGGCGGTGGCGATCGGATTTCCGGCGGGAATTTTTGGCGGGTTTCTAGAAGGCTTGCAGAGATTCTACGTCATCAGTTGGACGAATGTGATTTCGACCCTCTTGCGTGCGGGATTGATCGTCGCGGCTCTTACCCATGGCTACGGGCTGCTCACCGTCGCGCTAATTACGATCACCTTGCCCTTAATGGGATCGCTCATGAACGGGGTCATCGCGCTCCGGTTGTGTCCCGTTCCTTTTGGGATCAAGTATGTAGACCGCGCCACATTCCGCCAGATCGCGAACTACAGTGGTGTCACGTTCATGATCATGGTGGCTGGCCGGCTGAAGTTCAAGACCGACGAAATCGTGATTGGCGCGTTCATGTCGGCGGCGGCAATCACGTATTTCAACATTGGTGCTCGCATCGTCGATTATGCGGGCCAGGTGGTGACGTCGCTCTCACAGATATTCGTCCCCATGGCAAGCCACTCGGATGCACGCGGCGACATGACGAGGTTGCGGAAGATATTTCTGGTGGGTAATCGGGTTTGCGGGCTGACCATATTCCCGGTGTGCGTGGTTCTGCTGATCCTGGGTAAGTCGGTGATCGAAGTCTGGATGGGAAAAAAATATGTTGCCACCAGCTATCCCGTGCTGGTGATCATGATTCTTTGCAGTACGCTCTGGTGGGCGCAGGGCGCATCGGGGCGAATTCTGTTTGGGATGTCGAAACATGGAACCTGGGCCATCGTCACGATGGTTGAAGGTATCTCCAACTTGATTCTCAGCATTATTCTTGTGCGCCCTTACGGAATTATTGGCGACGCTTTAGGGACGGCGATTCCGCTGACTTGCAGCGTTGTGTTTTTCATGCCTCGCCATCTCTGTAAGAAACTTGATGTACCGATTACGACTTATCTTCGAGAGTCGTATCGCCTGCCGCTGATGTTGTGCGTGCCGCTAACAGCAGTGCTTTTGCTGATGCGAAGATGGTTTATTCCCCATAACTACAAGGGATTGGGCTTGCAACTTGCCATTGGCTTAACGACCTATGGATTGGGGTTGCTGTGGGCTGTGAAAACGAAGACTGCGCTTCGCGTCGACGAATCATCGATCCAGGGCAGGTCGCCTGCGAGCGTTATAGTTTCGCCTCCGGCAGAAGTTTATCCGCAGGACGTCTAGCTCGCCAATTAATTCAGGAGCCAGGAACCGGCTCCCCCCAATGAGGCTGGCAATTGCTGAATTGCGCATATGCTATATTTTTCTTCACTCAATCAGGAGAATGAATGCGCCCGCTTGGTGTGACATTAGTCGCGCTTTATCAGATTCTGCGAGGCGTGATCGGATTAACATTCGGACTGTTCGTACTGGGTTTTGACGGACCGATGAACAAACTGGTGTCGATTGCGGCTCGCGGAAATCATGTGGAGCGGTTGGTCGGTCATTTCGCGCATGGTGGGGGACTTATCCTCGGTTTTTTTGCGCTGGTGCATCTGATCGCAGGCTACGGACTTTTTAAGATGGAAAACTGGGGGCGTTTTCTCACGATGTTATTCTGTGCCGTCGAACTCGTGCTAGAACTTCCGGTCGCGATTCAAGCGAACGTGTTTTCCATCGTCTTCGGGGGGCTTAACGGGTTGTGCATTCTCTACCTCGCTATGCCGCCTGTTAAGCGAGCGTTCGGCGTTCAACGCGGCGTCGTGCGTATGGCCGTCTAGCCGTTTAATAATTAGCTCACCCGCGGGATTAGTCCACTTCGCTCCTCTAATGCTTGTGATGCTTGCCATCCCTGTTTCTGGCCCATTTGCCAGGGACGAGAAGGTTCGTTCCTATTCACTAAGCGCTTAGAATCAATTGATTATCCCCCTTGCTGGGGCGTATGACTTATAGTCGCCTTGGCCCTTCAATCTGGAGCCCTGTTAATGGATTGTAAACTTTTGTTATCAATGGTTTATGGGCGATTCTCGCGGGTAGTTGGTGGTATTGACAAGGCATCCGCACATGATATTCTTGAGCCAATGCAGCAGCCGGTATCCCCTACTGACTGAAATTCGGGTCCCTAACGGCTTTGACAACTTGATTTGGTCTTCGGGAAGCTGGAAACCAACCTAACTTCGTCTAGGAATGGGGCTGAAACCTGTTATGAAACTCCTTACCGCCTTAGTGCTTTCCCTTATCAGTGTTTCCAGTGTGCACGCGGCCTTGACGCCCACTACGACCACGATTTCATCCTCTAAGAATCCATCAGGCTACGGACAATCGGTCACGTTCACTGCCGTGGTCAGTTCCAAGTCTGGCACTCCGCCAAACGGAGAGAACGTCAATTTTCTGCAAGGGCAGAAGCTTCTTGGAAGTGGAACGCTGCATAGCGGATCGGCGACGTTTGCGATCGCGACCCTGACCACGGGAGGCGCGGATAACATCAAGGCGGAATACACAGGCGATGCAACCTACGCTGCGAGCACCTCGGTAGCGGTAGTGCAGGTGGTGAACAAAGCGTCGACCGGCACGTCACTGGTTTCATCGCTAAATCCGGCAAATTCTGGGCAGTCTGTTACCTTCACGGCAACCGTAACGCCCCAATTCTCAGGTACGGTCACGGGCGTGGTGGCATTTAACAACGCAAGCGTGAAGCTTGGCACGGCAGCGCTCTCGAATGGGATTGCGAACTATACGACTACGAAGTTGACTGCGGGCACGCACGCAATTACGGCGACCTACAACGGCAGCGGTTCGTTTCTTACCAGCACCTCGAATACTGTGAATCAGACAGTGAGCGAGGGAACCTTCACGGATTCCACGATGTTGTGGGATGGAGTGACACGGTATTATGAGGTGTATGTTCCGGCGAACTTGCCAGCTAGTCCGCCTATGGTCTTGATGTTGCACGGGACGAAGACGACTCCAACTGCCGACTCGCAGGCTGTGATCACGCAGAACTGGGGATGGCAGGCTGTCGCTGATGTGTATGGTTTTATTCTGGTGAAGCCGGCCTCTACTTACAATGCCACGTCGCACCAGTGGAACTGGAATGCCTATTTCATGGATGCGGCATTTCCTTCGCCCGCGCCGGATGATTCCGGTTTCTTGCGGCAACTGATCGTCAATTTGACTGCTCAGTACAACGTTAATCCCACGATGGTGTATGTTGCCGGCTTCTCTTCGGGCGCGCAAATGACGGAACGCGTGGGTGTGGAGATCTCGGACCTGGTGGCGGCAATCGTTCCGGCGTCAGGGCAACTAGTTGGTCAGCAGGTACCGCCTCCTGGGCTGCCGGGCAGTGCATTGAGTCCGATTTCGGTTCAGGAATGGGCCGGAACGAAGGATACGACTCTCTGGCCGTGCAACTACGGAACCACAAAATATTCTGGCGTGACGTTCACCCTCGACACCGTGGATGATACGTTCAACTACTGGAAAGGGCAAAACAGTTGTACCGTATTGCAAACCAAGCAAACACTGTGCCTGAACGGTGAGCCTAACAATGCCAATGATGCTCCTACTCCGGGAATGACGGGGCTAACGGGTAACATCGCTTCCAGTTGCGCTGATAGCACTCAGGTTCAATTCATCTGGGAGCCGAACGTGGGGCACTCATTCCAGCAACAATACGACGAGCAGCGGTGGCTGTTTTTTGCGGCGAACCCGATGTCGCCTAAACGGCGCAAGTAGAATCAACATGGCCTCGGGCATGAGCCGCGAAGGCAAAAGTGTGGCTCGGGGTTCGTTCAACTTTTTTTGGTTAGAGTTTGTTTAGACTTGCGGATTGGGAAACTATGGCAGTGGAACAGGCAGCTGGCGTCAATGAAATGATGAAGGAGCTGGCCAGCTATATCAGCGAAAAAGTGGTCAAAGGGAAAAGCGAAGTCACCGAAGATACTTCACTGGTTGCTTCTGGTCTGGTCGATTCATTCGCGATGATCGATATCTTTCTGGAGCTGCAAAGGATCACCGGGCGCAAAATTTCCGCCAGCAAGGTGCAGGCCAAGGATATGGAAACCATCCGAACCATGTTTGCGATTGTGGAGAAGTTCGGCAAGCCGCCCAAGAGCTAGTTAAGGTCAGAGGTTTGAGGTCGGATTGCAGAGGTTGGAACTCTCAATTTCGGAGTTGGATTTCATACACCCCGGGGCACATCAAGGCTCCTCATCAATGCTCCCTCATCAAGGCCCATCATTTTTCCCAGTTTGCCAGCATTTCTGTAATCTTTCCTCGATCAATCTTGCCGTTTACGTTCAGCGGAATCTGTGGGAAGTGATAAATCCGGTTAGGTACCATGTAGCGCGGCAGTCGTGTTTCACACGCGGCTATAATCTGTTTGTCTTGGGCGGAATCGGCTCCCGATAGGACTCCTACGATTCCGGAGGCTGAGCCATCCGACAGAGGCCACGGAATCGCTACTGCGAGCTCGGTGCGGGCGGCTTCGCGCAGCACCAGATCGATCTCCTGGAGTTCGACGCGATATCCGTTGACCTTAACCTGAAAGTCGCGACGCCCCAGATAGAACAGACACCCGCGTTCATCCTGGCGGACCAGGTCGCCGGTGCGATACCAGACTTGCTCTCCAGTGTGTTGTAGCCGAACGAAGCTTTTCGCTGTTTTTTCGGGATCGTTCCAGTATCCGCTGGTGACTTGCGATCCTCCGAGACAAAGCTCGCCGCTTTCGCCGGTTGGTACGGGCGCTAGATTCTCGTCAACCGCACACACCTGCTGCCCATCGAATGGCCAGCCGATGGGGACTAATCCACGGACACATTCGGCGGGGGATTTTTGGGGATCCCAGCGGTAATACGTGATCGCGATGGTCGCTTCGGTCGGGCCGTACAAATTTTCGAGGATTGAATTGCTCGCGGTAGCTTGCCAGGCTTCAGCTAAAGTCGACGACAGTGCTTCACCGCAAAAGAGGCTCCAACGCAGAGTAGGAAATTCCCCGGGCTCCAGGAGGCCCAGCTTCGACGCAAACATAGCGACGGAGGGGACGGAGAACCAGACGGTGAGCTGTTTCTCGTCGATCAAGGTTGCCGGGGTCAATGTTTTTTCGGCGTAGGGGACCAGTGTCGCTCCTGCGTCCCAGCAAGTAAAAAGATCATGGACGCTTAGATCGAAGGTCAGATCGAAATTTTGTGAACAACGATCTGCACTGTTTATGGCGAAGCGCGTCGCGGCATAGTCCATGTATGCGACGGCGTTTGACTGGCTGACGGCGACTCCCTTGGGAACGCCGGTGCTGCCGGAGGTAAACAACAGATAGGCGGTGTCGCTTCCGCTAACGATTGGATCGCGCGGATCGGCGACCGTTGACAGGTCGCGGGCGCGGATTAATCGGTGCGGGGAAATTAAATTTCGATCGGGCTCCCAGCCAGCGTCGGGGACGATCAGCGTGAGCGATCTATCTCCTTTCAAGCGCGGCAGCAAGGATTCCAGCGTGGAGGCGCACTCCTGCCCCACGACCAGCGTGTTGCATCCGGATGCCAGCAACATGACCAGGGTTCTCTCCAGTGGGAACTTAGGATTGAGCGGAACATAGCCGCGACCGCTGCCCAAAATCCCCAGAATGCCGCCGTAAGCGCCAATGCTGCGGTTGGCGAGAACAGCCACTACTTTTTCGGATGGATCAAGAGTCTGCTGGAGGCAAGCCGTAATCCTTCCCGCGTAGTTCCAGAGCTGGTCGTAACTCAGCGATTGTTCGCCGAGTTCAAGTGCCGGGGTCGCGGGATTGGTGCGCAGGGAACGAAGGAAACCGCTGATCAAACTCTTGCTCGAACCTTTTGTCGGACTCTTGATGGAACTAGCAGATTGTGGCAGCGGGGCCATCAGTCACCTTAATTTGTGGAATCGAATCGTTATTTATTGTGGCCAGTGAATGTTGAATCAGGAGCGCCCGGTGGAATCGGCCGCTGACGATAGAGGATATTGAAGAGACGATCGGCGACGATTTTGTTGCCCTGGGGCTTCAAGTGTGAGATGCCGACGTAGAGCGAATCTTTCTGGTCATCCAAAGCGTCTGCGAGATAATGGAAGTCTGCGCCCTTGAGTTCGCGGCCTCTCTCATAGGTTGCCTGATACATCTCGCCGAGGCCGGGAAACTTTTGGTATTCCATGTTCAAAACCTGCTGTTCGTAGGGCGTCAGTTCTTTGTGTCCAACTGCCATGTTGGGATACCAGACGAAAATTGCACGGAAGCCATACTGGTTTGCCAGTAAGTTCACGATGTCCATATTCTGGTTGTAGTTTGCGACGACTGCCGCGGAGAGCGCGTCCGAGTCGCGCTTGACCTTGGGTGCTTCTTCTTTTTTATTGTGGAAGGGCGCTTTGAGTGCGATCTTTTCCAGAAAGCGATAAGTATTGGTTTGGCGGAGATAGGAAAAGCCGGCTTTTTGGGATTGACCCCAGTTTTCCAGAAAATTCTTGAAGGAATTGAAGTTGCTGTGGACGTCCGCTTGCCCGCTTTGATACGCGGCAAAGGCCTCGGTTCCACCATCATAAAAGAGGACGACATCCGGTTTTCGCGCAGCGTGCTTAAGTTGCTCGATTAGAGCGATCATTTCTTGGGAATTGGCCCAACCCTTTTCGGCGTAGTTCACGATGCAAACCGGCTTACCGGCTTTGGCATAGTCTTGCGCGATGTAGGAGGGAATCGTTTCTTCGTCGGGAGAACCTGCGCCCCACATTACGGAGTCGCCAAACGTCCAGATGGTGAAAGTCTGGTCATCGCACTGCGTGTGAGGGGTTAGGCGAACTCCGTTCTGATCGATGGAAATCACTTCGCCCTGATAAGGAGCGCGGCGCCAGAGGACATACTGATGGTAAGTCACTTTGTTGGCTTGCTCGAATTCTTTCCAGTATTCGCGGTCGGCGGGGTTTCCCTCTTCCGCTAAATCTAACTTGACCGCCGGTTCCATTGCGTCCTGGGCAACGGGAAGATAGCGACGATAGGAATAGAATTCGACGGAGGCCAGCAGGATTGCTGCCAGCGTAACGGCTACGCAAAGGCGGATAGCGAAATATTTGAAAAGGGATTTGTATTGCGTTGTGGGCGTTTGCCGATTGTCCACTATTCGCTCAGTTTCTATGCTTGGCACAACCAGCGGAACCTCACTTATCTGCCCCGAGACTTATTGAATGCTAGCACAACACTTTTACCGTTCTGCACGTTTCGCGGCAGTTTCAGCGGGGTCGAGGACTGGCCAAAAATTTCAAAAGAGGGCGTACATTATGGGGCCAGTATCGGACTGGCCGGGCTGAAAAACTACGCTTAGATACAGCGTGAGGACGAGAACGATCGGGGTAATCCAAACCCAGCGTTCGTTGGCGACGGTTGCCAGCAGGTTGGCCATAGATCGCGAAGCTCCGGATGGCAGTTTTGCGCGCTGTTGTGCGAGTTCTCCGAGGCGATCAAGCAGCGCTCCGCCACCCATGATGGCGAAGTATCCAAGTGCGGCGAGTAAAGTCATCACGTAAAAGCTGTGGTCAAAAGTTAAATGACGATAGGCTCCAGGAGAAGCGATCGCCTTCAGCATGGCGAATGCCTGCCTGACATTTTCTGCGCGAAAGAAAATGTACCCGATGCATACCGTCGAAAACGTCACCCACCAGGAGATTGCGGTTGCTACAGGACCGGTCCATTCAAATCCAACGCGCTTACGAAACTCCTGCCACTGCCGGTGTAGGACGAGCAGAATGCCGTGATAGACGCCCCACATCATAAAGAGGAACGTTCCTCCGTGCCACAAGCCGAAGACGAACATGGCGATTACGAGTGAGAGATTGCGCCACCACACTTCCCGCCGCATGGTAGCCAGAGGCAGAAAGAGAAAGTCGCGAATCCAGAATGACAACGACATGTGCCAGCGCGTCCAGAAAACGGCGATAGTGGTCGATAGATAGGGCCGGTCAAAATTTTCCTGCACTTGAATCCCGAAGAGGCGGGCTGCGCCGATTACCACGTGCGAGTATCCGCAGAAACTGAAGTACAGCTGGAAGGCGTAACCGAGAATCAGGAACCAGACATCGATTCCGCTGAAGTGAGTTGTGGTACTGAAAAGCGCGTCAACGCCCGCGCCAGCATACAGTCCGCCAGCCATTACACCGGCGGTTACCGACATCAGCACACCAATCGAAACGCGACGTACTCCCGTTTTAAGATCGTCGTTGGTTACAGCCCAATCCTGACGGAATTGCGGCAGCATGCTTGACATGCGGCAAATCGGGCCCTGAAGGACGGTGGGCCAGAACGACATGAAAAGGCAAAATTCGATCAGCGTGGGATCCAGTTCTTCTTCGCGATAAAGTTCGAGAAGATAACTGAGCGCCTGGAACGTCCAGAAGGAGACGCCGAGAGGGAAGATCATTTGTTTAAGGAGAGTTAGCGGCGAACCTGACGGAGCGACGGATCCGAGCAGGGGCAGATATTTAAAAACGCAGAGGAGGATCAGATTGAAAAGAATTCCAGTCCAGAGGCGGCCGCTTGTGATTCGCTTCTTGAGCCACTCGCCTAATGTGTAGTTCATCAGCGAGCTGAAAATCAGGATGACAATGAGCCATCCTCCCCAACTGTAGTAGAAAAGCCAGCTGGCGATCAGGTACAACACCTGCCGGGCGGTGATGGAACGAAGCCGCATGGATGCGATCCACACGATCACTAGACCAATTGCATAACCAAGAAGTTGCGCTGTCGTCATCTGGGGAAAGTCAGTTTGTATTACAACCGCGTAAGAAAAGTATAGCGTGCGGTGCGCTGTACTGCGGCTCGCCTAGGGTTTTGACGGAACAGCCGCGATTGTCGCTGATCGTGATTGCGTGCCCGAGACTACCTTTTGCAGGATGTCGGCGAACTGTCCGGTGACCACGGACCAGTCGAATTGAGCTGCCAGTTCCGCGGCAGCCACCTCGAATCTCCTACGCATTTGCGCGTCACGAAGAAGCAGGAGGATGGCGTCAGCGAATGAAGATGCGTCATCCGCCAGCATGAGGTCGCGTCCATTCTGGAAGGTAAGGCCTTCGGCACCGATTGAGGTCGAGACCAGGGCTTTGCCCATGGCCATCGCTTCGTAAATCTTGAGGCGGGTTCCGCCACCGATGCGTAACGGTACGATCACTACGCTGGCGTCTCGAAGATAGTCGGCGACGGAGGGCACGGTTCCGGTTACCTGCACTGATTTGGAAGCCAGCCGCTGAACTTTCGCGAAGGGGTTTCGCCCGACGATCTGAAAAATCGCGTCGGGAAATTCCGCAAGAACGCGCGGAAAGATGCGGCTACAGAAATATTCCACGGCATCGATATTCGGTTCCCAGTCCATAGAGCCGGTGAATACGATCCGTGGCGGCGTGACGGACGACGGAGGAGCAACGGGAAATTGTTTGGTATCGACGCCGGTCGGATTTACCGTAATCTGGGCCGCGGGATCCATTTTCAACATCTGTTGGCGATCATTTTCTGAAACCGCGATAATGTGATGAAAGCGAGTGAGAGTTTGGCGCTCGTAACGCGACATCCGGGCTGATTCGAGGGTGTACGACAGTTTTTTCACCGGATGCGATTCAGTTGTCGCCATGCGCTTCCACAGCGCGCTCTCAACGTTGTGCTGAAAAAGCAGGCAGGGGATGGGAAGTTTGTATGGAAAATTTAAGGACGCAGCTAGAAAATCGCAGATGGCTACGTCGAACTGGCCGGACAACAATTCCGCCACTCGCTTGCGGACCGCGGGGTGGGTGAACTTGGTCACTGAATACGGGGCTAATCGTGGAAGGCGATAAAGATAATCCAGCACACCGCGAAATCCGTTTGATTCAGGTGCGGCGGTGTGAAGTACCTGCGCCCGCGGAAACTCCTTCGTGAGGGCTACTTCATAATCGGGGTCGCGCCGGCCACCGTAGTACGAAAGCAGAGTGAGTGCATGGTCTGCGGCCAGGCGACGGAGAATGTTGTAGGAACGAATCTTTCCGCCTGTATCGACAGGAAGAAGCTTGCCTGCCTTCACCCACAACACTCTCACTCGAGATTTCCTCGCCCGGTAAATTCGCTCGATCGAGACGCCGAGACCGCTTGCGCGGCGTCCCTCAGCAGCCTACCACGGTCTTAACGTGAGATTACTGTGAGGTGACATTCACGGTAATCTGCGTGTTCAGCGAGTTCACGGCGGCATTAATGGTAAACGTGCCCGAGGAGCTTCCCGTTGTGTAGTTGACCGTGGCGTTTCCGTTCGAATCGCTGGTCACAGTGGTCGCACTGAGGGTTCCAGTTGGAGCTGAGAAGATCACGGAGACACCCGGCACGGGAACTCCTCCCGCATCGACTACTTGCACGACGATGGGCACCGGCAATGGCGAATTGATTGGGGCAGACTGGTTATTTCCCGAAGTTACCATCAAGTTCGCCGGAGAATCGCCGGTTGCGTATTCCGTGAGCTGCCCCGCTTTCAACGGCGGAGAGTTCACCACAATCTTGAATGTTCCTGCTCTATTCGGTAGCTGGTAACCGACAGCCACCAATCCTTTGGAGTCGGAGACACCAGTACTGGGCGTAATCGTTCCGAGGCCGGTTGGATCGACGAAGGTCACGGTAACTCCGGGAACGCCATTGCCGGACGCATCACGGACCTGGATTCGCATCGCGCTCGCTAGAACCGATCCCGCTTGCTGAGTCTGTTTATTTCCAGAGTAGGTGATGATTTTAGCCGCGACCGCCGCGACCGCCGTTTCGGTAAGGGCCATACTGGCCGCGTTCGGAGCGCTCGCCGTAATGGTGTATACGCCCGTGGTCTTGCCCAAGGTGTAGCTGGTGGCAACGTTTCCATTCACATCCGACACGACACTTGGCGGATTGAATATGCCTTTCTTACCGCCGTCGCTGAAGCTGACGGTCACACCGGCAAGACCAGCCCCAGTGTAAGGATTGACGACCTGCAACTGGATCGGGGCCGGAAGAGCGGTGAGAACCGGAGCCGTTTGATTATTGCCGCCGACCACCGACAGGTTCTGGAACAGTCCATACGCTTGCAAGGTGGTTTGGGTGCCAACGTAAACTTTCCCGTTTGCTACGGTCTGGGTAATAAAGTGAGCGAAGGGTGGCAACGCGTCGCGCGACGCAACCTGGCCAGTGTCATACAGTTCAACCAACGTCAGCGCGTTCAAGGCGTACAGGTTGTTGCCGCTGATCACCCAAAGAATACCGTCGGTATTTTCATTAGCGGAGATGGATGGTGAGTGGCTTCCAACATACTTTTTGGGCGAGCTTATGACGGGTGTTGGAGAAAGAGGAGTTGTGCCCGCGCCCACTGAAAAGCCTTTGATAGGGTCGGCATTGCCAGCGTAATAGAGTGTGCTGTTCCAATAAGCGGGTGAGCTGAACATGTGGCCTACGGCATCGGGAAGTTCCTGGCCGCCATCCGCATTCAGGTTCGCGTCGCCCGTGCTGTATTGACCCATCATGCCGTTGTCGCGATTGAGGACATAGATAGTGCCCTCTTTGCCGGCGCCTACCACGAGATGCGGATAGGGTCCTGGCTGGTCGGGAAGAACGACGGGTCCGCCGGAGCTAAGGTCGAGATCGTGAGCGTTCAAAAAGGCAACATCGGAGGGCGTGAAATAGTCGTTCAATCCAAACGATGGAGCGGGAGTAAACTGCAGCACGCTGTGGCAATAGCTTTGACCGCCGAACGGTACGTCATACAAATTGCTTTCAGCGGTGATGGCATAAATGTTGCCGAACTCATCCGCGGAGATGCCGTTGCCGGTCTGCCAGATGGAAGTGAGTCCAGAATCGGGCGAAGTATTGAACGATCCGACTTGCTGCAAGCTGGTGGCATCATAGGCCAGGAGCCATCCAGAGTTGCCGTCGTTGCATCCGTTCGAACCGAAGCCGATATAAATGGTGCCGTTAGATAGCAATAGACCGGGGCGTTCCTTCTGATGGAGACTGTTGAAGACAGTGACGTGGCCTTTGAGACTGACGCTGGTCGCGCTGATCACCGTTGGACCGCCGAATTTTTCCTGACCAGTAGTGATGTCGAGCGCGTGCAAGCGGTGCACAACGGTGCCGTTTTCCACCGTCTTAGCTACGAGGTAAATCGTACCCGTTGTCGTATCAATGGTCGGGGTCCCGGGTATCCCTTCTTGACTGGCGGTACCCGAACATGGCAGGTACTGTCCGCTGGCCGTGGTAATTCCGGCTGCCGGATTAGTGAAATTCACCCACCACAAGGGCGCTCCGAGGTTGTTGTCGGCATCGAAGGCATAGATCGAATCAGCCATGGTGGCCACGTAAACGACGTTGTGGACGCCCTGCCCGGGAATGTTCACTGCCGGCATAAAAAGTGGCTGCGCAACGGCCGCGAAGTCCAGTGGATAGCTGAACAACAATCCAAATCCGTTCTTATTCACATTGGCCGGCGTGAGCAGGGTCTCGTTTACATTGGCGCCGGTTCGTTGGTTGTTTGAGTGGCCGGTTGGAAACGGAGTTTGCGCAGAACAAATGGAAATGAAGACCACACCCATTAAGAGGGCCATGAACAGGCTACGGCAAAGGGAATTCGACTTACTTCCGATCCCCTGGGATGGAACAGAAGAAATAGTGACCATTGGGTTACTCCGCTGGGAGATCGGCCGCTAGGCCATTGCCTGGGAAGTAGCAGTTATTAAGCCGAAGTAGCGCCGGGGAAGCGCGATCTCAACCTCAACTCTACAAAACTATTCCCGGCAGCACAAGGCCTCCGGACGCAAATGTTTATAAGTGTATAGGAAACGTTTTGCACCTATTAGGACCTAATTCTATCCAGACGGCGCCTTTTGAAAACCCCACCGAAGTGGGGGACTGATTGCTCGTGTGAGCTAAGGCCGATTGTTTCAGTGCGATTTTCTAAGTGGCTGAAGGCTTAAGGGAGGTTGAAACGAGCATTGGTATCGCGGAACGAGATGGTGAAAACCGGCCACAATGATCATCTGGCGAGCGTTTTCACTCGCGCGATATACTTGATCAGCGGGGTCGCCGTTGTGCTTACAGCGCTTCGGTAGGCTTGTGGGGGCCGTTTTGGACTGCGGCCTGTCGTCTTTCGCCGGTCGAATACAGCTTAGGGGCGACATTTTCTGGAGGTATATGCCGATTACGGAAGAGCGGGAGCAGTCAGTCCTGTGCGGTGAGTTGCAGGAGATATTGCGGTGTTTGAGTTGCGGCGGG
>Ga0209006_10002281_pt1 | contig 17478 bp, 9 predicted proteins | sample JacPin_JW_Ref_O2_FD_188567 | JGI IMG/M metagenome (GOLD analysis project Ga0209006, IMG submission 188567) | Forest soil microbial communities from Algoma, Ontario, Canada - Jack Pine, Ontario site 1_JW_Ref_O2 (SPAdes) (version 2) | ecosystem: Environmental > Terrestrial > Soil > Boreal... | reverse complement strand
ATTCAAGAGCAAGCTCAGAAATCCACCACGCGCTTGCAGATCTCCGAGGACGCAATTTCGGAATATCGCGTCGATTCCGCACTGTACGACGCGCAATATGGATCGCAGGCCGGCGGGCAAGTGGACGTGGTGACCAAATCCGGCACCAATGATTTCCACGGGACGGTTTTCGGCTATCTGCGCAACAATGTCTTCGACGCGCGTGAATTTAACGACCCTCCGCAGATTCCTCCATTCCGCCTGGGACAATTTGGCGGCACTTTCGGTGGCCCAATCAAGAAGGATAAAGCTTTCTTTTTCGTCAACTACGAGGGACTTCGGCAGTTGCAAGCCCTAACTTATACGGCTGCAGTGCCTGATCCGGGTTTGCAACAGCAGATCCTTACGACTTCGCCGGTGATGTGCCCGATCCTTCAAGCTTGGCCGTGGCAACAATCGGCCGTGGCGCAAAATACCGCGCTTGGATGTTCGCCGAAGCATGTCTTTTCGGACTCGCTCTTCAATGACGAGGGAATACTCCCTCCCAATGACCCCAATTTCAGCCCCGGCACAAGCCTTTTCACCCACGAATCGACGACTACTATTCATGAAGACACCTGGCTCGCGCGGTTTGACTACACGTTTTCCCCCAGTACGTCACTCTATGCTCGCGCGCAACGCGATATCGCATCGACCGTCGCCCCGTTGGGCAACGCGCTCGACCAGCAAGGAGTCTTCAATCACCCAGCCAACTACATCATTGCTTTGGTGCATTCTTTTTCGCCCAATCTGCTGAACGTGGCGAAGTTCGGCATAAATCGCTCGCCTTTCCACAATCCCCAAATCTGTAACTTTCCTCTCGCAGTGAGTACACAGCTTTTCGAGCCTTTGAATGATTGCAACACCGACAATGAAGTGGGCACCACCTTTTCATGGATCGACGATGTCACTATCACCCACGGCAAGCACACCTTTAAGACGGGAATCGAGCTACGCCGCGTCCGCCTCAATCAGGGAATCACGGCTGACAACAACATTGCCTATCAGGACCTGCCCAACGACGTGCCGAACCAGTCCTTGATCGATAACAACATCGACAATTTGTTCTACCGTTCCACCTGGGCGCTGCACTATTTGCGGCACACCTTTGTCCTCCCATATTTCCAAGACGAATGGAAAGTCACGCCGACGCTTACGGTCAACGCGGGGATTCGTTGGGAATACTATTCACCGGTTACGGAAGCTCACAACGCAACAACAGTTTTCGATCTGGCGGCGTTTCAAGGCATTTGCATCGGATCGGGCTCGAGCAACACATTGCGTCCTTTTGAGCCTGCGAGCTGCCCCAAGAATCCGGCGCTGGAATTCCCGAATTACCGCAATTGGGACCCGCGCATTGGGGTGGCTTGGGCACCTTCCATGTTCCATGGCAAAACAGTGATCCGTTCAGGGTTTGGCATTTATAGCGGGTCAGCCCAGAACGATGACCGCAACGCAGGACTGGAGAGCGACACTGTCCGTCAGGGCCTTCAGCAAGGCGTTGACGTTCCCGACCGGACATTGCATTACGGTCCGGGCTATCTTGCTAATCCGCCGGATTTCGGAGTGCCCGCTACTCCGGCCCTGCAGCCGCGAGCTCTCTTCCGGAATCATCGCGATCTCTATGTCGAGCAGTGGGGCCTCACCATAGAACGTGAATTGCCGGCCAACTTCCTTTTCACCACGTCGTACTTGGGCACTCACGGCGTGCGCCTATTCGCGCGAAATTACACGAATCTATGCGATCAGGCGACCTACCAGTCCACTGGTAACTGCGTCCGGCCGCTGGATGGTAATCCGATTATGATTCCTCAGCCGCCCGGTCCTGCGCTGGACGTTCCGTACGGATTGGTGGACATAAAATATGATATCGGTGGAAGCAGTTACAACGGATTGTTGCTCTCCGTTCAGCGGCGGATTACGAATGGTTGGTCGTTTCAGGCCAACTATGTCTGGTCGCATTCGATCAACGACGGCTCTGTGGGCGGCGGCGAGGCCAATGCCCCGCAAAACGCGCTGTGCTTTCCCTGCGAACGCGGCCCCAGCATTTACGACATTCGCCACAACATCGTCGTCAACACCATTTATCTACTTCCCTTCGGCCCCAATCAACGATTTCTCAGCTCTGAAGGCTTTTTCGGAAAAGTTATCGGCGGCTGGCAACTGAGCAGCATTGGGACCTGGCATACCGGTCACCCGCTCACAGTCTTCATGAACATTCCGGGAAGCCAGGTGCCCGATGCCAACGACCAAGCGAGCCAACGCCCCGACGTCGTTCCCGGCGTTCCGCTGACCGTCACCCCGACCGCCGCCAATAACTATCAGCTCATCAACGCTGCGGCATTCGCCGCACCGCCGATTGACCCTAACACCGGCATCGAAACCCGCTACGGCAACGAGTCAAATGGACTCATCCGCTCGCCGCATGTGTGGCAAATCGATTTGCAACTCTCCAAGGAGACCAAGCTCACCGAACGTTTTAGTCTGGAATTTGGCGTCCAAGCTTTCAATATCTTCAACCACACGCAGTTCGCCGATCCCAACAATGTGACGCTGGACTACAACTGCATGGCCTCAAATCCCATGGGGGCGCCGCCCATCACTTGTGCCACCTCCGGAAGCGGAACGTTCGGACAAATTACATCCGTGAACGGTTTCAACATCAACAACGATAACTTTTTCTCCGACAACGTGGGGACCGGTTTTGCCAGACAATTGCAGTTTATGCTGCGATTGAAGTTTTAGTTGCGTCGGGGTGCCTGAGTGCGATTGTTTTGGTACCTTCATACAAATTTCAGATAACTAAGCTAGTATCTACCCGGCTCGCGTTTACATCAGGAGATGTGAGTGAGGTCAGTTCTATTCGCGACGGTGATGGCGTGTGCCCTGACAGCGTCTTGCCACACGGATCATGGCCCCAACCGGTCGGGCACGAAACCAGCACAGCCCCCCGCACAACCGGCAGGTGCCGACCCCATATTAGTCGGCGCCGGGGATATTGCCGATTGCGCCGACCTTTCCGGCGCCGAAGCTACAGCTAAGCTCCTTGATGAGATTCCCGGCACGGTGTTCACCGCGGGTGACAATGCCTACGAAGGCGGCACCGCCGAGCAGTTCGCCAAATGTTACGACCCCACGTGGGGACGCCAGAAGTCGCGCACGCGCCCGTCAGTTGGCAACCATGAGTTCCATTCCGGCGGTGCCACACCTTACTTCGATTATTTCGGCTCAAATGCAGGCGACCCGAGCAGGGGCTATTACAGCTACGAACTCGGCGCGTGGCATATCGTCGTGTTGAACAGCGAGTGCGCAGAGGTCGGCGGCTGCCAAGCTGGTTCAGTGGAAGAAAAATGGTTACGCGCGGACCTGCAAGCCCATCCGCATGTATGCACGCTGGCTTACGGACACAAGCCGCTTTTCAGTTCCGGCGCGAAACATGGAAATGATCCGGAGATGAAGCCGTTTTGGCAGGATCTCTACGCCGCGCACACCACTCTGATACTTAACGGCCACGACCACGACTACGAACGTTTCGCGCCGCAGGATCCCGACGGCAAACTCGATCTTGCGCACGGCATACGAGAATTCGTAGTGGGCACCGGCGGCAAGAGCCACCGCCCGTTTGCGACGCCGCTACCAACCAGCGAATTGCGCAACGCTGATACCTTTGGAGTTTTGAAACTTACCTTGCATCCCAAAGGTTACGACTGGGAATTCATTCCCGAGGCCGGGAAAACTTTCCGCGATTCCGGAAGCGGCTCTTGCCAATAAGGGTTTTTGAACGCTCCTGAGATACACCATCCGAATCGCAGGCACAGCCGGCGGTATTGATTGAATCTTTCTATGGCATAAGAGAAAATCCCTCGCAAGATTGAACGGTTCTGGAGCCGGCTACGGTTTCGCGGGATCTTGAACGTACCGCTGTAGAGCGGTGAGCTTTTGGCGGACTTGCGCGAGCTCGGTCATTTCGGCGTCCGCTTTGGCCCACCGATTGTCAGCCTGCACAAAGTTCTCGCGTGCTGCGGCGTTTGCTCCATGATGTTCAAGGACAAGCCCGAGGGCATAGTAACCACCTGCATAGCTAGGGTCCTGCTCGATCATTTGTCGGGCGGTGAATTCCGCAAGCTCCCAATCCCCCGCATCACGCGAGGTGCCGGCTATTGACTCGAGTTGAAATAGAGCCTGGCTCCAGGAGTCGGGACCGGGAACCGCCCGGATCTTATTTTCGATCTCGCGAAACAGTGCGTCGCTTTTCTCCGTGTGGCCCTGCTGGAGGAGGATCTCCGCATTCAGCAGGCCCGCATCGGGCAATTGTGCCGCCACTGACAATGGCACATGTTCGAGTTCCTGTTCGGCTAGTGAAAGTTCCGCTCTCGCCTCGTCCACTCGATTGAGGCGAAGCAGCGCTCGTCCGGCAGCCGTGTGGCCTGCGAAGCGACCCATCGGCCATTGACCGTTAGCCAGTTGCTGCGCTGCGGCCAGAGCTTCGTCGTAGCGTCCGCGACTCAGCAGGAATTCGGGCCACTCGCGCCGATTGAACTCTGCAAGGTCGTTGTAAACCGGCAGCGCGAACGCTTCATGAAATAGTTTCTCCGCTGATTTCATCTGACCAAGCGTCTGGTAGCACATTGCGAGCAGGCTCAGATTGTGGATGTGGTGCCAGTCATATCGCGCGGGAATATTTTCCGAACGATAGTAATTTTCCTCGAGTTCGTTAGCGCGCTCAAATTCCGCGATCGCCTCTTCCGTGTGGCCGGTCCAGCGCAGGTCGTGGCCGTGCATGTGATGGGCATGCGGAATGGCGGGAGCCATTCGCACGTAAATCTCGCTCTGCGCCAACGCGTCTTGAGGGCGGCCGATCGTCTCGTAGGTATGCGCCAGATAGTGATGGGCGGCGAACTCGTCTGGCGCAAGGGCAAGCGCCGCTTCGTAGAACGCGATTGTGTCGGGCCCGCCATTCTGCCCGTGAGCGTGCGGCGACCCTTCTTCAGCGAATCCGCGCTGAATCCAGAGCCACGGATCGTTCGGGGTTGCCGCAATCGCTGCAGTGATAGCGTTTCGATATGCGAAATATTTTTGAAGATCGGAATCACCAAGCCACGCAAGAAGCAACGCGTGAATCTCAATCTTGCGCCGCTCGGGTTCCGTGACTGAATCGGCCAGGCTCTGTGCTTTCTCCCACGCTGCGCCAGCCGCCACGGGATCGGCGAGCCCGACGTAGGTGTCGGAAAGGCCGACATATGCCATGGCGAGTTTCGGATCAAGGCGCAGAGCTTGATGGAACGACCGCGCTGCCTCAATCCAAACGAAAGAGTGCAAGTAAGCAAATCCTTGATCGTAGAACGACTGGGCCTCGGGCGACGAAGTAGTTACGGGGTCATGTAGCGTACCCACTCCCCGACGCAGGGGCACAGGACGTTCCAGGATTTCGCTCGGCACCCAGCCAACCATGTCCGCGCCGTGGCCTTCGTGCTGAGCGAACGAGCGCGAGGCCGAGGCCAGCGACACAGCCAGGACCAGCATGCTTACGATCAGGAAATAATGTCGGATGGACTTTTGCATGGTAGGGCAGTCGTTTGAACGGCGATTGCGATGCTCCCTAGACTTCCGAGATTTCGACTTCGCGTACGTAAAACCCCATGTCCAGTCGTCGAGTCTGCATTACCGGTTCGGCTACGCGCAAGCGCAGCAGGTAGGTTCCCCGAGCAGCCGGTGACCAAGCATGACTCCAGAAGCTCCAAGGATCATTAGAACTCTGGTGGACCTCATCCACCCGAACGTATTCTTCCTCGGGATTAAATCGAATCTCAAGACGCTTCACGGGCTTCGTGCCGCCCCACAGGATGCCGGCGACTCGATATTTGATTCTCTCCCCAACTCGCCATTTTTCTACGCGAGTGGCGAGGGCGGCTTGGTCGATCGCAGGAGGCTGGTAATCGCGTGCCAGCTTGGGCGAGCCCTGCTGCATCGTGCGAAAAGCAAACTCCTGCATCTGCGAGGTGGGCGCCGCGTTGTCAGGGACAGCTGTAATCTCATTCAACCATTTAATACAAGCACAGCCATACCAGCCGGGCACGACCAGGCGAACTGGGGCACCGTGGTCTCGCGTGAGAGGCTTCCCGTCCATTTCGGTGGCCAGGAAGGCTCCGGTGGAATGAATGTCGTCGAGCGAGAAAATCCAGCTCGCACCGGGTGTCGAGGTTACCGACGTCGAAGTATAGCGATCGAAGCCGGAGACCAGAATGCGCGTGTCCTTGGGAATCGCCGTTAGGCTTTGCACCACGTCGGCGAGGGATACGCCGGTCCAATCCGCCACGCTAATCAGGCCGAAGCGGCCTTCACGTGTGTTACCGGCGCACTCCATCAAGTGCCGGCCCATCGGGCGTGCCTTGGCGCGCAATTCTTCCGGGCTGATATGAACCGGCGCACCGGCCAACCCGCGCATTTCGATGGACTGCAGATCAGTGTCCTTCAGCAATGCCGATGCGCGCGTGCGAAGGTAGAACCGTTCAACCGGCGTAATTGGTTTCTCGGACGAAAGCGCGGAGAGATCCGTATAGAGACGCCCGTCGAGTTCCTCTCCAATGGGAGTGTCCAGGGGAGGACTGCCTTCGCGCACAAAAGGAACAGTTCCCAGCATCTCGCCACCGGCAAAGAAATCGCGCTTTTGCCCGAACGCTACAGCGGGCAACAGGATTCGATCGAGACCAACACAAATGACGCCCCCGGCAACGCGGATGGCGCTGAGCAATTCCCGGCGAGAAAGTTGTGCCCGACTTTTTGGCGGCACTAGGAAGCCGGAAGATGAAGGTGCATTGGGCAGAAATGAATTCTAAGCGTTAGCCTGCGAAAAGCAAAGTCCTCTGCGACAACGTTCCGCTAACTTCGGGTGGAACCGCAACGGCAATCTGGAGCTCGAAAAAGAAGAAGGCCCTCACCGAAGCGAGGGCCTTCTGTGCATTAAGTTTAAGTTCAGCTAGAACTCCCACCGGGCTGCGAACTCCACCTGCCGCCCGAATGCCTGACCTTGGTTGGCCGTTGCTGTGAAGGTCCCAAACGTAGCGGGTGAGGTCGGGTCGAGTGAGAGAGAATTGTCACTGAAATTGACACTGTTGAACACATTGAACGCCGTTACCCTGAACTGAAGCCGCTGGCGCTCGGTTAGCCGGAAGGTCTTGTTGATACCCATATCCACCGCCGCGAACGCAGGTCCGGTCAGAGTATTGCGCGATCCCGGTAATCCCGGCAACGTAAAGGTGATGTCCGCCTGAGCCGCGGCCGGATTCGAGAACAGATTCGGAAGCAGGGGATTGCCACCGCTGTCAACCTTGCCAACGTTTCTGGTTACATTGGTCGAGAGCGGATTTACTTCTGTCCCAGATGCGGTAAGGAAGAAGTTTGTCGGGAAATTGAATCCGTTCCCAGGGCTCAGCGGGAATCCCGAGTGCCACCTCATAGCAGACGTGACTTCCCAACCGCCAATCAAAGCGTTCACCCACCGATTCGACTCGCCACCCCACCGGTGTCCCCTGCCAAAAGGCAGGTCGATCACCGCGCTGCCGTTGAAATTGTGTTTCAGGTTGAAGTCCGAAAGGGCACGATTCAACCCGGGATCAAAAGGATTTTGAATCAAGCCGTTTGCGGTACCATTCGAAACAGTGGGACTGAGCAAATCGCCATTTTCTGCAGCCGAGGCGTTGTCGATCGATTTCGAGAACACGTAGTTGAAGGCGAACGATCCGTAGGCTACGGTCTTTTTCACCGTAACTTGCAGGCTGTTATAGTTCGAATTTCCGAGGTTGGTCCAGGCATCCAATTGAGCGAATTGTTGCGGGAACAAGACGAAGCCGGTATTGTTCGGATCCAGCTTCGAATTCCACGGAGTCGGCGCGCCGCCTGCCGGAGCAGTGTCCAACGCGAATAAAGCGCAGGACCAAGACGCACCTCCTCCTCCGGCCGCTCCGGAAAATATTGTAGTAAAAGCATAAAAGGCTTGAGTGGGTGTCAACTTCGCATACGCGGGATTGCCGAGCAGCGCCGCCGTGAACGCCGGCATGTTGGGAAGCAGGTCACTGAAATACGGGATCGATGCGATGGTCGAAAGCGCTGCGAAGTTGCTCGGATTGATCGCTGCGCCCGAGCTGTTCGGTGACGCCTGCGCGAGCCTCGCAAGCGCTCGGTAAGCGGTGAAAAGGTCGGTTTTTGAAGCCGTGTCGGTAAGATCCAGATACTGAGCAAAGTCGTTCTTGGCGAGCAAGCGGCGTCCCAACGTTCCTACGTAGGCGACATCGAGAACCACGCCCTTCGGCAATTGGCGCTGGAAAGAAGCAGTCAGGTGGATCGTGTAGGGGGTTAGCAGGTGCGGATCTACTGCAAAGCCAAGATTGGAAGCAGTGGCGGAAGGTGTAAAGGGAAACATAGCCGATGTGGGCGGAGTGAAGAACGGTGCCCCAGCGGTCGGAAGGCCGGTGCAACCGGTGCTCGAGCATGTGCCGGAAAAGCGCGGCGCGGTGGCCAGCGTGAACTGCTGTGAATTGTTAATTAGCGCGGTTGCTGTCCCAGGAGAACCGTTTTGGTCGGCGTCCACTGCTAGCGCCTCGCCAACACGATCGTAAAAGAGTCCCGCGCCGAACCGGAATACAGACTGAGTTCCACTACCGAAGAGTTTCCGCGCCCAGTCATAGTCGAAGTTCGGTGAGTAAGCGAGAGCAACCCTCGGCGCAAAGTTGTGATAGTTCGGAGTGAACCAGGAGTTTGCGCCGTGATTTGCCTTGCCGGCCAAGCCCCAACTCAACAGCGGCGAGGCGGTAGACGGGATCCCTGCCGCCATGTTTATTTCGCGCTGTTTGAAGTATTGAGCGATGTTGAGTGTCGGTGCGACCTGGAAGCCGTTGACTTCCCACGGCGGAGTTTCGTAGCCATAATGGAGACCAAGCGTCACCGTGAGATTCGAACGCACCTTCCAGCTATCCTGCACGTAGGATTCAAATAGGTTTTCTGCAAAATCCCGCTTCTCGGGGCTTCCCGCAGGCAGAAACTGGCCTTGCGGGGTGGCAAAAAACGTGGCGTTCACCTGCGTGATCGAACCGGTGAGCATCATGAAAGCGCGCACAAACGCAGTCGGATTACTAGCGAGCGGAGCATTCGTGCCGTTGGGATCCGCCTGATCGCAAAGGCTGACACAAAAGCCGTTGTTAATGACGAACCCCGGGAAGGAGTTTAGGTCATTCGTGGTGCGGTTGCGGACAAAGAACAAGGCGCCCCCGAAAGACAAGGTGTGCTTGCCGCGAGCCCAAGTCACGTCATCGCTCACCTCATGCACCGGTACGGTTCGAAGGTCGGCCCGCGCTCCAAAGTCTATAATGTCGCTGAAGCTACGAACGTCAAATAGTGGGCCGGACGCTCCCGAGATATTTACGCCAATTCTGGTCAGACCGTAGCGCAGGCTATTTACCACATTCGAGCCGATCTGCGCGTTATAGTTCACGGCGATGCCGCGGCTGTTGTTCAGCAGGGTAGCCGCTGAAGGCTGGCCTGGGAACTCCCCGGGAAGCAGCCCGGTGCTCAATCCTTCGAGCGAGCCGCGAACAAAAATCGATTGACGCCCATTCTGCGTCAGGTTGTAGTCCATGCGGGCGGTATAGAGGTTGCTTTTCGTCGGAAGAGTCGTATCGAAATTCAGACCGTTGAAGGCAAGGCCGCCATCGAACCCTGACGCAGGGCTGTTACCGGGCGGAAGCAGCGCCATGTAGGTGATCATCGCCGGGTTTACGCCCAACCCCGCTGGATCCAAGGACTGGACCGAGGGACCCGACGCGGCAGTGGGGGGCAGTCCAAAGTCTCCCGCGGGAACCGTGTGCGAGGCGGTCAACCCTTGGACCGTGCCGCCTGGGCATGCGGCCGCCACGGCGCATTGATAAACCAATACTCCATCCGCCAATGTGCTGGTGGGTACACTGCGAGTGGGAGCAGCCTGAGAGACCGATTCACGGCGATCCTCATTGTCAATAAAGAAGAAGGCGCGGTTCTTCTTGATGGGGCCGCCCAGAGAGCCCCCTCCGATGTTTCGCTGGTCCTTGCCGCGGGGAATACCGTTGAGATTGTTGAAGAAGTCGTTCGAAGACGGCCCGGACGTCCGGTAGTACCAGCGCAGATTTCCGTGGAAGTCATTTGTTCCGCTCTTTGTAACCAGAGCGACCTGCGCTCCGCCCACGACCCCGTCCGTGGCATTGGCATTCGTGGTGGTGACGCGGAATTCCTGAACTGAGTCGAGCGTGATGGGCAGGGCGCTCGTAAAGGCGGCCTGGTTCTGCCAGTCATTTGCATCGATGCCGTCAACCGTCACATTCGTTTGGTTCCCGCGAACTCCGTCCACCGCACCGTCGCGTGGATCGAGAGTCCCGATCGAGCCCATGGCAAGTTGGTCAGTATTGGAATTTCCGGTGGTAACCACGCCCGGCTGTAACGTAAGAAGGTTGACCACGTTTCGCGCCAGGAACGGGAGGCTCTTGACCTCGTCTTCTCCGAACGGGTTACCCACGGTGGCATCCTCGGTATTCAGTGCCGGCTCGGCCGCCGATTCGATAATCACAACCTGGGTAACCGTGCCCAACTCGAGATGGATTTCAAGGGTCGTCGCCGTAGCCACCAACACCGTGACATCTGATTCGACATACTTCTTGAAGCCAGCCTTCGCGATTTCTACCTTGTATGCCCCGGGATTGAGTTGCGCGACGCTGAACGCTCCCGTGTTGTCCGTTTTCGCGGTACGCGACACGTTGGTCGCCAGGTCCGTAACAGTCACGGTCGCTTGCGGAACCGCAGCGCCGGAGTTGTCCATCACGGTCCCGTGCAGGCTGCCTACGTTTTGTGCCAAGACGGGAACAGAAAATCCGAGGAGAAGTACAACTAGACACAGGAAGAGACACACTAATCGGTTAGTATTCGACACTTTTCGCCCCCATTCTTTCGCGCCGAGATTACCGATACTGAACCCTTGTGGTAGGGAAGCGCCACGCCGCTTGTATCGCTGGCCGCATATATAGCGCGATCTTCCAAATTGTCAAGGCCGTTTCACGGAATTGGGAAAATAACTGAAGCGCAAGGCCCATCTGACTAAGGTCGCGGCTACCGGCGCGCAGGGGAAGGCAAGGCGAAGGGACACGTTTGACGTCCTCAGCTCCGCATAAGGACTCGTACCTTCAAAATCGAAGAGCCTCCCGCAAGCGCTCGAGAGACTAATGAAGTGGGCATGCAAGAAACTTCATCTAGATTGATTGTGGTGCGGACGGTTTGAACCGGCCGCACCACAGTTTGCTTCGTCGAGGTTAGTGTTTCTGGTTCTTTGTTCGTGCCTGGGTCCTCTTTTTTGCCGCGGCGGCTACCCCGGTGTTTGACTGTATAGATCCGGCAAAGACGTCTGTCAGATCATCCGTGTCGATCCAGAATGCCTGCCCGGCATTGGCCTCATAGACAGTGACGGCCAGGAGAACCGTGGGGAAATCGGGCGTCGCGGGCGGAGTGAAGGTCGCAGACACTTGGAGATTGCTCGTTGAGCGTCCGATGCCTTCTAAGTCATCAACAAATGATGCGGAGAAGGCGGCGTTAGTGGATTGAACGGAAGTTGCCGTGAGTGATCCAAACGGATCGCTGAGGACACCTGTTCCGGTGAAAGCACCACCTGCGATTGATCCTTCACCGAGGAAGTCGAATTCATCGATGACGGTCACCGGATTGGGGCCTGCGGTGGATTCGGCACTGCCATCACCCTGGGCTCCGAAGGCGAACGGGCCCGCGAGATCACTCAATGCGGTATCGGTTTGGGGAATAAGAAGTCCAGTGCCGACGAGGTTTGCATCCATTTCGGCAAAAAGAGCTCCTCCTTCCCCGACTGTGTTGGTTGTGTTATTGGGATCGAGTATGTTGAGGGCTGGATCGACCGCATATACCCCTAATACGAGCATAGATCCGAGGCCATCCGCATTCCCAAACGTGAAGTTTCCATACCCGCTGGCGTTAACCGCATACGTGCCGCCGAAGCCTCCGGCGAGTACGGGAGCGCTTCCGATCGAGAGGGATTCGTTCTCATCCCCGACACCGCTGAAGGTTGAGACACCGTCGGTCGTGAACTGACCAGCGGCAGCAAATTGGTCAACGTTATTGCCGGCAACGGAGAACACGGAAGTTCCGATCGAAGCAGCACTAAACAACGGAGTAGTGCCGGCAGCACCTTGGCCGTACGCCGACCCAACTGACGTGTCACATGAGCCTGCGTCCACGTCGACGAGACGAAGCACTTCGGGACCGACGACGTAGTAGTTCGCTGAATTCCCGATGCCGGAGCCCATAATAGCGCCCCGACCGAGAGAGTCAGCCACACCCAACGCCCCAGTGATGGCAGTTCCTAAGGTAGGCACTCCGGCGTCATTAACGTCCAGCGTGCCCGTCAGATTACTGGAAGCATCCAACGCGAACACGCCCGCCTCCGCAATTGGCAGGTTCGAGCAACCTCCTTCGATGCTCAGACTAGCATCCAGACCGGAGGCAGTAAACGCAAACGAAGTACTAACGGGCGCAGTTGTCGACGACTGAAAGTCGTAGCTTCCACTCGACGTTGCACTTCCGTCGAACTGTACAATGAGCGCGTGGTCATCGTTCGCGAAGGCGAGGGCAAAAACCTCCGTCCCTGAATTGCCGATGGACGGATTGTTCGTGATCAGAGTCAGGGTTGCCTGGCCGGCACCATTCGTGAAAACCAACGATCCACCAGTGATGAAGTCACCTGTTGGTTGCGGAGACGTAAGGAGGATACCGTCGTTGTAGTCCTGTTCGCCGCTAATGACGGCGAAGGAACCATCCGCAGAAGCAGTGCTGGCAATCGCCACGACTCCAGCGATCGAGTACGTGATTTCGGTGTCGGTGGCGTTTTGCTCGCCGCTCGCGTAGAACACGAAATTGTTCGTGGCTACAGTAGTCCCGGCCGTGATCGTTACGGTGACGGGGGCGCTGACAACGGAGCCGTTCGTTAACGAGGTGGCAGTAATTGTCACCGAGCCGCCCGATGGAATCGCTGGGGGAGCTGTGAATACGCTGCTAGCTCCGCTCTGCGTGCTGCTGGGAACGAAGGAAAACGATCCACACGCAATGGCCGGGGTGCAGGTCCAAATCACTCCGTTGTTTGCCGGATCATTGGTAACCGTGGCAACCACGTTACCGGTTGAATTAACCGCCAGAGTCGTAGGGGCCATCGAAATTGTGACCGTGAGTGGTTTCTTACTGCTGCTACCGCAGCCCGCGCTGCTCCACACAACGAGCGCGACAAAAACGATCCAGAGAGTTCCTCGCTTCATAGCTGGCCTCCCTTCGCTTCGGATTTCGCGACGCGCTCACGCGCTGTTGGCGCGAGGGCGAATCCGTGTTCGTTGCGGATTGTGTACACGTGACCGTCCGCCTGAACCAGGCGAGTCACAAAAACTTCCTTGTCTCTTATCTTCTTCATCACACCGGTCACCTGAACCCGCTGTCCCGGCGTAACCATTAGCGCGCCCGTACCTCTCAGGGCGAACGCACCCAAACTTGCATCGACTGTGCCCGAAGTTGTTTCCACTATGAGATGAGACCCAGCCATCATCTTCGTTTCCGGGCTCGCCCTCTTCACTACGCTGCTCACCGTGCCGGTGAGTGTTACTTCCTTGCTGAGGTCGTACCTGAGGGGCACGGCGGTTTTAGTTGTTGCTGCTGTCTGCGCGTGAATCGGCATCGCAAATAAACACAGAGCCAGAACTGCAAAAGTACTAACAACTGAAGACCGCCATTTCATAGGATCCTCCGGAATTGCTCTAGAAGCCAAGAGACAGACGTAGATCGCTCGCATTCGCGCCAACAGAGAACCCATCCATGATTTTCTTTTCGATAGCCAAGGTGCGACAGGTTCCGCTCAACGACCCCAGCGCAATATAACACAAGCAGGAAGCAGTTCTTGCCAATAGAGTTTTTGGGTACTCTTAAGTTAAAAGGACGGCGATCGAACCGGGCGTTTTGGCGCGCTACGGGGAATAAAATCCGAATCGGCCAGGGGCCGATGCATTTCCCGTTAGGTGGCCGGCGCTCTGACCGGCAATACTAGCTCAGCGCATGCTTCAAGCGCTTGGTGGTCTTCTGTATTTGGCGCTTGAGCGATTCAACCTGCTTCGACAACTCCACCAGCTCTTGCTTTGCCACTGCGCCGGCTTTTGCGACCTTGTGCGCGGTGCGGTCCGCTCTGTCCATTGCTGCACCGATTTTCTTGGCAGCTTTGTGCGCGGTGCGATCTGCTCTGCCCATTGCTGCACCGATTTTCTTTGCGGCGCGGTTCAGTTGGCTTCTTGCCATCTTGTCCTCCTAAAAGAACGGAGCCATCGTATACGCGAGGCATGGAAATCGTCAATGAGCGTTGTGGACAATTTCCTTTATACGTTGCGGTCGCTCACATCAGTTTCTAATGTTCGGCGGAATCAAGAAGAGGTTCGGTGGAAATCGCGAAGCGGTTCAAGGCGCAACTCTTTCGGAGTCGCGTTTACTTCGGGAGGCGGAAAGCCAGGCTGATATCTTCCTGCGTCTCGATGGGCTGTCCATTCAGCATGGTCGGGTTGTAACGCCACTGGCGCACGGCGGTAAGCGCTGCTGGAAAAAGAGGCGGCGGCCCGCTGAGCGGCTGAAGATCTTTGATCGATCCATCCGCTCCGATCGTCGCGTGTAGTTTCACCGTGCCTTCGATGTGATTTTTCTCTGCTTCAGGCGGGTACACGGGTTCAACTAGGTTCACCAATTGTCCCACGTGAAGATTCTTGCCCGGTGGCGACGCTCCCGCGGACGAGTCCGCCGGCACGCTAAATGAGCGTTGAGAGCTTATAGCCACGTTGCCCGACGCAGCCATGGAAGTTTCAGGCAAACTCAGGACAACGGGAGTTTTTTTCTCTGCATTGAGCGCGCTGCCCATCGCATTCGGTGGCGCGCTGTGCGGAGTGATGGCCGAACCTGTTTCCAAGCCCGGCGCAGACAATCCATCGGCACGATGGCTTGCGGGTACTGCCGGAGACTTACCCGGAATGGTCCATCGCCGGTTGCTGGAATCGACGATTTCGATATTCCAAGGTTTCACGGCTGTGCCGGAGCCTGTGGCATTCGGAACTATTTCCTGATTTGGCGCGCTTTTCTCGGGCGGCTTATCCTGGCCAGTCCGCGAAAAAACAGCCATGTCGCCCCTGCGCATCGCCATTCCAGCGGCAAACGAAAGAGATGCCAGGAAAAGCATGACAGCGAGCAGCACCCAGCCCGGTCCCACCTGGATTCGAAAATCCATCCAATTAACGCGCGGTTTCTCAGATTTGGCGGCAGAAGGCTCGCTGCTTGAAGACTGCGCCCTCGGTTCCCTGAGTATCGACGACTTAGAAAGATAGTTTCCGGTAATTGCTCGCTCTGAGATCCGATCAGCCAGATCGTCGGAAACGGAGCCGCTTAATGGTTCCCGGGCCGATGCGGTTGTTCTAGGGGACTGTCGCGCGACGGACATGCTTGGTTTGCGGAAATTCAGCGGCGACTCTTCCAGAGAAATCCAAGTTTTGATTTCCGCGAGAGCCTCTTCCGGCAAATCTACAAACCGCATACCCACTTCTTTTCGTGAATCGCTGGTCCAGGCAATTTCACCGCTCGTTACCAACTGCTTCCCGGAGTTTTGCGTTTGGAAACGCACGCTCGGTAAGCGATCTTCCGTAATCGCTTCGGCCGCGCGAACCGCGAAGCCGCCTTCACTGATATTTATAACGATGCCGCCGTTGTTTTCGCCGAGCTCCACGTAAGCAAGCGATCTGAGGCGATGGCGCGCGTGGATGCGCCGGTCCGCACCAGGTGAGAGATTCTGTATAGGTCCGGGGGAGTCTGCCATTTAGTCGAACTCTGCTGCGGGGAGGGGTTCGCAGCAAACCTCGTAGTGTGCGATTGTACTTGTTCGCGGCGATTCAAGAAAGCTGTTGCTGGTACATTCTAATTGAGTGCAGCGGCCGAAGATGGCGCGGCGGAGTCCTGCCAGCCGCCCGGCAGTTCGATTTTGTAGCGCGAAGCTTCATCGAACAAAATAAACTCCCGCACATCGGAAACTTCCTTGCCAACAAACGACCTGAATTTTTCCTGCGTAAACGGCCCCGCTTGCCCGGCCGCGATCTGCGACGGCCAGTTAAAAGGGCGCGCGGCCTGGAGACTGACCCGTCCGTGACTTTTCGCTGGAAGAAAAACCGGACTTTCGATCCGTATGGAATCTTGCGACCTTAAGCTGCCGTCGGATTTAAGCTGCTCCATGAGCGTCACTTCCGGTCCGGCGGACAGGCGGTACTCTGAATCCGTCGCATTTTCCAGATCATAGGAAAAGACCAGCTGCGCATGCGTCGGGTCAATTTCCTTGACCTGAACGCCCGCGAAGGTGCCACGGATCGCATTGCTATTCCAGTCTCTCGGCTGCTTCGGCGCGGATTCCTGCTTGGGAGGGTTGCGCAGAACAAAAAACACCACGGTCGCCGCAGCGATCAATAATACGAAGGTAAGAAGAAAGTATTTCACGATGATTAGAAATTCAATCTACCACATGCCATGAACTGCGCAGCCCGGCATTTTAGCTAGTATCAGCACATGATTATTCGTCGAGATATTTAACGAAAACCACTTCGTTCTGCGCTTCGTTGTACAGGAGTTCGTCCACGCTGGCCTTGGTCATCAGCAGGCCGAAGCCGCCCGGGCGCAGCCCTTTTTTCTGCCGAAATTCATCGTGCATAGTGGGGCTGTCGGGCGCATGCGAAATAGCGGCGTGCTCCAGTTCCGTAAACTTGAATCCTGGTCCGGGATCGGCGATGCGATACATCAGCATGCGTTTCGCGCGAAGATAGGAAATGCGGACTTTTCGACTGGCGTCAAGTTTGCCTCCCCATTCAACGGCGTTCAGCAGCAACTCATGAAAGGCTTGTCCCACCGCTCGTTGCACGTCATCAGACAGGCCCGTTTTCAGATGGGCCATAAAATTTTCGATGCGCTCGGCCTCAGCCAGCGTGCAGGAGACCAGCAGCTCAACCCATGTAGGCGTGGCGGAAACGACTTCGATGGGAGCCACGTCCGCTTTCTTCTCCAGCGTTTCGCGCACCAAAGAGACGAGCGCTCTGGGTTCAACGGGTTTTGAAACATATTGATAGGCTTCTTCGCGAATGGCACTAAGCAGCGTTTCAGGCGCGTCGTCCGAGGTCATTACAATCACTTTGGGCCGTTTTTTCGCATTGCGAAGTTTTTTCAGCACTTCCAAGCCGTTCATTTTCGGCATCCAGATATCCAACAGCACTAAATCAAACTTGCCGGCGTTCATTTTCTTTAGTGCTGCCGCCCCGTCCTCCACGCACACGATCGTGTATTTCTGAGCGCGAAGCGTTTCGGAAAGCAACAAGC
>Ga0209006_10002280_pt1 | contig 17482 bp, 20 predicted proteins | sample JacPin_JW_Ref_O2_FD_188567 | JGI IMG/M metagenome (GOLD analysis project Ga0209006, IMG submission 188567) | Forest soil microbial communities from Algoma, Ontario, Canada - Jack Pine, Ontario site 1_JW_Ref_O2 (SPAdes) (version 2) | ecosystem: Environmental > Terrestrial > Soil > Boreal... | reverse complement strand
ACGACCTGCTTCGGTAGCAGGTACGATTCTCCACCGGTCCCTCGAGGACCGGGTTCGGCTCTCAAAGCCCGACGGGTTCTGACCTGTTCCATCCGATAAGTCAAAAGCTTCTTAAAGACAAACGAAGCCCCGGTTCGATGAAAATCGAGCCGGGGCTTTTTGTTTTTGGGCACGATTTTTCTGTCGTTGACATTTCGATTTAAGAATTACGGCTGACGTGCGGTAAGCTCCGACGCGCAGGAATGCCATTTCTTTTTCGAATCGGGGAGGCCAGGGATGAAGGCTTGTGCATCGGCGATCCGGACTTTCGTGCGCGAGATTGATGCGCGCACCGTCGTAATGCTGTTGTGTGGGATTGTGTTCTTTTTCGGCGTGCTGCCGCAGCGAACAGCTGCGCAGTATACCGATCGCCAGGCGATCGACGATTTGGGCGGGCCGGAAGCATTTGCGGCGCGACGAACGGCGTTGGCAAAGGAGCTGAGGACCGGGTACGCGATCCTCTTTGCGCGCAACGAAATTCCGGAGGCCACGCATTATCGCGAGGATAACGACTTTTATTATTTCACCGGCTTGCAGGATCCCGGCGCGGTGATGCTGATGGACAACGAACACGGACGGGTCTTGATTTTCGAGCCGCAGCAGGTGGGGCGCACGGCGCAGGTCTACGGATCGAATTTGCTTTCGCTGCCAAAGGACGAACAGAAAGCTCTGGGATATCCGGTCGTACTGCCGATCGGCAATCTGGACGAAACACTTTCTTACATGCTCCACGGATTTGGAGCGAGCGCGAATCCAGAATTGTGGGTGCGACTCGATTTCCCCGACAAGGCCGATGGCGCGCGCCCCGAAGTGGGACGCGATCACGGCTGGAAGTTCGCGCATCCTTACCACGAACCGCTGCCGGTGGATCTGGCACCGGCGAAACTCCTGGAGGAGCGCTACCCCATGGCGCGTCTGCGTGACTTGACGCCGGCGGTGGACGCCATGCGCAATATTAAAACGGCGAAAGAAATCGAGGTGTTGCGGCGCATCGGAAAAATCAGCGCGGAAGGCGACGCCGACGCGATGGCCCACGCGCATCCGGGAATTTATCAATATGAAATCGAAGGTCGCGCCTACGGCTACATGTACGATCACGGTGCGCAAGGAATGGCTTACCCTGCAATCGTAGGCTCTGGAAACGATATCAACACGTGGCACTACTTTTCGAATCGCCATCAGATTCAGGACAACGAACTGGTGGTATTCGATTTCGCGGGCTCGCTGGATCACATGACGATGGACATCACGCGAACGTTCAACATCAACGGGAAGTTCACGCCGGACCAAGCCAAGTGGTACGCCGTAGATCTAGAATGTCAGAAAGCGGTGATCGCGCTATTGACACCCGGCCATACTTACGAAGAGGCTGCCGCTGCCGGAAAGGCAGTTTTCGACAAGGCTGGCATAGGAGATCAGTGGTACGGCTGGCCGGGCCATTTCGTGGGGCTCGCAACGCACGATGTGATGAGGGCGACGGGACCAGTAAAGCCCGGACAAGTCGTAACAGTTGAACCCATCGTGGAGTTCCCGGACAAACATCAGCACTATCGGGTCGAGGACACGATCCTGATCACCGATGGACCGCCGGAAATCTTGTCCAGCGCGGTGCCCAAGGAAATAAATGAGGTCGAGAAGCTGGTGGGCAGCGCGAAGTAGTTACGTTGTTGTGGCCCGAACCGCATGCGCCAAAACGAAACAGATTTTAGGCCGCAGGAGGCGAATAGCAACAATTCCAACAGGATTCGCAAGTGGATCGCCTCCACACTGCAAATCGGCGTTTCAGATCTGGACTTGATCCGGACGAACTTATTCGATAACGACCAAGAATTTCGAAGTTCTGACAGGCTTGGCGTCTTTTTCGAATGGGCGGACGTATTCAAAAACCAGTGGGACAGTTCCCTGCGCTACGGTGCCGAAGGTCCAGACTTCTTCCCCTGGCGCGCCGACTTCATTGGCATCGGATTTCCGTTCCGTATACGTGCTGCTGACTTCTTTCAATGTGGCGGGGTCGAGAGCGGTAGCCAGACGCCAACTGTAGCCAGTGGTGTGGTTGGCAACGAGAGTAATCGAAAACTCTTTACCCGCCAGAACTTCAATTTTTTCGACACCGGCGGTTTCGAAGCCCCCCGTGCCAGAAGAATCGATTTGGCGCGCGGCCGGAACTACCGACGAAACGCGGGCGCCCTGAAACTTTCCATGATCGTCAAAAGGAAAGGCAAACGTCGCGGTGCCGATCTGTGCGCAGGCGTGGCACCCGTCACGAAGAATGTAGTTCACCTGAAATGACTGGCTTCCCCAGCCGGTGGCATCGAGCTTAGGAAGTTGCGGGTTAGTGCGGTCGGCCGGCCAAATGCTGACGTTCGGATACTTGTTGGCTATCGCCGCGTACGGTGGATATTTTTGCAATTCGGCTGTGGGGTACTGACTCTCGTCGTCTACATCAATCGGCGAGGGGTCGCCGTTAACCAGCAGAACGCCCTCGAGTTCATTGGCACGGAAGGCATATTGAATGTAGGCGACGTCCACGCGAGCCACCTTCCGAAAAGCCCGCAAATAGATCACTCCGCTGGACGCCAGACTCTTTGCAAATGCTACCGCTTCGGGGGACGCTCCGGCCGATTTCATTTCGTCCAGAAAGCAATTTTCGATGGGTGTTGGATCGCCTCCGTCGCATTTCGTCCGGATGCCGGCCAGAACATCGGCGGAGGGATTCCAGACCGCGGACTCGGTCAGAGGAGGTTTGCCGTCCGCAGGATGTTTTATGGGAGTCTGAGGGTGAGCCGGAGCAACAAAGAAAAACAGGAAAATAGAAACGAAAGAAAAAGTGCGCTGGACAGTTTTCATAGTGTCAAAAGCAAAGCGCGGAGGAAAAAAGCATCGCGCGGGGAACGCCTGATTCCCTCCGCGCGATGCTTGATACAGCGCGTTAGACTGCAAAAACTTACTTTGGCGTCCCTGGCACGAACACCTGAGATGCCGAACCGATTTCCACATTTTTTACTTCTGTTTTGATGCCGAAGGGACGCAACTCGCCTTTGGCGTTCTTGGGCCGGTTCATGTCGAAGCCGAGGAAATACTGATTCTTCAGAATCATGTCGAGCTGCCCGAGAAATGGCGCGAACGAGATCGGAGTTTGCAGGCCCTGAAAGAAAGCTTCTCCTCCGGTCTTGTCGGTAATCTCAGCCAAATTGCTCTGGCCATAGGTCACGCGGAACGAATTGTGAGAGGCGCGACCTACTCCCGTGGCGTAGAGCGAATGGATGATGATGCCCGCTTTTTGAGCCTTCTGGTAAGTGCTGTCAACGTCCGGGCTGAACGGGTCGCCCCGGAAACGGTCGATGCCGTCGGCGATGAGTAGAATTTCGCGCCGGGTATAGGGGCCCGGAGCGGGCCAGCCATCCATCAGCGACATCACTGAAAGATAGATGCTCGAATAGGCTCCAAAATTTCCGAGCGGCAGGCGCAATCCTTTGGTAGCCGCCTCATGGTCATTATTGAATTGCGAAGTGGCCTGCACGCCGCCGTTGCTGGCATAGAAAATTCCGATGGCGGTCGATTTCGGTTGAGCGTTGATGAAATTCTTGAGATCGCCGAATTGGAGGGCAAGTTCCGTGGTGCAGGCTTCGTCAATGACAATTGCGAGTTGCAGGCCGGCCTTATCGCCTTGAGCGGGAGTAAATCCGGTCACATTTCTCTTATCTTTTCGCTCGTAGACACTAATGTCGTCCTTGCTCAGGGCCGGGGGCGGAGTGTATTTCGGGCCGAGCGCGGTAACGACCGTCGTCACCGGAGCGGTTCCCTGCGCCTGAACCGACAGGGCCGCGCCCAGCGACACACCAACTGCTAGAAGAACCGCAACTGTTTTGAGTGATTTCCTCATGAAACGCTCCTCGGAAAGATCACGTCCGTGAAATCAAAGGTAGAAAGCAACCGGCGATCGGGCCAGTTGGCGCAACTCTAGTGTCCGCACCGCCTTCTGTCAAGGCTTAGAGCCGTCTGTTCGATAATTAACCGGACATCCAGTTCGATGAGGCGCGCTGCGGTATAGATGTACCTGGACGGGTGTGAACGAAGAGCAAGGATTTTTGATGCGGTGAAAGGCTTGCGAAACTCTTGATGGCCTGTCGTATGATATTTGCGCTCGGCCCTTGTCAAATCGCACGCGTGCCCTAATTCGCTTATAAGGGGGAAGGTTTTATGAGATTGAGACAAATTTTGGCGACGGCCGCGGGATTTCTCGCCGTGGCTTGCGCCGCGTCGGCGGACACAGTGGTATTGAAGAATGGCGACCATCTTACCGGCACGGTAGAGACCTCCGATGGGAAGAACGTCACATTAAAAACAGATTTCGCGGGGGAAATTCAGATTCAGTGGTCGGCGATCGCTGAGATCAAGACGGACAAACCGATTTTTGTGGTGATGCCGGACAAGAGCACGGTGAGCGGGATTGTGACCACGGAAGGAAGTAATATCATCGTGCATCCAGTAAGTGGAGCACCGGTGCAATTGGCGGTCTCACAGGTGACGGTGGTGAGGGGTGCAGACCAGGAGACGGCCTACGAGAAGTCGCTGCATCCCGGAATATTGGAAGCCTGGAAAGGCGGCATAAACCTGGGTTTTGCGCTGGCCCGCGGCAACAGCGAGACCACTAACCTGACCACCGGATTCACTGCCGACCGCAAGACGACGAACGATGAGATCACGGCATATTTTTCTTCGTTGTACAGCACAAATGATAAGACCGGCGGCGGCACGATTGCGAACTCGATTGTCGGTGGAATCAAATACGATCGAAACATCACAAAACACGTGTTCGCTTTCGGTAGCGGCGATTTTACGCACGACGAACTGCAGGGACTGAACATTCGCGCTATCTACAGCGGTGGCCTGGGTTATCACCTGATCAGCAATCCGAACACCACGCTCGATGTACTGGGCGGCGTCAACTATACACACGAGAACTATAGTGCCACGGTAGACGTCGGCGGATTTCCGGTCACCCAGTCGGTGAGCCGCAATTTGGCGGGCATTACGGTCGGCGAATCCGGAATGCACAAATTTGGGAAATCAACCACAGCGACCGAAGTGTTTTATTTTTATCCGGACCTGACCAACACCGGACAGTACCGGTTCTCCTTTGATGCAGCTTCAGTGACCCAGATCAGCAAATGGTTCGGCTGGCAGATCGGATTGAGTGACCGATATGTTTCAGATCCGCCCATCCTGGGAACGAAGGCCAACGACATTATTTTCACCACGGGCGTGAACTTCAGCTTCGCGCACTAGGGGTCATTCAAAAACCTGTGCCTGCCCGAACCCTGCGGAATTTCGCGCCGGAGCTCCGTAGAAGTTTGCCTACGATGCATGGCGCTGCATCGCCTCCACCCAAATAAGCAGCGAGGTAAGGTGTTCGCGGGATGGTTCCTGCCTGGTGTGCGTGTTCGAATGACCGCGTGGCCCGATGCCGCCTAGATTCAGGCGAGAAAAACATGAGTGCGATGCATCGCGCCACTACCAGCGGTTTCCCGCGGCTTGGGGTTGGCTCATTCCTTCCTCCAGACGACGAACATTCGGATTTCCATGGAGCAGTGAATGCGATGGACCGCTACGTATGGAGCTTCGACGTTACTTCTACTTTTGACATTCGCAGCCCCTTGCGTCCTGGCACAGAACGGACAACCCTCGGCCACGTCCGCGGGACAGGCGCCGGCTGCGACAAACGGAAATAGCGGCACCGTCGTGCGAGCGGCGATGCGCAACGTCGAGTATCACCTGACGGATCGAATCATCGTGCATATCGTTTCGCTCGATGGAAAATTGACGCCGAAGCCGGGACAGATTCCTGTTTTCGACGACAAAGCTTCGTTCGGATTGGATATCGACACAGCCACGATTATTTTGAGCATGGCGGCATTGACGAACGACCTGAATGATTACGTGTTCGCAAAGCCGGACGCCCCGCTGAAGCATCTGGACGCCAGCACCCAAGGCGATCAATTGGTAATGAAAGGACTGCTGGTGAGCAAAGGCGGAGTTCCGTTTGAAACTTCCGGCTCGATGTCTGTGACCCCAGAAGGGATGATTCGCGTCCACATCACAGAAGTGAAGGCGCTGAAGTTGCCAGTGAAGGGTTTGATGGACTTGCTGGGATTGGATACCGAGAAATTATTGAACACAAAGAAGGTGGAAGGCGTCACCGTGGACAAAGATGATTTGATCCTGGATCCGGAGAAGATTTTGCCACCGCCGGAATTGCACGGGCATCTGACCGCCCTGAAAATCGAAAACGGAGAAATTCACCTGACTTTCGGGCCGGCGAACGGGCAGGCGGCCCCGCTGCCGGTGACCGAAAGCTGTGTGGCGAAAAACTACCTGCATTTCCGAGGTGGGTCGGTGCGTTTTGGAAAATTGACCATGGCTGACACCGATTTAGAGCTGCTGGATTCCACCCCGGCTGATCCATTTGATTTCGCCATCGACCACTACAACGAACAACTGGTTGCGGGATATTCCAAGATGACGCAGTCCGGCGGATTGTGCGTGCACCTGCCGGACTACAATAAAGTGCCTCGGCACACGGGAAGGCCTACGACGCCGGCTCCGGCAAAGTGAAGCTCTCAGAAATTCCTCTACACTTTAAAGATTGGTTGGCCGCGTAACACTACCTGTTAAAATCCGTTGGATGATTATCGGTTGAAGTGCGCATCAATATGGAAGTTGATCGCCAGCGCGACAACGCTCGTTTGTTCGCATCAAAATTCTGAATGGAAAATCGAATTCCATCCAATCCCCGGCCTGACGCGTACCTAAGCGGCCGTTTTAATGTGTATCTCGTCGTCGCGCTGATTGCGGCCGCGATTTATGTAGGATGCATGGTCTCACCGCCATCGCTGATGGATGACGTGGATTCCGTGCAGGCTCAAATCGCGCGGACCATGCTGGCATCGGGCGATTGGGTGACGGCGCGCATTGACGGTGTGGCCTACCTCGAAAAATCTCCGCTGAATTACTGGACGATCGCCGCCTCATTCCGGGCATTTGGGATGCACGATTGGGCGGCGCGAATACCGAACGTGGTTTCAACGGTAGCCCTGAGCTTGCTGACCTGCGCGTTTGGTATCTGGGCGTTCGGCAGACGCGCGGGATTTTACGCCGGACTATGCATATCCACCTGCGTCGGGCTCTTTCTCTTCACACGCATTTCGATTCCAGACGTTTCGCTGGCCTTGACTGTCACACTGGCGATGTGGGCGTTTCTTCGCGTGCTCGAGCCGGAAGAAAAACGTCCGCGGGCGTGGGCAGCGGTTATGGCGGCAAGCATCGGGACAGGATTGATTCTGAAAAGCATGGTCGCGGTGATTTTCCCAGTCGCCGCGGCGGTGATCTATCTCGCCGTGACGCGGCAATTATTTTCGCGGGAAGTCTGGAAACGGCTGCGGCCTTTCAGCGGACTGGCCATCGGAGTTCTGATTGCCGCTCCCTGGATCGTGCTGGCGACGCTGCGGAATCCGCCAACCTTTGCGTGGACCATGCACAGCGGGCCCGGCGAATATCATGGCTTTCTATGGTTTTATTTTGTCAACGAGCAGGTACTGCGATTTTTGAACATGCGTTACCCGCGGGACTACGCCACGGTGCCGCGATTTTATTTTTGGGCGCTGCATTTGGTTTGGTTATTTCCATGGAGCGTTTATTTTCCGGCCATCGTGAAGCTGTCGTTCCGGCCCGTGGATCGCGCCGGGCGCACGCGTTTGCTGGCGCTGTGCTGGACCGGGTTCATGCTGGTGTTTTTTACGTTTTCGACGACGCAGGAATATTATTCGATGCCTTGCTATCCGGCCATCGCGCTGCTGCTGGGTTCGGCCATGGCCGCGGGCGGCGACTGGATTCGCTGGGGAACCCGCGTGCTGGCGGCAGTCAGCGGCTGCGCGGCGCTGGCCTGCGCTGCTTTGCTGCTGATGGTGCGCAGCGTGCCGACGCCGGGAGACATTTCGACGGCGTTAGTGACGCATCCTAAGGCGTATTCGCTTTCGATGGGGCATATCGGGGATTTGACCGTCGCATCGTTCGCGTATCTGCGATTGCCCCTGGCGGTTGCCCTGGTGGCTTTCTTAATTGGCGCGCTGGGAAATTTTCGCGCGGTGGGACAACGCGCGTTTCTTGCCGCCGGGCTGATGATGGTGATTTTCTTTCACGCAGCGCGCCTGGCGCTGGTGGACTTCGATCCGTTTATGTCTTCGCGGCCATTGGCCGAGGCTTTGGTAAGCTCTCCGGATGGACAGCTGATCGTGAATGGGCAATATTACTTTTTTTCGTCCGTGGTGTTTTACACCAACAAAAATGCGCTGCTGCTGAATGGCCGAATCAATAATCTGGTTTACGGTTCGTACGCCCCCGGCGCGCCCGACGTGTTTATAGGTGACGCGCAGTTCAAAACGCTTTGGGGCGGCTCCGGGCGAGAATACATTGTCTCGGCCAATTCGAAAGTGTCGGAGCTGGAGGAGTTGGTCGGAGCTTCGCAGATGATTTTGGTCGCCGACAGCGGCGGCAAATCGCTGTTCACAAACCTTCCGTTAGCTGTGCCAGTCCCTAAATAGTGGCTAGCCAAGCCGCGGATGAGCGTCAGTGAGATAAGAGGGCCTGCAACTGGGTCAGATCCGGAGCTGCGGCGTCGGTAACCGCGTAAAATTCCATGCCATTTTTCCGCCAGTTGATCCAGTTGTAGCCCTGTTGCGATCCGGTACGCGCTGCTTCGTCCTTTTCAGTCGTCGGCCAGATGAAAACACTGACGAAATGTTTCCGCCTGCCGTAAACCAGAGCGGCAACGGTGCGGCCCCCCACCACATCGAGGCGTCCGCCTTGCAGAGGAAATCCGTCGTTCGCAAAATCCTGGACTGGCGGGGAAAAATCGAGTTTGCCATCAAACCAGGGTTTTACCGTGTGCTGATCGGTGGAAATAACGTCGGTCAGGTGGCCAGGCTGCAGCGAACGTAGGTGAGCATCCACGATCTGAGCAGCCAGAGCGGTCTGACTGTTTTTCTCGCTTAGACCTGGAATGAGGCGCCAACCCGAGTACAACGACAGCAGAAGCACGGCGGCAACAGCGAGCCATTGCGCGATCACCGGACGGCGGCGCGACGAAATAGAAATTGGTTCCGAGGGACGCATGCCGGCGAGAACTTTCTGCCGCAGCTGTGGAGGAGCTTTTTCGTAAAGTTGCGCACGGTGCAAAGAAGAACGCAGCGATTCCTGCGATTCGAGCGCCGTGACGCATTCGGGGCACTCCTCGAGGTGGCGTTCGAATTCGGCAGCGCGAACCGGGTCCAATTCCCCATCCAGATAGCCGTGAATCACGGCGCGCGGAAGCTCACAGTCCATGGGCGGCCTCCTCGCGAGCGGGATTTACCAGGGCAACTTGAAGCTGACGGCGGGCGCGCGACAGCGCGGACATTACCGTACCAATCGGAATTGAGGTGATGGCCGCAATCTCCTTGTAAGAACAACCTTCCAACTCGCGCAGGACGATCACTTCGCGGAAGCGTGGCGGTAGGGCTTCGAGTGCGCGAGCCAACCGGTCGCGATTGTTACCGGCGATGGCGAGGGCCTCCGGGGTGACGCTGTTGGTCACATGCACCTCTTCGTTAAATTCCGCCGTTGGTTCCGGGGGCCGATTCTTCTCCAACCAGGTGAAACAAGTATTGCGCACAATCTGTAGAAGCCAGGCGCGCGCATCGCCGCCGTGAAAGCCGCCGAAAAAACGATAGGCGCGAAGCATGGCCTCCTGAGCAACGTCCTCGGCATCAGTGCGGTTGCGCACCAGCCAACGGGCCAGGTTGAAAGCTGAATCGAGATGCGGAAGCACGAGCAGGTTGAAGCGCTCGGCTTCCAGCGCGTCCAGCACGCCCCCACCCTTCTCTTCGAGAGACTGGTCCATGCTAGGTAACCGCCTGAGCAGTCATTTTATTCCCATTCCCCGAAGAAATCCGCCGAATAAAAAATCCCAGCGGGCGGAATAAAAGCTCCCGATCTCCGGTATGGACGGGTGAAAGGCAGCGGGAAATTTCAGGAGGCAAAAATGGATTCGAAAACGGGCAAGAAAATCATGCACGACCATAACGGCGATGGAATCGACAGACGGGGTTTTCTGGAATGCATGGCCTGGGCCGGGACCGGAGCGCTGTGCGTGATGCAGGGCGGCGTACTGAAGTCCTTTAGTATGAGCCGCATCGGAGAGCTCGATGCGAAGAAACTCGCGGGCGAATTGAGCTTCGTGCAGATCAGCGATAGCCACATGGGATTTAACAAGCCCGCGAATCCCGATGTCACCGGAACGCTGAAAGCAGCCGTGGACAAAATCAACGGACTGGCCACCCCACCCGAATTCCTGCTGCACACCGGGGATATCAGCCATCTATCGAAGCCGGAAGAATTCGACACGGTCGATCAGATCTTGAAGGGCGCGAGCGCAAAGGATGTGTTCTTCGTGCCGGGTGAGCACGACGTATTGAATGATGACGGCAAGCAGTACCTGGAGCGCTACGGAAAAGGCACCAAAGGCGCGGGTTGGTACAGCTTTGATAAGAAAGGCGTGCACTTTATCGGCCTGGTTAACGTGCTGAATTTGAAAGCCGGAGGACTCGGCACCCTGGGCCATGAACAACTTGAGTGGATGGAAGACGACGTCAAGCATCTGAAATCCAGCACTCCAATCGTGGTGTTCGCACACATTCCGTTGTGGTCGGTGTATCCGGAATGGGGCTGGGGCACAGAGGACAGCGCACAGGCATTGGCGTACCTGAAAAAGTTTGGTTCAGTGACCGTGTTGAACGGACACATCCACCAGACCATGCAGAAAGTAGAAGGAAACGTGACGTTTCATACCGCGATGTCCACGGCGTTCCCTCAGCCGCAGCCAGGAGCGGCACCGTCGCCTGGGCCGATGAAAGTCCCCGACGATCAATTGAGAAAAGTATTGGGAATCACGGATGTGAATTACACGCGAGGCCAGCAGGCGCTGGCGGTGATTGATTCGACCCTGGGATAAATAAACGAAATCCCAGGCGAAGGTCGGGAAACCAAATCTGAAAAATTGGAGAAGAAACAATGATCAAGAGGAAAGGTGTGCGCATTTCATGGTTCCGAACAGCAGCGATGGCCTCACTCATCCTGCTATCGGCGGGATCGAAGAACGTGACGGTCAACGCTCAGCAGGGGGCGCCGTCTAGCGCGGAAGTGAAGGTCGATAACTTCAGTTTTTCGCCGGCGACTCTCACCGTGGCCGCCGGAACCACGGTTACTTGGACGAATCGCGATGACATTCCACACACGGTGGTGAGCACCGACGATCCGAAGGCGTTCAAGTCCAAGGTGCTGGATACGGACGAGAAGTTTACATTCACATTTTCCAAGGCCGGAACGTATCCCTATTTTTGCTCGGTGCACCCCAAGATGACGGGCACAGTCGTGGTGAAGTGAGAGGGCTATGAGCGTAAATCCTTTCGACATCAAAACGATTCTGCTGGCGAAACACGCCCAGCACGTGGTGCTGATTCATTTCCCGATAGCGCTGTTTATCGCCGGCGTGGGATTTGACTTGATCGCGCAAAAAACCAGGCGGCAGGGTCTGCGGGATGCGGCCTATTACAACCTGCTGTTCGCCGCAATTTCCACGGTGCCGGTGTTAGTGACCGGAATCCTAGCTTGGCAGTTCGCGCTCGAGGGACAACGGGTTAAAGGCATTCTGCTCGAGCACATGGTCCTGGCGTGCATATCCACTGTGCTGATCTGGCTGGTTTGGTGGATCCACATCCGCGCGCGATGGCATGAAGCGGAGCTTCCCACCTTCCGCATTCCAGTCGAATTGCTGGGCGTCGCCGTCATTGCGCTAACCGGGCATCTCGGCGGATTTCTCAGCGGCGTAAACGGCCCCGGATAGACTGCGCGACGCGGCTGAACCACTTCGATTTGCCCCATCTGCATTTCCCAACGGACAGTCGCTCGGCATGCGTGAGACATTTTGCGGCCCTCGATCCAGACTTCAATTCCCCACGCTCTGGGACATTTTGGCAGAAATCGGGGAGGGAAGGCCGGACGAGGGCCGCAGTTTTTCCCCTTGACTTTCAATTCTGAATAGATGAATATGAATTCTTATTCATGTTATGAATCAGAGATTTCTAATTTACGGCGTTGTTGGATGGATCGTTGCCACCGCGGCATTGCGGGTAGGCGGCCAGCACCTCTTACGTTCAAGCGAATGGAAAGGAATACTCATTCTGTACCTGGTGAGTTTCATCTTGATGGCATCGCTGGCTCGCCGGCTTCTTCTTACGCTTCAGATCAGCCAAGAGCAAGTACTCGGCGCGGTGGTCTCGCTGTTGCTCCCCACCCTGCTGCTCGATCCTTTCTCTGGTGCATTTTTCCCGGCGATATTCCCTAACATGGCTCCGGAAATGGCCGGCGCGTTCGGTGGGTGGATGTTGATCAGTTGCGCGGGTGCGCTGGTCGGCGGAATCATCTACGGAGTGAAACCTACAAAGTGAGAAAGCGTCCCGACCTCCTGGCCGGCGAGGATCTCCCTGCAGAACCCCAGCAACGGCGAAGTCTCGAGAAGCGGAGAAAATTGAAGGCGGCTGGACTGGCACTGTTTGGCGAGAAAGGCTACGAACGAACGTCGATCGAAGAGATCGCGCGGCGCGCCAAACTCGCGGTAGGCGGCTTTTATTTGCATTTCGATTCGAAGCGGCAACTCCTGCTGACGCTGATGGACGAGTTACTCGAGAAGCTAAGCCGGCTCGACCTGCAACCCGGAAACGAAACCAGCTCGAGTGTCCAGGATGGCTTGCGCTCGTTGCTCGCACGCGCGTTTTCGCATGACCTGCTGTATCTCGGCGCGTACCGTGCGTGGCAGGAAGCGGTGCTTTCAGACCCGGGTTTAGTGGAAAAACAAGAGGCGATTCAGGTTTGGACGACGGCGCGCGTCGTAAGCTTGTTTAAAACATTGCAGGGACTGCCCGGTTCGCGCAAGGATGTGGATGTTCCGGGCTTGGCGCGGGTGATGGACAGTTTCTTCTGGAGTCTGCTGGGGCAAGCCGCAGTGTTGCCAAAGACGAAGCTGAATCAGTCGATCGATTCGTCAGCACACCTGATCTACCACGCGCTATTCGCCGATTCTAGAGTCGAACCTCCGCGTCCTTAACGAATCCGCTGGTCCATTGAGAATACCTCAAAAACGCCTTGCGCCATCTCTCGCCAAACTTACGATTTGTCTCCGAGTTTTCCGATTTCGCGCATGGTACTCTCGTCGAATTGCAGCGCCGCGGCTGCGATATTTTCTTCGAGATGCGCGACGCGGGAAGTTCCGGGAATTGGAAGCATCACTGGCGAGCGACGGAGCAGCCACGCGAGCGCGAGTTGCGATGGCGAGACTTTTAGTTGTGTGGCAATGCGCGCAAGTTCGCTGCCTGCCGTTGAAACTTCCCCGGCCGCCAGCGGAAACCACGGGATGAAGCCGATGTTGGCGTGCTCGCAATAGTCCAGAACATCTCCCGCGGCCTGATCGAGAACACTGTAGCGGTTCTGCACTGTCACAATCGGCACGACGGTGCGGGCCTGTTCGATTTGCTTGACGCTAACTTCGGACAAACCGATGTGTTTTATTTTCCCTTCCGACTGCAAATCCTTCAGCGTACCGAGTTGAACGTCCGCCGGAACCTTGTCGTCAATGCGATGGAGTTGGAAAAGATCAATGCGCTCCAGGCGCAATCGGCGAAGGCTGCCTTCACACGCCGCGCGCAAGTGCTCGGGCCGGCCGTTGGTCACCCATTGATTCGGGCCGGTGCGATCGAAGCCAGCTTTGGTGGCAATGACTAAATCTTCCGGATATGGGAATAAGGCTTCGGCGATGATTTCTTCGCTGACATTGGGGCCGTAGGAATCGGCAGTGTCGATGAAATTAATTCCGAGGGCAACGGCGCGGCGCAAAACCTGGATCGCCTCTTTACGGTTTTCAGGCTCGCCCCAAATCCCCTTGCCGGTGATACGCATTGCGCCATACCCAAGGCGATAGATGCTGAGGTCTCCGCCAATGCGGAATTCGCCGGATTTTGCGGCTGAAAGTTCGCGAGTAATAGTTTTTGCGGTTGCTGTATTCATTTTTTAATTTGTCCTTTAGATTTCGGCATTGGGTTCATGCCGCTGCAGGGAGGACGACTGTCGCCTTCCCTCTTTTGCGCTTGTCACGGTTCCACCAATTGCAATGGTATGGAATGAAGCGCGTGGAATGAAATCGTGATGCACCGGAGCCGGTGAAGTACTTGGCATGCTGTGCTCCTTTGGCGAAATGATAGACCCACCGCGCGCGCAAAGACCCGTGCTGGTTCGGGCTAAAACATTAGAAGCAGGCACGGGCACGGGCGGTTCAGATTTTTTTAGGGCGTTCGGGTCATTGGATTTCCAGCTGATCCGCGTGAGTCGAATTCGTAGGCGACCGTTTATTTAAGCGAACGCCGATTGGGTCGTCAATGCGACGCCTGACGTTTTGGGAAAATCAGTCATGTCGGTTGATTCCTCGTGAACGCAGCACGGATTCAATCTTTGGTGTACTGAGCTTCGCCTAGACCAAACGACCAGTTTTCCCACGCGACCTCAACAAGGTTTACGAAGATGTCTTCCGGGCGCAATCCGGGCGATTTTGAGAGCAGTTCGCCGATGCGCTTGAATAGCGCGCGTTTTTGAGCGGGCTTGCGGCCAACGCTCATCGTTACCTGGATGACAACCACTTTGTCGGAGCGCTGGATGCCCAAATATTGTGGATCGTAGATCAGGCTGTCAGCATCGCGTTCACTGATCACTTGAAAGCGATCGTCAGGTGGGATCGCCAAGGATTCAACCATAGCGGCGTGCACACCGTCAGCGATGGCTTTCCGGTAAGCCGGCGAAGTTCCCTGGCGCAGATCAATTCGTACGAGTGGCATGAGATCTCCTTGGCGATATTTGTGCGATACAAATCACAACGACGCGTAAAGAATACCATCGCGGTATTACCGCGAATCTGAGCGTAAACCGTCCACTCATGAGCCGACGATAAAGAGTTGTGATAACTTTTGTTCGCGAGGTACTGAGAATGAATTCATTTGCGCGCGGACTAGCGCAGGGTTTGGCGACAATCTGCTTAGGATTGTTCGTTGCGACAGCACTACGGGCACAGGAACCAGCGAAATACGCGGCGACCGAAGGTGACTATATCGCGCACGATTTCAAATTCAAATCGGGTGAACAGCTTGCGGAGTTGCGCCTGCACTACAGGACGCTGGGAAAACTGACGCGCGATGCGCAGGGACAGGCGACAAATGCTGTGCTGATCCTACATGGGACCGGAGGCTCGGGAGGAAGTTTTCTGCGGTCGGAATTCGCCGGTGAATTGTTCGGTCCCGGACAACTTTTGGACAGCAATCGTTATTTCATTATTCTGCCTGACGGAATTGGCCACGGAAAATCCTCCAAGCCCAGCGACGGAATGCATGCGAAATTTCCCTCATACGACTATGACGACATGGTGGCCGCGCAACGATTATTGCTAACCGAAGGCCTGGGCGTGCAGCACCTGCGCCTGATCATGGGCACTTCGATGGGCTGTATGCAGTCGTTTGTTTGGGGCGAGACATATTCGGATTTCGCGGACGCACTAATGCCACTGGCCTGCTTGCCGGTGCAAATTGCCGGGCGCAATCGCGTGTGGCGAAAAATGTTGATGGACGCCATTCGCGAGGATCCGGCGTGGAATGGCGGAGACTACACGGACGAACCGAAGGAAGCGCTGCAGACCGCGGAAGACCTGCTGGTGATAGCGGGAAGCGCGCCGCTGTTCATGCAGAAAAGATTGTCGACTCGTGATGAGGCGGACAAATATGCACAGAATATGGAAAAGTCCGCGGCGACCTTGGACGCAAACGATCTCTTGTATCAGGTTAATGCCTCGCGCAATTACGATCCATCGCCGCAACTCGAAAAAATCACCGTGCCGGTAATGTGGATCAATTCGGCGGATGATTTTATCAACCCTCCTGAACTTGGCATCGCCGAGAAAGAAAGCCCGCGCTTGAAGAACGGAACTTTTATTCTGCTTCCGATCAGCGATCAGACCCGCGGGCACGGCACGCACACACTGGCCGCCGTGTGGAAAGCCTACCTGCAGCAACTGTTGGAGAAATCGAAGCACTGACGCGCGAACGGTCATCAACTCTTTCGACGAGGAGCCCCGCTTCATGTTTGCCAAACCGGGAGTTTTGTTGCGTATCGAAGGCGTGACGGTGTTTGCGTTGAGCCTGCTTTTCTATCATGACGTCGGAGCGCCCTGGTGGCACTTCTTCCTTCTTTTTCTCTGGCCCGATTTGTTCATGCTGGGATACCTGGTCTCGGTCCGGCTCGGCACGCAGCTCTACAACCTGGTTCACACCTACGTTTTCCGCTGGCGGTCGCGGGAGCGGCACTCTGCCAGCACAAACCGGGGCTCTTATCCTTTGCGCTGATTTGGACCGCCCACATCGGCGCTGATCGCGCACTCGGTTACGGATTGAAGTACCCGACGTTTTTCAAAGATACGCACCTGCAACGAGTCGAAGGTATTCAACGAAAGCTCGCGGAAGGTCCTGCATGAGGACTTCATATACCTATCCTGGTTCTGTCGAATTCGTGTGGGGGCTCGCGGCACTCATTGGTTGTCATGATCCCGTAAGACCCGGCGCCAGCAAGCCGGGGGTGGAGTTGACAAACTGTTCGTGGGAGTCTAAAAACTAGGTGTCCGCCGGTTTCGTATCGAACGGGAGGCATTCGGGTTATGCAGACCTCGCGCAGAGATTTCTTTAAGTTAGCGGCTGTCGGCGGAGCGGCCGCCACTGTCTTTGGATTTGACCTAAAACCCGCCTACGCACAGCTCAAAGAATTGAAGATTGCCCGCGCCGCCGAGACGCGCTCGACGTGCCCCTATTGCGCGGTGGGTTGCGGCGTCCTGATATACACGATCGGGGACAAGGCCAAGAACGTCACGCCGCAGGTGATCCACGTCGAAGGCGATCCCGACCATCCCACTAACCGTGGAACCTTGTGTCCCAAGGGTTCGTCTCTCGAGCAGGACATGCTCAATCCGAGGAGGCTAACCAAACCCCAGGTTCGGCGCCCCGGTGCCACGGACTGGCAGGACATTTCCTGGGATAAAGCGCTGGACGAGATTGCACAGTGGACCAAGAAAACGCGCGATGCCACGTTTGTCGAGAAGGATGCGAAGGGGCTGACGGCAAACCGTTGCGAAGGGATTTCTTTTATCGGCGGATGCACCGACACGAACGAGTTTAATTATTTGGTAGTGAAAGCAATGAGGAGTCTGGGCTTGGTGTATTTAGAAAACCAAGCCCGTGTTTGACACGGCCCCACGGTCTCAAGTTTG
>Ga0209006_10002279_pt1 | contig 17486 bp, 13 predicted proteins | sample JacPin_JW_Ref_O2_FD_188567 | JGI IMG/M metagenome (GOLD analysis project Ga0209006, IMG submission 188567) | Forest soil microbial communities from Algoma, Ontario, Canada - Jack Pine, Ontario site 1_JW_Ref_O2 (SPAdes) (version 2) | ecosystem: Environmental > Terrestrial > Soil > Boreal... | reverse complement strand
CGCTTCGCCGAGCTGCATGCGGCTCCGGGCTGTTTTGTCATTCCCAATCCGTTCGACGTTGGCTCGGCCAAATATCTCGCATCGCTCGGCTTCCCGGCGCTCGCAAGCACCAGCGCCGGCATGGCCTTCGCCGCGGGCAGGGGCGATGGCGCGGTCGACCGGGCCTATGCACTGAGCCACCTCCGCGACCTCGCGGAAGCGACGGACTTGCCGCTCAATGCCGATTTCGAAGCCGGCTTCGCCCGCGACGCCGACGGCGTCCACGAGAGCGCGCGGCTCTGCGTCGGCGCCGGCGTCTCGGGCTTTTCGATCGAAGACTACACGGGCAATCCCGGCGCTCCCCTCTATAGCGTGACCGAAGCGGTCGACCGGCTGCGCGCGGCGCGCGCCGCTATCAGCGCCACCGGCGAAAAGGTCCTGCTCACCGCGCGCAGCGAGGCGATCCTTCGCCAGGCTGGCGGGCTTGCCGAGGCGCTGCGGCGCCTTCCCCTTTACGCGGAAGCGGGCGCTGACGTGCTTTACGTGCCGCTGGTCAGGACCCCGGAGGAAGTGGCCGAGGTCGTGCGGGTCGCGGGAAAGCTGCCGGTTAATGTGCTGGCCGGCTGGCCAGGATTCACCAAGCGCCAGCTCGAAGATCTCGGCGTCAAACGGATCAGCGTCGGCGGCGCGCTCGCCCGCGCCGCTTGGGGCGGGTTCATGCGAGCCGCGAAGGACATCGCGGACAACGGCCGTTTTGACGCCTTCGCCGACCTGCCGACGATGGCCGATATCACGGGGGCCTTCGCGGATAAGGGCTAGAAGGGGTCTCGCCGGAAACCGCGGCGGCGCCCGCCATTTTCGAGTCCGTTTCGAGCGATCACAAGAGCTTGCGGCGCCATTTCCGAGTCGCTCGCTAGGCACCTTTGGGGTGCGTGGCGCGTATCCGGGATTGGGAGCGCCGTCCGCCCGCCACGAATGTGGGCAACGAGCCCAGCCTCGCGGAGCCTCTATCGATTGGCGCCATTTGTGGTATCATAATACCGCACAGGGCCAACAGGAACGAAGATGGCGCGGCATCGGTCCCTCGGACGAGGAGCGAAGCGACGAGAGATGTCGCGACGTATTCGTTCCTGCCGATTGCCGACAACATTTCCGAAGATTTAGAGACTTCGGCGTCGCAATGTCGTAGCGCTTTGCCGCGGCAATACCGCCGAACCCGCCGCCGACTATCACGATGCTAGGCTTATCGTGACGCGCCTCCGCCGCGAATGATTGCTCTTGCGATCACGACGTTTCCAACGTTTCACTCTCGGGCTATTGATGATGCATCTCTGGCGTTCGTGCAAGGTACATTATCCAATCTGAACGATAGGCGTAGACGCAGCGCCGGTATCCAAAAGCGGCGTCATTCGGGAGGAAGCCATGGCTAACGTGTTGAAGACTATGACTACTACGGGCCTCCGGCCGTCCGTGTCGCGACGCGGAGTGATGCTCTCCGCAGGGGCCGCTGGTCTCGCTTGGGCGAGTGGCGCGGGACGGGCCTTCGCCAATACTGAGAATTTGCTGCGCGTCGGTTTCATCAGCCCGCGCACCGGACCACTAGGCGGCTTTGGCCAAACCGACGGCTACGTGCTGGATCTCGTACGCGGGGCGTTGAAAAACGGCCTCAAGGTGGGTGACAAGACGTATGACGTCCAGATCGTCGATCAGGATACACAGTCAGATCCTTCCCGCGCCGGGCAGCTGGCGAAATCGCTGATCAACGGGGAGGGCGTGGACCTCATGCTGGCGGTCTCGACGCCAGAAACGATCAACCCCGTCGCAGACGCCTGCGAAGCGGCGGGCGTTCCCTGCCTTTCGACGGTCATGCCCTGGGAGGCCTGGTATTTTGGCCGCGGCGCTAAGCCGGGAGCGCCTTCGCCGTTCAAGTGGACCTATCACTTCGGTTTTGGCGGAGGCGAGTTTTTCAAGACTTACGTCTCGCAATGGAACCTGATCCCAACCAACAAGAAGGTCGGCGTCCTCTATCCCAACGACGCCGACGGCAATGCTATCAGAGCCAATCTCGCCCCGGCACTCGGAAAGGCTGGCTTCACGATCATCGATCCGGGTCCCTACGAGGACGGGACCACCGACTACTCAGCTCAGATCGCTTTGTTCAAAAAAGAGAAGTGCGAGATATTCAACACCTTCCCGATTCCACCCGACTTTGCGGCCTTCTGGCGTCAAGCCGCCCAGCAGGGCTATACGAAGATGGTCAAGATCTGCCAGACGGCGAAGACGGGTCTGTTTCCCGCCGATATCGAGGCCCTCGGCGCACTCGGTTACAATATCTCCAGCGCCGCCTACTGGCACAAGGCCTTCCCCTACAAGTCGTCGCTGACTGGAGTCTCCGGCGAGGAACTTGCGGACGGCTACGAGAAGGCATCAGGTAAGCAATGGACGCAGCAACTTGGCGCGACGCTCTCGCTCCTCGATGCTGGCGCCTCCGCGCTGCAAGCGAGCAGCAATCCGAAGGACAAAAGCGCGGTCGCCAAGGCGCTCTCGACCTTGAAGACGATGACAATCGGGGGTCCGGTGGATTTCAACTCGGGTCCGGTTGCGAATGTCTCTCCCGGCCCGATCATCGGCACTCAATGGATCAGGGCGAAGGCTGGTTCGAGGTTTCCGCTCGAGTACCTGGTCACGGAGAACGCGACGGATCCAAACGTGCCCGTCGGAGCCAAGCTTATTCCGTTCAACGGCTGAGTCGGCAAGCCGAAGCGCGTGAACAATCCGGCGACGATGCTGCTGGCGGCCAGGGAAATCCACAAGCGCTTCGGAGCGCTTGTGGTTCTGGAGTGCGTCGACTTCTCCGTGGCGGTCGAAGAGGCTGTTGGCATCGTCGGGCCGAACGGCGCCGGAAAGACCACGCTGCTTAGCATTCTTTCGGGAGCGCAGCCGCCCTCGTCGGGCGTCGTCGTCTATCGGGAGCGAGACGTGACGATGCTCGACAGCGCGGCGCGTTGCCGGCTCGGGATCATCCGCACCCATCAGATTCCCCGCCCCTTCAGCGGTATGACGGTCTTCGAAAACATCTTTGTCGCCGCCACTAGCGGCGGCGGCTTCGATCGCGCCGAGGCCTATGACCGTGTCGTCGACGCGCTCGCCCTCTGCGGGATGAACGGTGTCGCCAACCGGCGCGCAGAGACCCTAGGACTGCTCGATCGCAAACGCCTGGAACTGGCGCGCGCGCTCGGCGCCAATCCGGGGCTCTTGCTTCTCGACGAGATCGGCGGCGGGCTCACCGATGGAGAAGCGAGCGAACTCGTCGCGGCGATTCAGGAATTGCGCCGCAGAAAGATGGCCGTCGTCTGGATCGAACACATCGTGCACATCCTTCTGCAAGTCGTCGAACGCCTAGTCTGCATGGACTCGGGCCGTATCATCGCGAACGGTGACCCCCGCGCCGTAATGGCGGACCCCGCCGTCGTCGAAGCCTACCTCGGTGGGGATGTGCATGGCGCTGCTTGAGATCAGCGCGTTGACTGCCTGCCACGGCTTGCTCGAGGCGGTGCGGAAAGTCAGCTTTTCCCTGGAAAAGGGGGAGACGCTGGCGCTTGTCGGGGCCAATGGCGCAGGCAAGACGACGCTGCTGCGAACGTTGGCGGGGGCCCATCGCGCGGCCGAAGGTCGGATTGAGTTCGCGGGCTCCGACGTCACCAACCTGCCATCCCACGAGCGCGCCGCAGCCGGGATCGCCCTGGTCCCGGAAGGACGCCGGCTGTTTGCGCGCATGACCGTCGAGGAAAACCTGCTCTTGGCGCGGGCTACGGGCCGCACCGGGCCGTGGACGATAGAAGCGGTATTTGAGGCGTTTCCAAATCTTCGCGAGCGCCGGCGAAGTCGCGCCGGCAGTCTTTCCGGAGGCGAGCAGCAGGCAACCGCGATCGGACGGGCGCTGATGGCGAATCCCGAGCTGCTGCTCCTGGACGAAGTTTCGCTAGGACTCTCGCCGCTTGTGGTCGACCGGGTCTACAGGCAGCTGAAGAGCCTCATGGTCAGAGGCGCCACGATCATTCTGGTCGAGCAGGACCTGAATCGCGCCCTGAGTGTCGCTGACAGAGTCATTTGCATGCTCGAGGGTCGCGTCGCTCTGGAGGGGCGCGCCACCGAACTGACGCGTCCGCAAGTAACCGACGCCTATTTCGGTTTGGCCGCGTCCGGGCGCACTGAGGCATGATTTGGATCAACCAAATCGTCCAGGGCGTTCTCCTCGGCGGCTACTACGCGCTCATCGCATGCGGGTTATCGTTTCTGTTCAGCGTGATGCGTATCGTCAATCTCGCCCACGGCAGTCTGACGGTGCTCGCGGCGTATGCGCTTTTCTGGCTTGCCGATCGGTTCGGGGTATCGCCGTACCTTGGCCTCCTCGCAGTGCTCCCTGCGATGGCTGTGCTCGGCTGGCTTTTGCAGAAGACAATTCTCGAGCGAAGCACACGGTCGGGGCAACTCGTGCCCGTGCTCTCAACCTTTGGCCTCGCGATCGTCATCGACAACCTCCTGTTCCAGGCATTTGGCGCCGACACGCGTTCGCTGGCGCCGTTTGTTGGATCACTGTCCTATGACAGCTGGGATCTCAGCGACGACGTGTCGCTCGGCAGGCTGGCGCTCATCACGTTCCTGACCGCCATCGCTATGTTGGGCGGCCTACAACTCTTTCTCGTGCGCACGCCCCTTGGCCGCGCAATCCGGGCGACGGCAGAAGATCCCGACACTGTTGGGCTCGTTGGAATCAATGCGGGCCGGGTGAACGCGATCGCGATGTCGATCGCGATGGCCACCGTCGGCGTCGCTGGGTTCTTCATGGCCATTCGCGCAACTTTCGCGCCTTATGCCGGTGCCGCGCAGCTGCTGTTCGCCTTCGAAAGTACGGTGATCGGTGGCGTTGGCTCGCTGTGGGGGACGCTGATCGGCGGGATCGTGCTGGGCGTCGCCCAAAGTCTCGGCGCTCAACTTCACCCGCAGGGGTTCCTGATCGCGGGTCATCTGACCTTTCTCGCCGTTTTGCTGGCGCGCCTCACTCTCACCGCGAGAGGCGGACGGCTCAGCGCCTGGATCGGAGGCGCCAGATGAGCGCACCTCCCTCTTTCGAGGTCGAGCGCTGGACGACGGCCTCTCTCTCGTCGGTCGTTGCGGTAGCGCTTATGATCGCAGTCTTGGCGCTGGGCCCCAGCTACCTTTCCGATAACGCCATCGACAAGCTGACCACGCTCTTCGTCTATGTCGTGCTGGCGACGATGTGGAACGCATTGGCCGGGTATGCTGGCCTTGTATCGATTGGTCAGCAGGCCTTCTTCGGTCTGGGAGCCTATTTCGCTGTCAGGCTCGCCGACGGAGCGATTCCGGTCTATGTCGCCCTTGCCTCCGCGGCCGCGCTGACGGCCATCGTCTCCTGGCCGCTGTCCTACTTCATGCTGCGCCTGCGCGACGGCGAGTTCGCCATCGGCATGTGGGTCGTGGCCGAACTCTTCCATCTTCTGGTCAATCTGGACCCGCTGATTCAGGGCGAGACCGGCACGTCTTTGGTTGAACTCAACAGTTACGGGGCGGCCGCCCGGCACGCCTACACCTATTGGATGGCGCTTGGCGGAATGTCGTTCTCGCTGCTTCTCCTGTTCGCCTTGCTGCGCAGCCGGACGGGGGCCGGCATCCAGGCGATCCGAGATAACGAGGAAGCCGCCTCCAGCGTCGGCGTGGCGGTCGCGCAAACCAAGCGTCTGATCTTTGTCCTTGCCGCCCTCGGAGCGGGGCTGGCGGGCGCGCTCTGGCTGGCGAACGCGATCACCTTCCAGCCGAAGACCTACTTCAGCCCGCAATGGACAGCCTACATGATCTTCATGGCGCTCGTCGGCGGTTTGGGCACTTTCGAAGGCGCCTTGATCGGCGCCGTAATTTTCTTCGCCATCGAGGCGCTCTTCGGCGCTGCAGGAGTTTGGTACCTCATCGGGCTGGGCGCCACGGCGCTCGGTTTCGCGCTCTTTCTGCCGCGCGGCCTCTGGGGCTGGGTCGAAGCCCGCTTTGGGCTGAGCCTTCTGCCAGTTGGATATCGTCTCCGGCTCAAAAGGGCTTCGTCCTCGCTCGCGGAAACATCACGCCTCGGCGCCCAACAACCGCGAAGGAAATAGGTCATGCTCTTCGGCAAAACGATTGTCGTTACCGGAATCGCCTCCGGCATTGGAGCCAGAATCGGTCAGCTCGCACTCGCGATGGGAGCCGACGTCATTGGGCTCGACATCAACGCGCCGACCTCGCCGATCGGCGATTTTTTGAAGATCAACATCGCTTCTGCGGCGGAGATCGAGGCAACTGTGAAGACGTTACCCAAACGTGTTGACGCCTTGTGCAACGTGGCCGGGGTGTCCGGCATCTCCGGCGCGGAAAAGACCCTAGCGATCAACTTTTACGGACTGCGCGCGCTGAGCGAGGCTGTCGCGCCGCATCTGCGCGAGGGTGGAGCGATTGTGAACGTGGCCTCGATTGCGGGCTACGGCTGGCGGGCCAATCTCGAGCGCGCCAAGACGTTTGTGTCAGCGCCCGGGTTTCCGGACGTTGAGCCCTTGCTTGCCTCCCATAAGGTCGACGACGTCGAGGGCTATCCGCTGTCCAAGGAATTGCTCTTGCTTTGGACGATGCAGGCTGCTCACCAGCCCTTGTTCCGGAACCGCGGAATTCGGGTCAATGCCATAAGTCCCGGCCCGGTAACGACCCCGATCCTTGGCGAATTCCGCGCCGTCTTCGGAGATCCGCGTGTCGACGACGACATCGCTCGCGTCGGCCGTGCGGGCTCGGCGCCGGATATCGCACCGCCAGCGCTTTTCCTCTGTTCTGACGGCGCGCGCTGGATCAATGGCGCAAATCTGCCGGTGGACGGCGGCCTTGAAGCCTCGATTAACGCGACAGTCCTCGGCTTCTGATTCACCTTCTGCGCTAGCTCAACTCAAACTCAAGCCCAAAAAGGATCAGCCATGAAAGTCGAATTTATCATTGACGGCGCGTCGGTCGGCGCGTCCTCGGGCGCGACGTTCACGCGCAAGGATCCTGTCACAGGCAAGATCGTGAGCGAGGCGGCGGCCGCGGGCCTGGCCGACGTGGAAAAGGTCGTCGTCGCGGCGTCCCGGGCATTCGCGTCCTGGTCGGAGACCGGACCGGGAGAACGGCGCACGCTCTTGCTGAAAGCCGCCGATCTGCTCGAGACGAGGGTCCCGGAATTTGCAAAAGCGATGCTCGAAGAAATTGGCGCCACGGGCCCGTGGGCCGGATTCAACGTTCATCTGGCCTCCGGCATGCTGCGCGAGGCGGCATCGCTGACGACCCAGATTACTGGCGAGGTGATACCGTCTGACAAGCCCGGCATTCTGTCGCTCGCGGTCCGCCAACCGGCAGGCGTTGTTCTCGGCATGGCGCCATGGAACGCTCCGGTCATTCTTGGCGTCCGCGCGATCGCCGCGCCGTTGGCTTGTGGCAATACTGTGATCCTGCGTTCGTCTGAGGTCTGCCCGAAGACACATCGGTTAATTGTCCAGACGTTGAACGACGCCGGCTTCCCGAAGGGCGTCGTAAACGTGATCTGCAACGCTCCGAAGGACGCGCCTGAGGTCGTCGCCGCTCTAATCGCCCATCCGGCGATCAAGCGGATAAACTTCACAGGCTCATCGAAGGTCGGGAAGATCATTGCCCGACTCGCCGCCGAGCACCTGAAGCCAGTCCTGCTCGAGCTTGGCGGAAAGGCGCCTCTCGTCGTACTCGACGACGCCGATCTCGACGCGGCGGTCGACGCCGCCATATTCGGCGCCTTCGCCAACCAGGGCCAGATTTGCATGTCGACCGAGCGGATCGTTGTCGACACGTCTGTCGCGGACGTCTTCGTCGCGAAACTTGCAAAGCGCGCATCCGCCTTGCCGGCCGGCGATCCTCGTGGCCATGTCGTGCTGGGTTCGCTGGTCGACCGATCGGCGGCTGAACGCATGGACGAACTTATCGCTGACGCTATCGCCAAAGGTGGGAAAGTCGTCGCGGGGGGGAAACGAGAGGGCTCGGTCGTCGAAGCGACAATCATCGACTACGTCACGCCCGACATGCGCATTTACAGGGAGGAATCATTTGGTCCGGTGAAGCCGGTTCTCAGGGTCAGCGGACAGGAGGAGGCAATTCGCATCGCCAACGACACGGAATACGGGCTCTCCGCCGCGGTCTTCAGCCGCGACATTCAGCGAGCGCTCGGCGTCGCTCGCCACATTGAATCGGGAATGTGCCACATTAACGGTCCGACTGTGCACGACGAAGCGCAGATGCCGTTCGGTGGGGTCAAGGCTTCGGGCTACGGCCGCTTCGGCGGAAAATCCGTCATCGCCGAGTTCACTGATCTAAGGTGGATCACGATTGAGGGCCCGCAACACTATCCGTTCTGACGCGGGGACCGAGACAGTATTAGCTCTCAAGTTCCGCCACCCACACCTCCATCGAACCGGGCCTGCGATTGGCCCACAGATGATAGGGTAGGGCGACGAGCGGAGCGTCGCGGGTCGCGGGCCGCTCAGTCGAGTAGAGCGCGCCAGGTTCGTTGCCGGGGACGAGCCTCTTCGCGCTCGCTTTCAGTGTGATGGCGCCGCCGAACAGATCCGGCTTCCATGCGGCGTCGAGCGGCGCTGACCGCGGCAGCGCCAGGGTCTGAACGGGTCCACCCGGATTGTCGGCTTCCTCCACACAATAGATCAGCGGTCCGCGCCTGAGCGCCGCGCGCCCGACATCCATGCGCACGTTCGGATGCGCGTAGAGCCGCTCTGCCGGCATCTTGAGATCGAGCGTGACCGCATCGCCCTTGCGCCAGGTTCGGCGGATAGTCGCGTACCCGTTCATGGGGTGAAGCGCGATCGGCTCGCCATTGACGGCCGCGGTCGCGCCCTTTGCCCAGCCGGGAATGCGCAGCTTGAGATCGAAAGCCGCGGGCGCCTCGGGATCGATGTCGATCCGGACCTCGCCTACCCATGGATAGTCGCTCGTCTCACGCAAGGCGACGTTCACGCCGCCCAACGTCGCTGTGGTTTCGAATCCGCCATAGAAGTGGAAGGCGACGCCATCTTCGCGCGCCGAAATCGCATAGCCGGCCACCGACGCGACGAGGCGGGACACATTCATCGTGCAGCACGGGCAGACATGCCACTCCCACCGCCGGTGCTGACCGCGACTCTCGAGCGGATTGGAATAGAAGTAATGCGTGCCATCACGTGCAAGACCGGTCAGCGCGCCATTGAAGAGCGCAAGCTCCATCACGTCCGCATAGCGGCCGTCGAGATCGAGATGCAGCATCCGGTGGGCCCAGAAGATCAGCGCGACTGAGGCGCAAGTCTCGGCGTAGGCCGTCTCGTTGGGCAGATCGTAAGGCTCGGTGAAACCCTCGTTGGTCTCTTTCGGCCCGAGACCGGCGGTCACATACATCTGCGCCGTGGTGACGTCGCGCCACAGCGCCTCGCAGGCGCGTTTCAGACCCTCATCGTCAAGTTCGAGCGCGAGGTCGGCCATCGCCGAAGCCATATACATGGCGCGCACCGCATGCCCCACGACGCGGGTCTGCTCGCGTACCGGTATGTGCGACTGGTTGTACTCATAGGTTCCAGCCCAGTAGCTCGCCGGATCGTCGCCGCGCGCAAGCGCTTCTTGCGTGAAATAGTGTGGCTGGCTGCCCCGCTCGTCGATGAAGTAGGACGCAAGATCGAGGCGGCGGCGATCGCCGGTCAGCCGGTAAAGCTTGACCAGCGCGAGCTCGATCTCCTGATGGCCGGGATAACCGCGCTTCTGACCCGGACCGTGGCCGAACGTCGCGGCGATGTGATCGACATAGCGCTCCATGATGTCGAGCATCTTTCGTCGTCCGGTGGCTCGAAAGTAGGCGACGGCGCCTTCGAGCAAATGCCCGGCGTTATAGAGCTCATGATTGTCGCGCAAATTCGTCCAGCGCTTCTCGGGCTCTCGCCCGTTGTACCAGCAGTTGAGATAGCCGTCGGGCGATTGCGCCCGCTCGAGGTCATCGACGATGGCGTCGATCTTCGCCTCGATGTCGGCATCGCGCCGATGGGCGAGCGCGTAAGCAGCCGCCTCGATCCACTTGCCGACATCGGAGTCCCAGAACACCTGCATGGTGAAGTTATGGCTGTTCCTCGGGATTGTGAGCGGCGGAACGGGCTTCGGCAGCTTGAGCGAATCGAGGATACCCACCTCCTTCAGCTTCACGTGCTGGCTTGGGATCGTGCTCTTGAGCACGGTATCCAGACGCTCGCGCCAGAACGGGCCGGTGATGCGGACATCCGCAAACGGGATCGCGGAATAGGCGCGCTCACTCATGATCGTTTTCCCCTTTGGGCGCCCCGCCCCGCGCCCCGCATGAATTGCGAATGACGAGAGAGCACGGCAATCGGCGCACGCCCTTCAGCGCGCGGCCCCCCATCATCTCGATGAGCGACGCGCCGGCCTCGCGACCCAAAGCCTCAAGGTTCATGTCGACGCTGGTGAGCGCTGGCCGCGCCGCCTCGACCATGACATCCCAATTGTCGAAGCCAATCACGGCCACGTCATCGGGCACGGCAAGCCCCATCTCGCGCAGCGCATCAACGGCGCCGCGCGCGATCTGATCGTTGCCGCAAAAGAGCGCGTCTGGGATGGCTCGGCGGCGCGAGAACAGAGCCTGCGCCGCGTCGCGTCCCCAGGCTTCGGACCATTGGCCGGAGCGACAATCGCTCGAATCCGGCCTCAGCCCCGCCTCGCCCAGCGCCTTGCGCCAGCCCATTTCGCGCAACCGAACCGCCTCGAACCGTTCCGGCCCGGTGATATGGGCGATCCTTCTGCGGCCCAGAGCGGCGAGGTGACCGACGGCAAGCCTCGCGCCCCCCTCGTCGTCCGGCAAGAGGCAAAGCGCGTCGGGGTTCTCTACCTGCGAGAACACATAGACGACGGGCAAACCGCGCGCGGCCGGTTCGATCGGCGCGCGTCGGTCGGCCCGCCGTGCAGTGACCACGAGACCGTCAACGCGCTTGCCCAGGAGTTGAGCGATGTGGCGCTGTTCGCGCATGGGATCGTCGGTAGCGTTGCACATGAAGACGGCGATGCCGTGATCGAACAGACGCCGTTCGAGCGCCTCGACGATCGGAAACGCGAAGCGTCCGAAGCTGTCGTTGGAGAGAATGCCAACCGTCATCGATCGCGCCCGGTGCAGGCTTTGCGCCAGATCGTTGGGGCGATAGTCAATCGCCTTGGCGACCTTAAGAACCTTGGCGCGGGTTTCGGCGCTGAGCCGTCCGTTGGCGTTCAGCGCCTTCGAGACGGTTCCGATCGAGACGCCGGCGAGTCGCGCGACGTCGTGGATGGTCCGGGTTCCTGGCGCGAGATCGCCATCGCCGAATGGCGCGCCATCGGACGAACGATCATTCATTTGACGGCGCCCGAGAGCAGGCCGGAAATGTAGTAGCGCTGCAAGGCGAGGTAGACCGCGAGAGAGGGGATGATCGAGATGATGACGCTCGCTTGCAGCGCCCCCCAGTCGACGGCGCCGAATTTTCCAGCTCTCACGCTCACCAGCAAAATGGGCACGGTGAACGAGGTATTCCGGTTCATGAAGATAAGCGCGGCCAGAAACTCGTTCCAGGAATTGATGAAGGCGAACAGCGCAACGGTTACGAGACCAGGGACCGCGAGGGGTAAGAAGACTCGAGTGAGGCGCTGCCAGGTCGAGCACCCGTCGATCACCGCGGCCTCCTCGATTTCCCGTGGAATGGTCTCGAAACTGGCGCGCATCAGGAAGATCGAGAACGGCAGCTGCAGGAGCGTGTGCACGATCGCCAATCCGATGTGGGTGTTGACCAGGCCGACCCTGGCGAAGTCCAGATAAAGTGGGGTCAGAATCGCCTGGTAGGGGATCATGATCGGCGCGAGAAGAATGAGAAAAGCGATCTCTTTGCCCCGCATGGCGAAGCGGGCGAGCCCGTAGCCTGCCGGCGCGGCAAGCGCCAGACATGCCGCGATTGTCATCGCCGCCACCAGGGCCGAGTTGCCGACATAGGTCGCAAGGCCCGCCTGAAAGCCGACGACCTTGGCGTAATTCTCGAGGCTCAATGTGCGCGGCAGATAATGCGGCGGAATCGCCGACGCGTCGGCGGCGGTCTTGATCGATGCGAGCGCCGAAAGAACGATCGGGGCGGCCATGATCGCGATCACCGCAATCGAGATCGCGACGATCCCATAAGTCCCGGGCGCCATCGCACGCCGGCGCGCGGCCACGGCGGCGGCCTCGGGCGCAAGCACGGCGGTGGTCATGTCGCCTCGTTCCTTGCCGTCAACCCGATCTGCAACGTCGAGAAGGCAAGGATGATGAGGGTCAGAACGATCGACAACGCAGCGCCATAGCCGAGCCTGAACGAGACAAAGGAGTTTTGGTAGATCCAATAGACGGCGGTGAACGTCTGTCCACGCGGCCCGCCGGAAGTCATGATGTAGAACTGATCGAAGGCCAGCATCGAGCCGATGGCGCTGACCAGCGTCGCCAAAAGAATGATGCGGCGGCTCAAGGGTACGACGATAAGAAAGGCGCGCCTCCAGTAGCCCGCGCCATCGATGACGGCTGCCTCCAGGATCTCCCGATCGATCGACTGGATGGCGGCGATAAACAGCACCATGCCGAAGCCAACCACCTTCCAGGTGATGGAGATCACGACCGCCCAAAAAGCAAGATCAGCACTGGCGAACCAGACGATCGGCTGGGCGATAACGCGCAAGTCGACCAGGAGCTTGTTGAGAAGCCCGACCTGCTCGTCGAACAGCCAGAACCAGAGCAGGCTCGAACTTGAGAGCCCGATGACCACGGGCAAGAAGACGACGGTGCGGGTTAGTCGCTTGAGCGGAGTGTTGTCAGCCGTCAGCAGGGCCAGCGCGAAGCCGAGGATCATCAGGATCGGTGTCAGAACAATCGTGTATTTGACCGTGAACAGGAGCGCGCGCCAGAACCCGGAATCGTTCCAGATCCGGATGTAGTTCATGAGGCCAATGAACTTGCCTCCCCCGAGCAGCGAGCGGTCGGTCATCGACATGACGATCAATTGGCCGAAGGGGATCACCACGAACACAGCGACGAACAGCAGCGCCGGCGCGACATAGAGCCAGCCCCGCCATTGGCCGGACGATCGCGTCTTGCTCATGCGGATGTGAGCCGCGGAGCGAGAAATCCCCTCACTCGGCGGCGATCGCTTTCATCTTCTCGCGCGCCTCCTTGATCGCGCCATCGACGTCGCCGTCGAAGATCGCGCGCTGCAGCATGTTGATCCACGGGCTCGAGTCCGAATTGACCATATCGGCAAAATGATAGACCCACGGCACGTAGCCGATTCCGAGCGCCTTCGCCGTGGTGACGATGCGAGGATCCGCGGCGAAATATTTGTTGTCGGCGAGCGCGGGCCGCGAAGGCAGGATGTTGTTTTTGGCGAGGCCCTCAAGCTGGGCTTCGTCGGTGAGCTCCCAGGCGACGAAGGCCTTGGCCAGGGGAACGTGCTTTGAGCCGACCGGGATCGCGACGACGTCGCCGCCGACAAAGGCCGAGACCTGGCCTTCCTTCACACCGGGCAGGAACGTGACGCCGAAGTTCATGTCCGGCGCGTCATGCTTGAGGTCGGAGATCAGAAAGCCGCCGCACCCCTGGATGCCGATCTTGCCAGACTTGAACAGGGCGGTGAAATTCGCGCCATTGTCGGTTTGAGCGCTTTTCGGCACAAGGCCCTCGTCCCACATCGCCTTGAAGGTCTCGAGCACCTCCTTGACGCCGTCCCCGGTCAGCGTCGGGTCGTCACCATTGGCAGGTAGGATTTTGGAGCCAGCCGCCACCATCATCGGCGAAGTGGTGAAGATGTTGCAGCCGGGGCAGGAGCCCGAGAAATAGAAGCCGTAGGTGTCTGCGCCCAGCGCGTGGATCTTCTTCGCGTCCTCCTGGATCTCGCCGATCGTGCGCGGCGGCTTGTCCGGATCGAGGCCTGCCTTCTTGAACAGATCCTTGTTCCAGATGAGGATCGAAACGTCCGGCGTGAATCCAGCGCCGTAGATCTTGCCTTCGTAAGTGGCGATGTCCTTGTAGGCTTCCGCGACCGAAGCGTAGTTCGGATTGGCCTTCAAGTCGGCGGTCAGGTCGGTCAGGAAGCCGGCCTTCATGAAATCGGGCATGTAGATGAGGTCGAAGGAAACGAGGTCGGGGACCTCGCCCGCCTGAACGCCGGTGGCGAGCTTGGTGACCATCTGGTTGTCGGGGATGGTGGTCAACTCGATCTTGTCAGCGTGGGTCGAGTTCCAAAGGTTGATGAGATGCGCCGCCGCGTTGGTGCCGCTGGCGCGAACCCACATCGTCATCGTATCGGCGAAAGCCGCCGTGGCGAGCAGCATAGCGGCGAGCCTGCCGCATGTCCTCCGCGTGGTCCTGACGTTCCTCCTCGCAGTCATGGAGACTGCTTTGCTTCGTTGAAAAAGCCCGCTCGCCTGGCTGGGGTGAGAAAAGCTTTTCCCACTCTCTAGCGCGGCCTTTCCGCGGCGGCAAGGCCGCCGGATTCCGGCTCGAAACGACGGCAGCATCACGGAAGCGGGATCCGACAATTCCAATATGTTTATGCCAGCGGCGGATTGACCGCTTTCGCTCTCTCGGCGTCTATTGGCCGAGGCGAGCCCAAAAATGGACAACGTGAGTTTCGGGGAGAAAGTCTATTCCGCCGCGAAGATTAGCGCGGTCTTGGATGCGTTGGTCGCGGAGGGCGTGTCGCCTGTCGGTGCATTTGGCGATGCCGACGTGAGCCCGGATGATCTGCATTCCTCCTCGACGCGCATTTCCAGAAATCAGCTGATTCAGTGTTATCGAAACGCGGCGGCGCTCTCGCGAGATCCGCATCTGCCCTACACGATCGGTTCGAGCGTCCACCTGTCAGCATACGGCATGTATGGCTATGCCATGCTGTGCAGCACCGACTTCCGACGAACCATGGAGTTTGCAGTCCGATACCACCAATTGGCGACGCCGCTCGCGACGATCGCGTTTCACGAGCGCGATCGAACGGGCGTGTGGACCATCGAGCCGTTGCTGCATCCGAGAATCGACCCACTACTCTATCGTTTCGTGACGGAATTGCAGATCGCGACGCACATCTCCCTCCATCGTGACATCATGGGCGACTCTTTCAAGCCTCGCGAGATCTCTCTGCGCTACGGCGTCGCCAAGGATTTTCAGATCACGCCGGCTTTGGTCGGGTGTCCTGTGAGGTTTGATCAAGCGACAAATCAAATCGAGTTCGATTCAGCGTTCTTGGACGCCGCGCCCAAACTGGGCAATCGCACAACTTATCCTTCAGCGATCGCGCTGTGTGACGACCTTATCGCTGATCTTGTCTCACGATCAGGCGCGGCCGGCAGGGTTCGCAGCCTGCTGTCGACCGACGTCTCTGAACGACCGTCATTCGCCGCCGTCGCCAAGCGGCTCAAGACGACGCCGCGCACGCTCAGGCGCCAGCTTCGCTCACAGAACACCTCGTTTCGCGAGTTGTCGGACGAGTTCAGAGTTCACGCCGCCTTGCGCTACTTGCGCGAAACGACGATGACCATGGAGGACATCGCCTTTGCGTTAGGATTCAGCGATTCAGCGAACTTCCGGCATGCATTCCGGCGGTGGACCGGCAAGGCGCCGCAGGAATTTCGACGGGAGGGGGCGCCGGCGGCTTGAACCGATCGCCGAGCCTCGATCGGCAAGCAAGCGGCGGGGGCGAAATGGCCAGATCGCACCCCATGAGTGGCCGTATCGAACCTTGACGCTTTGATGGTCAAGCACGAACGTGTGGCGATGGTGGCTGAGATATCGGTCACCTCCGATGAGGACTAAAGAGAAATCGTGGAGGGCGTCAATGGACGGCAGAAAGATCGCCGTGACGCCTTCGGCGTACGCTTACCCGTTGCTGATCAAACAACTGCTCCATGCCCCGCTTGCTCAGACGGCGCGCCAGGAAATTGTCTATCGCGATGTTCGGCGCCTCACCTACCTGGAATTGCGCGATCGCATCGGCAGGTTGGCGAGCGCTCTTGAACAGATCGGCGTGCAACCGGGTGATTCGGTCGGAGTTCTCGACTGGGACAGCAACAGGTTTCTAGAAGCGTTCTTCGCCATCCCGATGATGGGAGTGGTCCTGCAGACGGTGAACGTGCGGCTGTCTCCGGAGCAGATCGCCTACACGATTGACCATGCCGGTTCATCGACGCTGCTCGTCAACGACGAGTTCGTCGACCTCGTGCAGTCGATCTTGCCGCAATTGTCCAAAGTCAAGAGGCTGGTCGTCCTCACCGACCGCAAAGCGCCCATCACCGGCAAACTCGAATTCGCGGGCGAATATGAGCAGTTGCTTGCGGCCGCATCTCCGGATTTTGACTTCCCTGACTTCGATGAAAACGTCCAGGCGACGACCTTCTATACCACCGGAACCACGGGGCGGCCGAAAGGTGTCTACTACAGCCACCGTCAGCTGGTGCTGCATGCAATGGCGGAACTCGCCGTGTTTGGCCTTGCAGCGAAGCAAGGCAGCTTCCATCGCGACGACGTCTATATGCCGATCACGCCGATGTTCCATGTTCACGCGTGGGGCTTCCCTTGGGCGGCGACGCTTGCAGGCGTCAAGCAGGTCTACCCCGGCCGTTACGATCCGGCGTTGCTCATCAGGCTGATCAAGACGGAAGGCGTGACCTTCACCCATGGCGTGCCGACGCTCCTACAGATGCTCCTTGACGCAGCCGCCAAGGCCGACGTCGATCTCGCCGGCTTGAAGATGGTGATCGGGGGGTCCGCGCTGCCGAAGGCGCTCGCCAAGCAGGCGATGGACCGCGGTGTCGATGTATTCGCGGGATACGGAATGTCCGAGACCGGCCCGCTATTGACGGTTGCGCATCTCAAGTCGAGCGACCTTTCCGGCGATCCCGACCAGGAAGTGGAAATACGGACAAGGGCCGGACGCGCCTGCCCGCTCGTCGATTTGCGCATCGTCGACGCCAATATGAGCGAGGCGCCTCACGACGGCGCGACATCAGGGGAAATCGTCGTGCGGGCGCCCTGGCTGACCAACGGCTACTTCAACAATCCTGAAGCCTCCGAGCAACTATGGGCCGGCGGTTATCTGCACACCAACGATATCGGGGTGATTACTCCCGACGGCTACCTGCGAGTCACCGATCGCATCAAGGACGTCATCAAGACCGGAGGCGAGTGGATCTCCTCGCTCCAACTCGAGGACATCATTATGCATCGGGCCGGAGTGGGGGAATGCGCAGTGATCGGGGTCAAAGACGACCGATGGGGCGAAAGACCGCTCGCGCTCATTGTGCGCGACCCGAAGACCACGCCGCCGGTGGGCGAGGCGGACATCAAGGCTCACATCCTCTCTTATAGCGAAAAGGGCGTGATCTCGAAATTCGCC
>Ga0209006_10002278_pt1 | contig 17494 bp, 18 predicted proteins | sample JacPin_JW_Ref_O2_FD_188567 | JGI IMG/M metagenome (GOLD analysis project Ga0209006, IMG submission 188567) | Forest soil microbial communities from Algoma, Ontario, Canada - Jack Pine, Ontario site 1_JW_Ref_O2 (SPAdes) (version 2) | ecosystem: Environmental > Terrestrial > Soil > Boreal... | reverse complement strand
CTTCGAAGCGCCCGCAGCCGCGCCAGCGTGCGATCCTCGTCGGAGCCAGCAAGCTTGCTGTATCCGACAATATCCGCCGCCAGGATCGCTGCGAGCTTCCGGGTCTCGGCCATGACGGTCCTTCCGCCACGGCCAGACTAGCACGATAACTGGCTCCTATAGCTAACTCCGACCGGTGAAAGTCATGTCCGTTCGTGGCCCGTCGCGACATGAAATCCTGAGACTTGGGTCGGTCGCTTGCGGATGCAGAGCGGACATGGCTGGTCCTGCGGTTTGGCTCGACCCGGTCGTTTTTGACACTTAGCGGACATCGGTCAAAGACTTGCGGAAGCAGTCTCTCGGGCTGCAGTTGGCATAAACCGGTAGGGTCAAAAGTGCGAACGGGGTGCGGATCCTAGCACTCGCCATATCGTGCTATCGCTGAATGCATGGCGCACTTTGGACATCAATGCCGCGTTCCAGGCGAAAAAAGAGAGGGACCGCTCATTGTGGCGCCGAGCGGAGGCTTGCAGTAACTAAACCATATCGATCTCGCCTTCGCCATACCGCACAGGATTGTTCGTCAGAGGACCGTCTCAAGTTAGGACCCGGCCACCATCTCAAGGGTTTTTCCCGCCTCTGATTGAGCCCTGCGCGTAGCCGTGAGGTGGGCATCGAACTCTGGCGGTGTAGCAACCGTGGATGTGCGGTGGGTCGCGTTCTCCGTCTATGCGAAGATTCTCCTGGTGTATTAGCCAGGCGCATTCACATGGCAACGGGCGGGTATCGTAGCGAGAAGCCGAAGATGCTGGCCGGTGAGCTCTACTGCGCCGGTGATCCTGAACTTCAGGCAGACCAACGGGCGGCAGAGGCGTGGCTGGTCCGGTACAACGCGTCGCTCGATTTGCCAGCGAGTGCGAGACACGTCCTTCTATGCGAACAATTAGCAACCGTCGGCCAAGGAGCCGTGATCCGGCCGCCCTTCTATTGTGACTATGGCTACAATATCAACCTTGGCGAAAATGTATTTCTCAACTTCAATTGCGTGATTCTCGACGTTGGTAGAGTCGACATCGGCGCGGGAACGCAGATTGGTCCGGGTGTCCATATCTACGCGGTCGATCACCCTCGCGATCCGGTGAAACGTCGAGCCGGATTGGAGTTTGGTAAACCGGTCGCGATTGGTCGCAATGTGTGGCTCGGAGGAGGTTCGATCATTCTTCCGGGCATGACCATAGGCGACGACGCGGTGGTCGGCGCGGGGAGCGTTGTCACCCGCAATGTTCTCGCGGGAGCAACCGTCGTGGGCAATCCCGCGCGCGAAAGGGAGGTGAAAACGCCTGATCATTGACTGTCCAGGGTTTAGGTTGTGGGTGAAACAGCCGACATGTGCCAGGCCGCACTTCGCTGCGGATGGTTCTCGTATGACAATCGCATGACATCAGAGAACGAGAGCCCTCGTTTCTAGGGTGCGGCCCCATATATGATGGCAACATTATCGGAGATAAGCTTGCGCCTATGCGCCTCTGCTCGGTGTCTGATCACAGAACAATAGGGGCGACTCAAGTAAGCGACGACCAACTTTCGTAAAGTAGCTCACCTCAATACACCATCGAGTAAAAAAACATGCTTGATCTTCCAGATCGCAAACCCGCTGCAGCGAAATTGATAGCGTGCCCGCCGCGGCGGCAACACCAGCCGGCCGATCCCTGCGCGATGGTAATATTCGGAGCAACAGTCATGATTGGAGATCCAACGTTATTCATGCGAGCTGACATGGTCGAGCAGACTTGGCGCATCGTTCAACCGGTGCTGGATGCGTGGGCCACCGATGGAGAAAATAACCCTGCAATCTATCAGGCTGGGAGTTCGGGTCCTGCGGAGGCCGATGCTCTACTAGCAAGGGACGGTCGCAGTTGGCGCACGATCGACGGTGATGAAGGCAGATCTCTCGAATGAGCGAATGGGGCGTGCATTCTGCAATGCCAAGCCCGATGCCGAACGCGTCCTGCTGGTCGTTGCACAGGACGATCGCGAGCATGTTCAGCTCAATTGAGTATGAAAGAAAAAGGCTCGCCGGTTTTGCAACGACGGCAAGGGTCGGCGCCACAGACTCAGCGTTGGCACGATTCACCGCGTCGGGCCGCCACAGCCCCTGCAACGCAAGTCTTTGACTGGTGATGCGTCGATCGGCTTGCTCAACGGCGTAATGTCTCCTTCATGGCTCATAATTGTTTGGTTGGTCGCCATTGGGGGCTTGACGGACATCGAGACGCGCTGGACCTGGAAGTCTCGGTAGCGATTGACCCGTTTCGGACATCCGCTCTCGGTAAACACGCGTACGTTGGCCTGCCACCAGACTCCGTTTTGGCAGGCAACTGGAGCGAACTTCAAATTTAGCTTGTCTTCAGATCGTCAAGGTACGTCAGGTCGCGGATCCGGACTGGTCAAACCGTTGCGGTTCGGCATCTCCACCCTCGGCAGCGAGGTGGCGTCGAGTGCAGTGTCCTCGGTAATGATGTTGTTCAGATAGAGAACGTAGGCCGATACGGCATAAACTTGGTCCGGCGTTAGCGACTGCGGCGCGTTAAACGGCATGGCGCGACGGATGTAGTCAAACAAAGTGCTGGCGTATGGCCAATAACTGCCAACGGTTCGTACGGGTTTTGATGTTTCCAGTGTGCCGAAGCCGCCGACTAGCCGATCCGCAGGTTTCCCCTCACCCTTGGCGCCATGGCAGGCTGCGCAGGTCTCTGCAAAAATTCTATCGCCCTCACGCACGCTGCCACGGCCCTGCGGCAGGCCCTGGCCGTCGGCCCGCACATCAATATCCCAGCCGGCGATTTGGGCGGGCGTCGCCACGTGACCGATGCCAAGCGAGTCAGCATTGGCTGCGCACGCGAGCGTCGTCAGCGCATAGGAGACCGCGGCGCCGCCAAGGATCGTTCGCGGGCTACACGACATTGGACACTGTTCCGTCTTGTGCGATCTGCCATGTTTGAATGGCATTGTAATGGTAGTCGGAATGAAGGCCGCGTACGTCGACGAGTTGTGCACGCGTCGGCTGCACGTACCCGGTCTCGTCAACCGTGCGACTTTGCAAATATGCCGGAGTGCCATCCCAATTCCACGACAGGCGAAAGCGCGTCAGGCATTTGGCCAGAATTGGTTGCTGGAGGCGAGCTTCTTTCCAGGTTGTGCCGGCGTCTGTGGAGACGTCAACGCGTGTGATCCGCCCGCGGCCGGACCACGCCAGGCCGGAGATTTCGTAGAATCCTTTCTCGCGCAGAAATTGGCCACCGGACGGAAAAGTGATGACAGACTTGGCTTCCATCACGAAGGTGAACTGGCGCGCGGCGCCGTCGGGCATGAGATCGGTGTATTTGGACGTCTCGTCCCGTGTCTGAAACGGTTGGTCACCCAGTTTGAGACGGCGCAGCCATTTAACGTTGGTATTGCCCTCATATCCCGGAAGGAAGAGACGCAACGGATAACCCTGCTCGGGACGCAACCGTTCGCCGTTCTGCGCGTAGACGATTAGCGCATCATCCAGTGCCTTGGTTATCGGCACACTGCGGGCCATGCCAGCAGCGTCGGCGCCCTCGGCGAGCATCCACTTCGCCTGTGGGTCGAGGCCGGCCTCGTGTAGAACCGTCGACAAACGCACGCCGGTCCATTCGCAGCAACTCATTTCACCATGAGTGTGCTGGACTGTCGATTGCGGCGTGTTGCCTGTCCAGAAGCTGTTGCCAGAACATTCTAGGAAATAAATGTGTGACTCGGATGGGAAGCGGACAATATCGTCCATTGTAAAGATGAGTGGCCGCTTGACGAGACCGTGGAGTATCAGACGGTGTTGATCCGGATCGATCGCCGGAACGCCGGCATGATGCCGCTCGAAATGTAGGCCATTCGGTGTAATAATCCCATGCAGATTTTGCCAGGGCGTCATCGACGCGGCCGCAGTGGTCGTCGGCGTCGGAGCGCGAGGCCGACGGATGACGTTCTTCTCGAATGGGGACGGTTGACCATAAGGCGGACTGAGAAACGGCGCTCCCTGTTCCTTCATCCATGCGGGCAAATGCGGTGGTAGATTGTCGTCAACAGCGCGGGCAGCGGTGAGAGCGGCCGAAGCTGCACCGCCGGCGAGCACGACACCCCCCGTAAGTAGCTTACGGCGCGCGATGCGTGTTTTCTCTGGCTTCCTTCTGGACATCCGTTATCCGATAGCGCGAACAGTCGCCGAGGTCACCTCCACTATTTTAACGCCCGCTATAGTTTAATTTTCGCCATTTTCCGTCTATCGGCAACGCCCGCCCCCAGTTGTAGCGTAGATTGATGTCCTCTGCGCGGATGACCGTCGGTTCGCGGGTAATCTCGTCCATGATTTCCTCCCAAGTATTGAACAACTCCTTCGGCTGCGGCGGCGCTTTAGCATCGCCGACTTGTGACGCACCGACTGGTCTGCTTGCACTGATTTGGAGCGCCGTTGCATTCGCGTGACTGCCATAAACTGCGAAAACGCTAGGCGTGCATAAGCTGGCGACTTGTTTGTTTCATAGGGGATGATCTGGGGGCGCTCGCGAAGTCTCCCTCGGCCGCTTTATGTGCCCCCGGCCAGTGGCGGCCATGTTCATCCAGTTTTCGTCTCAAGTCCGCTGCCCAATCGTCCATCACGGGCGAGGGGAAAATTGCGGCAGACAAGCAATCGGCTGGTCGTTCTTCGAGATTGTGCGGATCCAAATCAACCGACCCGCGCGCCGATGTAAGATTGCGACCAGCGAACCAAAGAATGCTACCCGCACCTAAGCAACCTAGGGCAGCGCCGGCAAAAACAATCACATTCGGGACCGAGGCACCGCCCTCTGAGGCCCGTTGCGTGCTGACTGCGTAAGGGGCCACTGGCATCAAACCGATTGGTGCGCTCGCGCCCTGAACTCTGTAGGCAATGGTCGGAACGCTGCGCGGATTCAAATCTTTCGAAAATTGCTCCGAGGAAATCCCTGCTTGCGATTCCGTCGGCGGCTTTGTAGCAGGAGTATCACCGAGTTTACTCCTCGGCGCAGACGCGGTGTGCGGATCACCTGATCGGTGTTTCTGTAAGACAGCGGCGTTATCGACATCATGCCGATGTTTGATGGACGCAACGCTATGCGGCTGAGCACGACGGCCATCATTGGGACTTAAGAACCAGCACTGGCGATGATCTCTGTTGATTCGGCGTACCCACTTGCTACCTGTCGGCGCTGGCATACCCGGTTCGAGTCTGCATTCCTCCGCTGCCTTCACAACGCTAGTGCTCGCCGACAATGCTGCCGTCGACGACACCAATAGCCAAAGTATCAATAATGGCCGCCCCGACAATGGCCTCGGTTCCTCATCAAGTAAACGAAAGCATCTTTAACGAATAAGGCGCCAACGAGGCGAATTGTAAGAGCTAAAAATGAGTGAAGTGCGCACCGTGCGGAGTGTCAGAAGGCATATGAAGCAATGCGGCGCCCACCAAACGTCATCGCGACAGCGGTTTTTGCTTCCGAAGCCCATACCGGTTAGAGCGGTCGCCCAGCCTAGTGTCTGACTTGGGGTTTGTTCCTTACAATCTTGGGGCAGTTTCGCCACCCGCGTTGGTCAACGCCTCTTCGATCGGTCGGCCGATCGAGCACCCAGAACGACGCCGGCCGAGCCCCGCAATGAATGATGCCCGCTGACTATGCCCTTCCACGTTTCGCTTCGGCGCGCGCAATGCGCTTGGCCTCAACCGCCGACACTTAGACCCTGCGGACCGCCGACGCTGGGCCTTGCGTTCCATACAAGCGGCGCTGAGTGTCGCTCCGAAAATGCTTTCGCGATGCAAATACGTCGGGCTGGTCTTTCATTTCAAGTGCGCCACTTTCTCTCTCTCTCTCCGCGTCTTACAAAGACAGCTGAGGCCGGATAGGGTGGGGCGTTCGATAAAGAAAAAGCCCTTACTTTCGACCGGGGCCTTTTCGATCAGCGCCTCCAGATGCGTTCCCGCGGGGAGGCATTGTAATGACTACGCGGGGGTCTAGGCCGAGGCAGATTTCAACCAGAATCGGCGTTGTCCAAACCATGATAGCTCCGTTTTGTGGTAGGCGTCGCCACGGACGGCTGCGCTGCCGCTTTTAGCTATAACTAATGAGATGCATTAACTGTGAGTGTTCCTGTGATGGGTCCGCAATTGTACCAATCGGTGAGGACCAGCAAATATCAGGATGCCTGAAAGGCACCCCATTTGCTCGCGAATTTATGGAACCTGGGTGATCGGACGCTGACGCCGATGTCGGCTGCGCCTGTTCGGGGCAGCGGCGATGGCGCCCCGTTACTCACTCGTCACGCTCACGCGCGCGCGAGACAGGGGCCGCCGCTGTTTAACCATTCGCGCTCCTGTGCATAAAACGCCTCAACCAGATCCGGCCGGTCGTCGCCGAGTAGTTCCGAATTCACTTTGTAGCCTCGCCGGAGTTGAGTAAAGGCGAGGAACCGGTAACTCGGCCGCAATGTCTTCACGAGCTCCCAATCGACGGGAGGTAGTTCGGCCGGATTGACCGATCGTATGTGATCGCGCTGATAGATGCCTTCAAAGGATGCGAGTCGCCATCCAGTTTCGGTTCGGGCCACGCGTGAGACAAATCGGCAGTATTGGAATATGTCGAACTCAACGCCATCGAACGTCAGCCGGTCGAAAATTGCGGCCATGCTTTCTACAAGAGCGCGATCGCCATTCATTTCAAGTAACGTTGGAAAAATCCAATGCTTGGGCACGCTGACTATTGCTCCGATCGCACTCATTTTTCTGCGTGATGCTTCTACAAACTTCTCAATGGGGCCTTCGAACCACGTTGTTCGAACGGGCGCTGCCGGGACGTAGCTGTCTAAGAGACTTTGCCAGTTCTTGATGTCTCGGTAGTGGCGTTCTCGGCGGACAAGATCGAAAATCTCTTCTCGGTCGAGCAACCATTGTATCTTTTCCTCTTGCATCCTTTCCTTCGCTTTCTATGAATGAGGCCAAACTAGATCAGAAATACGCCCTTTCCGCCCGCGCCTTGATCAAATAGCCGATAAGCTTCGGCAATCGCAATGGTATGGCGCGCTGATAGGTTGAGGGGGATCAGAGCATTATAGGCGGTGCCGGTGCCGCAAGAGATGGCGGCGCCAGCCTCAAAGAGAGTTTGTCGGGTAGCGGGACAAGGGTATTCGCGGGCACTTTCAGATATGGCGCATGTCCGCCATCGTCGTTGTTGCCATAGACTCGAGCCATCGGCTTCACGCGTTGACAGAGCTGTTGCCAGCCGCTGCGGCAATGATTGCAGGTTGTGTAGCCCTGATAGTGGTGCACCATGACACGTTGGAGATCCGCGTTTGCTCAGCGGGAACTGCGGCGTCTACGGCGCAGACGATGCCGGCCCGGCTTATGCCCGGCAATCGGTGCACGATCAATGAGCGGCGGCATGTATAGTGCCTGGTCGCGCGGACGGCGATAATTCTGCAGATCGGTGCCACAGATGCCGGACGCTTTCATTTCGATGACGACATCAAGCGGACCGGGACTGGGATCCGGCACGTCCACATAGGCGATTGTGCGATTGCTAGGAAAAACGATCCCCCTCATCGTTATTCCTGCACCTTTTCCGCTGTGGTCGATGCGTCAATGCAAGTTGGCTCCAGCGCATGGCCTTGTCTAGCGTCTTAGTCGTCACAAACGGCGAGCGCCGTGCGTGCAAGGTTCCTGATCCCATACCGGCGAAAAGCAGTACTAGACGGCGACGGTCGATTTGATGAAAACCCGCGGAGTTGGTATAGTGAGATCCGCCGGCGAAGGTGACGGGAAGCATCAGGTGATTGAATACCGTCCGACACCGATCAGCTGGTCAAGCTTGTCGCTGTTCGCCTTCAACGCTTCGCTCGCTCCGTCGTAGATGATCCTGCCGCGGTCCATCACCACGGTGCGCGGCGACATGTCGAGCGCGAGTTTGGTGTTCTGCTCGACCAGAACCAGCGTCAGACCCTGCGCATCAGCAAGATGACGGATGGCGCGGACCAGCTCTTCGACGATGACCGGTGCTAGGCCCTCAGATGGCTCGTCCATCAGCATAACCGCCGGATTTCCCACCAGCGCTCGAGCGATTGCTAGCATTTGCTGTTCACCGCCGGACAAATGATTGCCGCGGTTCAGTTGCCGCTCCGCGAGGCGGGGAAAAAGCCCGAACGCGTCGGTTACAGTCCAGGTCCCTGGACGCGCCGCGACCTCGAGATTCTCCCGCAATGTGAGTGACGGAAAGATTTCCCGCTCCTGGGGCACATAGCCCAATCCGGCTCTCACCCGGCGGTAGGGCGCAAGCCGCGTGATGTCGCGGCCGTGCAGCAGGATGCGGCCGCTGTGCAGCGTATTATGGCCCATAATGGTCGAGAGCAACGTCGTCTTGCCGACGCCGTTGCGGCCGATAATTGCCACCGTCTCGCTGGCCCTCACGACAAGGCGGCCGTCCTCGATGATCACCGTCTCGCCGTAGCCGCTGAAGACCGCATCGAGCTCCAGCACCGGATTTTCAACCACGGCGCGCCTCATGGCGCTCGCCGAGATAGACGGCGCGCACACGCTGGTCAGCGGAAATCTCGTCGGGCGTGCCCTCGGTAAACACCGTCCCTGCGACCAGCACAGTGATCCGGTTGGCAAAGCGAAAGACCACGTCCATGTCGTGTTCGATAATCAACACTGTGATGTTAGGATCGAGCTGGGCGATTACGTCGAGGATAAGATGGTTTTCCGAGGACGGAACGCCTGCAGCCGGCTCGTCGAGCAGTAGAAGCTTCGGCCGCTGTGCCAACGCGATGGCGATCTCGACTAGCCGCTGCCGGCCATATGGCAGTTCGCGCACCGGCTTGCAGGCATCGCCGATGAGACCGAACGACTGGAGATGATCGACGGCCTCATCGATCACCGCACGCTCGCGGCCCGCCGATCGCCACAGCCGGTCGGACGTGCCGCTGCGTTCGCTGACGGAAAGGAAGACGTTTTCCAGTACCGTGAGGTTGCGAAACAGTCGGTTAATCTGGAATGTGCGGGCGATACCGCGGCGCGTGCGATTGGCCTGCGAGAGGGTAGTAATCTTCTCGCCGTCCAGCAGCACGTCGCCGACCGAAGCGCGGAGCGCGCCGCTGATCAGATTGACCAGGGTCGTCTTGCCGGCGCCGTTCGGCCCAATCAGCGCGTGGCGAGCGCCGCGCGGCAACGACAAATTAATGTTATTAGCGACCTGGATCGCGCCGAAGCTCTTCTGCAAATTGCGGACTTCCAGCGCGGGCGCGGTTTGTGGTTTGGTCGCTCTCATCGTTCAATCCGCGAGCCCAACAACGATCGGCCGAGGTCCCCAAGCCTGGCGTATACACCAAGCCGACTCAACAGCACCGCAACAACCAGAAGGAGCCCGATGCCAAACTGCCAGAACTCGGGGCTGATCTTTGCGAGTTCGTTTTGTAGTACCATGTAAAGGGTCGCGCCGACGAAGCTGCCATAGAGCCAGCCGGCGCCACCGAGAATGAGCATCATCAGTACTGCCGCCGACTGATCGAAGTCGAAAACGCCCAGAGTGACCAGCGAATTGGTCTGCGCAAATAGCGCGCCGGAAATTCCTGCCAATCCGGCGGAGATGGCGTAGGCGACGACAAGCCGCGCGTGAACGTGCGAACCAAGCGCGTGCATGCGCGCGACATTCTCCCGGATACCAACGAGCGACCGTCCAAACGACGAATAGACAAACCGCCGCACTGCAAGAAAGCAAATGAACAGCACCGCGAGAGAGTAGAGATAGTAGGTATGTCCATTGAGGTCGTATTCGAAATATTGGAACAGCGGCGACACCGTAACGCCTGGAATGCCGTCGTAGCCGCCGGTGAAATCGCGGAATAGATTACCGAGCTGCTGCAACATGATCGTGGTCGACAGCGTCAGCACTAGAAGGGCCAGGCCGTGATAGCGCAGTAGCAGCCAGCCGGACACAAAACCGGCAGCAGCCGCCAGGACGGCGCCGCAGACGAGGCCGGATATCGGCTCGGTCCATCCGAAACTCGTGATCAAGAGCGCTGCCGCATAGGCGCCGAGGCCGAAAAATGCTGCGTGCCCCAGCGTCACAATGCCGGCATAGCCGAGGATGAGATCGAGAGATAGCGCGAACAGGATCATAATCAGCGTCTGGCCGCCGAGAATCATGTGGGTGGGGAAAATAAAATAGGCTGCGATCGCTAGAATCCATGGCAGCGTCTCGGCGACGCGAAAACGGTCGCGGCGCTCGAGGAAACTTATGGCGCGCCCGCGCAGCACCGCGATCTCGCTGCCTGCGAGCGGAGATGACACTCTACTCGTGTCCATAAAGTCCTTCAGGTTTAACGAGCAGGATCAGCACAGCGACGGCATAGATGCAGAAGCTGCCGGCATCGGCGAACAAATATTTGCCGGCGGTGTCGCACAGGCCGAGCACTAGGGCGCCGACGAGTGTACCCCAAAGGCTGCCAGAGCCGCCGACCGCGACAACCAGCAGAAAGAACACCAGATAGACGATCGCGAAGCTTGGCGTTAGGCCGAGGAGCTGGATAGCGAGGCCGCCGCCGAGTGCAGCCAAACCGCTGCCTACCGCGAAGGTAAATGTGAACAGCAGGTCGACATTGATGCCCACAGATTGCGCCATCTGGCGGTTATCCACTGACGCCCGAATCTTCGCTCCGATATTCGTGCGGTCGAAGCCGTACCAAAGCGCGGCGATCAACGCCGCGCCGACGGCGATAAGGAACACGCGGTAGGTCGGAAAGCTGCGGCTCCCAAGATGCAATTCGCCAGATAGGTAATCGGGGATCCGGACCGCCTGCGGCAGCGGCCCATAGTAAAAGGTGTAGGCCGCGATAGCCATGAATGTCAGGCCGATAGTTAGGAGCACCTGATCGAGCTCGGTGGCGCCGTAGAGTTTGGCATAGATCGTCCGCTCGAACAGGACGCTGACAGCGCCGAACGCCACGAAGGTAATGGCGAGCGAGCTCAGAAACGGTACACCCCAGCTCTGGGTTGCCGTCACGACCAAATAGCCGCCGGCCATGGCGAAGGCGCCATGCGCCAAGTTGACAACCCCCATCAATCCCATCGTGACCGACAGCCCGACGGAGATGATGAAGAGGAACACGGCCCACGCCAGACCGTCGAACAGGATACTGACCACGGTGTTGACCACAGGCGGCATGGTTCACCTCGGTAATCCTGACCACGTGGCGTGGAAGAAAGACCGCCTTTAGGACCCGCAACGCCCCAGCTTCAGAGCCTTGCACTCGTCCTTCACCTGCGGAAACGTTTCCAGCACTTTAACGCCAAGCCTTCCGTCGCGTTTTTTGATCACTTCCTCCGCATGCTCGTCTTGTATGACATCGCGCGTTATTGAGTCGATTTCAATTGTCCCGCGCGGCCCGTCATGCTTCCAGCCCTTAAGTGCGTCGACAACCTTAGCGCCGTCGTCGAGATTGCCCTGAAGCTTATTGATGACGTAGAAGATCGCGGCCATTGTATCCATGCCGGCGGCCGACTCAAAATCTGGATAGGAGTTCGGGCCATAAGCGGCGTGCCATTCTTTGACGAATTCATTGTTAATGGGTGTATCGTAGTCCTCGGCATAGCTTGACACCACAACAAGCCCGATAGCTGTATCGCTCATGTGCGCAAGCTCGTAGTCGGGAATGAGGTCCTGGGGGCCGATAAGGCGGACGCCCGCTTGGCGCATCCCAGTGTCGCCGTAGGTCTTCATTATGCCGCCGGCGTGCGAGCCGGACGGAACGAAAACGTAGAAGCAATCAGGACGCTCATCCTTTACTCGTTGAAAGAACGGTGTGAAGTCGGGGACTGGTCCGGGAGAGCCCATACGGACTTCATCGATGACTTTACCCCCTGCTTTTTCAAAGGCGGTCTTGAAAGCGAGCGCTGAATCTTGACCAGGTGGGAAATCAGTAAAGCCGGCCGCCGCGGTCTTGCAGCCGAGTTTGGTTGCGGCGTAAGTCCCCATCGGATAAGCGGGATCCCACATGCTGAAAGAAAATCGCACTATAAAGGGGGACAGCGTCGTGATCCACGCTGTTCCGGCGTTGGCGATGAGCATCGGTATCTTTGCTTGGGTCGCGAGCGGTGCCGCAGCGATCGCTCCCGGTGAGAAAACGAAACCGGCGAGTAGTTTTACCTTGTCATTGGTAATTAGCTCCGTGACAACCGTCCTGGCATTCGCTCCGGACGCCGGACCTTCATCTCGTTTTACCAGCTCGATCTTGTTGCTACCCAAATCCTTGGCGTGGAGCTTGATATACAGGTCAAATGCTTTATCGATCTGATTGCCCAGATCGGCGTTAGGTCCGGAATACGGCAACACCACTCCGACCTTGATCGTCTCCGCATTGGCTGCGGCCAGCCAGCAAAAAGTAAGCACTGAAGCTGCGACTGCGCTTATGATTTTCACAACCACTCCTTAGATATTTATTTCGCGCGGGGAGGCGACGGGCATGGCCAGTCTCAGGCTTGAACCTCGCTTTTACCCATTTTCACATACCAACCCCGTGATTGCAAAGTGGTAAGCGAAGCCATTGTCATCGGCAGATTACGGACCATGAAGGCGAGATCACTAGACCGAAACAGCCGTTCGCGCCTACGATAGGTGCAAAGCTTTGTTCAGTCACTTGCCGTCGGGAGGGTTATGGCAATTACACATCTCCCAGTCTTGGTCGTCGGGGGAGGCCTTGGCGGGGCCTCTGTTGCGCTTGCGCTTGCGCGTAAAGGCTTACGCGTTTGTGTTCTCGAGCAAGCGCGAGAGTTTGGGGTCATCGGCTACGGCATACAACTCGGCCCAAATGCGTTTCACATGTTTGATCGTCTAAGCGTCAGCGGGGAAGTGTTAAAGCAGTCCATTATTCCCCATTCTCTCCTGATGCTCGATTCAGTCGATGGTGACGTTATGGCGCGCATCCCGACTGGTGCGTCGTTCGCGGCGCGATTTAAACATCCCTACATTGTAATACATCGGATCGACTTGCATCGCATCCTGCTCGATGCCTGTAAGGCGGACCCAAATGTTGAATTGATCCCGCTGACGGGCGCCGCCCGCTACGAGGATCTCGGCGATCGCGTCCGTCTCTACACTGAGGAAAATAGGCTCATTGAGGGCGCGGCCATCATTGGCGCCGACGGCCTGCGGTCAGTTATTCGTCGGCAGCTGGTGAATGAAGGGGAGCCGCGCATGATCGGCTTCGTCGCGCACCGCACCATCGTGACGATGTCTGAGTTGCAGGTCGACGTACCTCGCAACGATGTCGTCCTGTGGTCGGGACCGGGCTTTCACATTGTTCATTATCCTTTGCGTGGGGGGGCGCTGTTCAACATTGTCGCGGTATTCAAAACATCGACTTATCTGGAGCGGGGCGACATCACCAGTTATCGTGCTGAGCTCGACAATACCTATCGGGATAGTCATCCATCAATGAAGGCATTGCTTTCGATGATGGACCTGACACGGCGATGGGCGATCTCCGATCGGGATCCAATTCGTCATTGGAGTGAAGGACGGGTAACGCTGCTTGGTGACGCTGCACATCCAACGTTGCAGACGCTGGCGCAAGGCGCCTGCATGGCCATCGAGGACGCGGTCTGCCTGGCCGAATTGATCGAACAGGCCGACGGCGATTTCGCCGGCGCCTTTCGCTGCTACGAGCGCGCCCGTTATCTGCGCACCGCGCGTGTTCAGTTCGAGTCCCGATACCACTGGGAAAATTTCTATCACGTTGCTGGAATCGAACGCGAAGTGGCGCGCGAGGCCTGGTCGAGGCGCAGCGAAGAGGAAATGTTCGCCTGCCTCGCTTGGCTTTATGATGGATTTACGCCGCCGTGCCAGCGCGCATAAATCCGATCATTCCATCGCTTCGAAGCGGTAATAATGTGAGAACCGCAGAAGGGGCTCGTCCGAGAGCACGAACAATTGTGCATCGGACGTGGCGTAATGGTTGATCGGGTACCATCCCGGTACTGCCAGCGTGTCGCCGCGCTCCCAGGAGAAGCGTTTGTCGCCGATCGTGGTCTCACCGGTCCCTTCGGTCACATGCAAGATCGTGTTCGCCGTGGTTCGATAACGCCGGGTCTTGGCACCGGCTAGTAGTCGCTCCATTGTTAGCCCCATTGGCGGCATATCGGGCGCCGCGAGGGTGACGCGCGGACCGTGGAAGCCCTCACCGTCGGCCTTCGCCGCATCGAGTAAACGCGCGATGTCTGCACGGGCGAAGCGGAATGGCGAGGTCGTCGCCACGCGCTCGACTTTCTCATGCTTCTGCGGATGCTCCTGGTAGAACATCGGTTCGAGCAAATGAGTGAGCGGTACGTCGAGCCCGTCGAACCAGTACGCTGGCGCATCGCCATCATGCCCGTGACCGTGCCAGCACCAGCCCGGCGTGAGCACAACGTCGCCGGTTTCCATGGGCGTCTTTTCGCCATTGACAATCGAGAAAGCGCCCTTCCCGTCGATGATAACGCGAAGCGCGTGGGAGGAGTGCCGGTGCGACGGCGCCAGCTCACCCGGAAGGATCATCTGATAAGCGCACACCAGCGTACGCGTGGTTTCGAAGTTGGTGCCGGGCGCCGGATTGCGCATCACTAGGTTTCGGCGTTCGGCGAGCGAAACATCGATCAACCGCCCGGCGGCATCGAGGCCGGCCTTGGCCTCCGCGTAGGTCCAGTGCGCGGGGACTAACTCTGGTCGCGGTTCGCTCCACAGGATAGGCTTTTCCCGGGGGACCCAGCCTGGGGTAAAATTGAGGCTTCCGGCGGCCTCGTAGAGTCCTGACAGCGTCACGATTTCTTGGCCCGCCAAGGTGGATTCGGTTTCCGCGAAAGCTGCAGACATTAAACGCCTCCCTTGGGCCAGATTACTCTCGAACGCGGTATTACTCAACGGCAAGAAACGTCACGTGCGTTTCGGCCCAACCACCTATCATGCAAATCGGGTGCAGCGGCGGTCCCTTGGAATGTCGTCCGGCTGGTGCTCTGCCCGACCCGCGGAACGGGAAGAGGACGCCGAATCCACGCGGCGTCTCATCGCGCCGTCCGCAACCTGACCGGCACGCTCATGTGGCCGATACCCTCAACGTAACAATCCATCACATCACCGGGTACCACCGGGCCAACACCTTCCGGCGTGCCAGTCATGATGACATCGCCAGGATGCAGGGCGTAAGCGCCGGAGGCATATTCGATTAGCCGGTCCACGTCGAAAATGAGCGCGCGGGTGTTCGCGGATTGACGAACCTCGCCATTGACCTTCAGCCAAAAATCGAGCCCGTTTGGATCGGCAATTTCGTCAGCGGTGACGAACCACGGGCCCAGCACAGCGAAGGTGTCGAACGACTTGCGCCAGCTGCGATCTTCAGCACCGCGTACGGTCATATCGAGGCCAATCGAATAACCGGCAATGTAGTCACGCGCCTTCCGGCGCGGGATTTGGAAGCCGGATTTGCCAATGACCAAAGCCAACTCAACCTCGTGATCCATCCGCCGGTCGGCTGCAGGCAAGCACACGCCCTCGCTCGGACCCACTAAGCCAGAGGGGCTCTTAAGGAACATGCCGTAGTGCTCGATAGTCTTAATGTCAGAGCCGAAGTTGATTGCGGGATCTGCTATCGCCTCAGCCTGATGAGCTCGGTAGTTGACCGGCGCCGCCATCAGCTTGCTTGGCGTCGCTACGGGGCTCTTCAGTTTGACGTCCGAAAGTGTCTTGCGTACGCCCGATCGAGATAGCCGTTCCAGTTCAGGACGCAACGCCTCAAGATTGCCAAATAGCGGATCGCCAAAGGGCAGCGGCCAGCGCGGGATTGGTAAGCGTCTCACCGCAGCACTGACGTCGACGACTTCGCCGCCAAGAACCACGCCCAGTCGGTCGTCATCAAAGCGACAAAGCTTCATACCTCTCCTCCCCGTGCCACTATTTTCCAGCCTCGTCCGCGCTGTAAATTCGCAGGGCCGAGAGGAATGGTATCGATCGAGCCGGGTTCCAGGTTACGCTGGACGGCGCCGAGTTGAACGTAATGTATGACACGTCGGTTGGACTAATGCCCCAGCGAGTACTGTCGTTGAAAATCGCGCGGGGAGTAGCCGTATTTGCCCTTAAACGCAGTACTAAAGTGAGCGTGGCTCCTAAACCCCGCGCGATAGGCGAGTTGGCTGATGCGTAATTGCTGGTCAGCGGAGAGACATCCGTGGCAATACGCAAGACGACGGCTGAGAATGGTCTCGCATACCGAAGTGCCAAACGATCGGAATATTGCATGCAGATAGCGCAGCGAAACCGGCATCGCTCGCGCAACATCGTCTGGTGTAAGATCGGCGTCGGACAAGTGGCGGTCTATGAATGCCAGGGCGCGACTATAAATGGCCTCAGCTGGCGTCACCGTCGGGAGCGACTTCTCGGAGTCCTTGACGATCAACAACAGTTCGCTGAGATCAAGAAACTGTCGTTCAAGAGCTGGACCGGCACTTTCATTGATCGTAGTTGCCTGGCTCGCAAACGACTCCAGAAAGTCGGCTGTTAAGCGGCCGATGCCAGTGGCTGTGCCGCGCACGCTCCCTATGTATGGCCTAAGATCGCCAACCCGCTCGGCAAGGGCACTACGCGACAGCTTGATGCCGATCACATGGGCTGGGCGTGCATGCATCCAGTCGTAAGGTTCATTGAGGTCGAGCAGTGTGAATGTGCCAGCGCCGTGGATACTGCGCTTGTGATATTGGTCGAGCTGAATACTACCGTACTTTATGAGAAGTAATTCGACCGACTTCTCTCTGTCGTCGCTCAGATCACGGCGTGTTCGGCGAACGCATTCACTGCTAGTGCAGACGTCGGTTAGTTCAAACTTCGGAAAAGAAATCCGCCGTAGGTTACCGCTGAAGTGAAGATCCTCACGGATGCATGTGTCGATCGCGCCGAAAGTTTCAAAAATTGCGGTCCGCCATCGCCGCAGTTTGTCGGCGTTTGGTTCGGCAGTGATCACAAAGGTCCGCCCCCGCACAGCCTCCAATATGGCGTTCGACATTACTTCCTCCATGGCTGCTCTTCGGCCGCCTTCTGAGAGCCTACCTCCGCCAAACCACGTGGTGCAACCGCCAGCCCGCTTACAAGCGTCATTTTTCTCCGCGTGCACAACTTCTTTCATCAGAGCGCGTGGGTCGCCGGCACTCATTGACCTCGCCGCGGGACGCTCGTACAGCGAGTGCTGCCTCAGCAGGTGAAGATTTTGACAATTTGTTTGGGGTGGAGAGATGACAGCGACGACAACGCGCATCCGGCAGCTTCGTGAAAATAGCAATCCGCTTTTTAACGATCGCAAGCTCAAACTCGGCACCTTCTGCACCAATTTGAGCGGCGGCTGCACCATGTCGTCGATCGAGGGCATCTTGCAGGCCAAGTGGGAGAGCAGCGAGACGCTGGCGCTGCTCGCCGAT
>Ga0209006_10002277_pt1 | contig 17494 bp, 11 predicted proteins | sample JacPin_JW_Ref_O2_FD_188567 | JGI IMG/M metagenome (GOLD analysis project Ga0209006, IMG submission 188567) | Forest soil microbial communities from Algoma, Ontario, Canada - Jack Pine, Ontario site 1_JW_Ref_O2 (SPAdes) (version 2) | ecosystem: Environmental > Terrestrial > Soil > Boreal... | reverse complement strand
GGAGCTGCTGATCTGCATCGATGCGCTGACGCGGCTGGATGGGGAACGCTCGGACACCTGCCGCATGCTGTCGTTCGGCCAGGGACGCGGCGGCATCACGCGGCTGTATGGCTGGTGCGACCCGGGCGGGGCGCTCAATGCCAAATGGCTGGCTAACCTTGCCACCGCCCGCCACTGCCAGCGGCTCAACGATACCAACGGCGCGGTCGTCAACGCCAAACTGTCGCGCGTACAGCAGCTGCTGATGGTGATTCGCGGTACCTCCGCGCCGCCGGTGTACAGCAACCGCGCCTCGCGTTACGGCGTGCTCGGCACACGCAACCTCGGCCGCGCCTAGCAGCCTGCCGCCGCCTCACGGCGCCCAGTACACCACCAGCGGGACCTGCTGTTGCCGCAGCAGCGCGCGCACCGGCATCTGCGTCACCGGGCCGCTCTGCACCGCGCGTTGATAGGTCGCCCACTTACCCTCACCCGTGATCAACAGCGCGATGCGGCGCGCATCGAGCAGCGCACTCAGATTCAGGCTCATGCGGGCGCGCGGCTCCTGCGGCGCGATCATGCCGACACACGCCGGCGGCGCGCGCGGATCGAGTGCGGCTTGCAGTCCCGGCGCTTGCGGAAACAGCGACGCGGTGTGACCGTCGTCGCCCATGCCGAGCAGCACGTAGTCGAACGGCCGCGGCAGGCGCGAGATCGCCGACCAGCTTGCCGCGGCGGCGATATCCGGCTCGGCCGTGGCCTGTTTCATGCCGACGAAATTGGCGCTGGCAGCGGCATTGCGCAGCAGATGCGCTCGCACCAGGCGCTCGTTGCTGTCGCTGCTCGCGGTGTCGACCCAGCGCTCATCCACCAGCGTCACCGACACGCGCGGCCAATCGAGCGGCATATCCGAGAGCTGTTCGAACAGTGCGATCGGCGAGCGGCCGCCCGACACCGCCAGGCTCGCGCCGCCGCGCTCGCGCACCCCATCCGCCAGCGATGCAATGATCTGCGCCGCCAGCGCCTGTGTCAGCGCCGCGGCGTCCGCAAAACGATGTAGCTGCATATCAGACCTCGCCGTGCCAGGCGTAGCCGTCCTTGCCGATCAGCGAACTGGCGGCCGCCGGCCCCCAGCTGCCGGCGGTGTAGCTCTTCGGGCGATCGTCCGACTGCAGCCAGGCCTCGCGGATCGGATCGATCCAGCGCCAGGCGGCGTCGAGCTCGTCGCGGCGCATGAACAGCGTCAGATTGCCCTTGATGACATCGGTCAGCAATCGCTCGTAGGCATCGAGCTGCGGCGTCTTGACGCTCTCGGCCATGTCGAGCCGCAGGTCCACCGGGCGCAGGCGCATGGTCTCGCCCGGATTCTTCGCCAGGATGGTCAGCGTGATCGAATCGCGCGGCTGCAGCGAGATCAGCAGCCGGTTCGCGGTCGCGGAGGGCACGCGCTCGAAGATCGAGTGCGGCACGTCCTCGAAATGAATCACGATGTCGGCCATCTGCTCCTGCAGCCGCTTGCCGGTACGCAGATAGAACGGTACTCCGGCCCAGCGCCAGGTATCGATGTGGGCCCTGAGCGCCACATAGGTCTCGGTGACGCTGTCGGGTCCGATCCCCTGCTCTTCCAGATAGCCCACGACCGGTGCACCGGCGACCGCGCCGGCGCGATACTGCCCGCGCACCACGTTGGCGCCGACGTCGTCGCCGGCGAGCGGCTTCAACGCGCGCAGCACCTTGATCTTCTCGTCGCGCACCGCATCGGGGTGATTCGATACCGGCGGTTCCATCGCCATGATGCACAGCAGCTGCAGCAGGTGGTTCTGCACCATGTCGCGCAGTGCGCCGGTCTGATCGTAGAACGCACCGCGCCCCTCGACACCGAGCTCCTCGGCCACGGTGATCTGCACATGGCGAATCCGCCCGCGGCGCCACAGCGGCTCGAACAGGCTGTTGCCGAAGCGCAGCGCCAGCAGGTTCTGCACTGCCTCCTTGCCGAGGTAATGATCGATGCGATAGATCTGGCGTTCCGGAAAAATCGCACCGACGCTTTCATTGATGTGTTCGGCCGAGGCGCGATCCTGCCCCAGCGGCTTCTCGAGCACCACGCGCGCCCCTGGCGTCACCAGCTGCGCCGCCGCCAGGTGGCGACAGATGATCTCGAACAGCGCCGGCGCAGTCGACAAAAAGAACACCCGCACCGCCGCCGGCTGGCTGCCGAGCTTGGCCGCGAGCTTCTGATAGTCGAGCACGTTGGTGGCGTCCAGGCCCATGTAGTCGAGACTGCGGCTGAACGCGGTCCAGCGCGTCGCATCGAGGCCCGCGGGCAGATACTTCTTGCTGCTTTCCTCGACCTGCGCAAGATAGTCGTCGCGCCCGATGCTGGTGCGCGCAACGCTCACAATTCGGGCGCGCGCGGGAAACTGGCCCGCCAGGAAGCGGCGAAACAGCGCCGGCAGCAATTTGCGCATCGCCAGATCGCCGGTGCCGCCGAACAGCACCAGATCGAAGTCCGGCAATTGCTTCGCCGGTGCAGTACGGTCTTTGAAGGAAGCAGCCAAGCACACTCCTTTTATATAGTCACGTCCAGCCTTGCCTGTACTATATTCCGGCCACACCTTATGCGCTTACCGCACCCGTGACCCAGCATAAATTTCCGATCGCGCCGCTGCACCCCGGAGTTGCCGAGGTGACGCAGCGCATCCGCTCGCGCAGCCAGCACGGCCGCAATGCTTACCTCGCCCGCATGCGCTCGGCGCGCGGCAGCGGCGCCGCACGCGGCGGCCTCGGCTGCGCCAACTTCGCGCACGGCTTCGCCGCTGCCGGTGCGCTCGACAAGCAGGCGCTGCGCGGCCTGGTGTGGCCCAACATAGCGATCGTATCCGCCTACAATGACATGTTGTCGGCGCACCAGCCGCTGGAGCGCTTTCCGGCGCTGATCAAGCTGGCGGCGCGCGAGGCCGGCGCGGTGGCGCAGTTTGCCGGCGGCGTGCCGGCGATGTGCGACGGTGTCACGCAGGGATTGGCGGGCATGGAACTGTCGCTGTTCAGCCGCGATGTGATCGCGATGGCAACGGCGGTGGCGTTATCGCACGACATGTTCGATGCGGCCCTGTGCCTCGGGGTGTGCGACAAGATCGTGCCCGGGCTGCTGATCGGCGCGCTGTCGTTCGGCCACCTGCCGGTGATCTTCGTGCCCGGCGGCCCGATGCCCTCCGGAATTGGCAACCAGGAAAAAGCGCGCATGCGCCAGCTCTATGCGCAGGGCAAAGCAGACCGCGCGCAGCTGCTCGAATCCGAGGCCAGCAGCTATCACGCGCCCGGCACCTGCACCTTCTATGGCACCGCCAACAGCAACCAGATGCTGATGGAAGTGATGGGTCTGCATCTGCCGGGCTCGGCTTTCGTGCCACCCAATACGCCGCTGCGCGACACACTGACGCGCGCGGCGGCCAAACGCGCCGCCGCCATCACCGCCCTCGGAGCGCATTACCTGCCGCTGTGCGACATCATCGACGAGCGCGCGATCGTCAACGCGATCGTCGGCCTGCTCGCCACCGGCGGCTCCACCAATCACACCATTCACCTGGTGGCGATGGCGCACGCTGCCGGTATCGCGATCAACTGGGACGACTTCAACGATCTGTCGCGCTTCGTACCGCTGCTGGCGCGCATCTATCCCAATGGCAGCGCCGATGTGAATCATTTTCAGGCTGCGGGCGGCACCGGCTTTCTGATTCGCGAGCTGCTCGGTGCCGGGCTGCTGCATGCCGATGTGACGACCATCATGGGTCACGGGCTCTCGCAGTACGCGGCCGAACCGTCGCTGATCGACGGTGAGCTGCAGTGGCGCGCAGCCCCCGAGCACAGCGGCGACCTGAACGTACTGCGGCCGGCCTCCAATCCCTTCAGCGTGGATGGCGGCCTGAAACTGCTGCGCGGCAACCTGGGGCGCGCCGTTATAAAAACCTCGGCCGTCGCCGACGAGCACCGCGTAATCGAGGCTCCGGCGCTGGTATTCGACGATCAGGCAGCCGTCACGGCCGCGTTCGCCGCCGGCATGCTCGACCGCGACGTGGTAGTGGTGGTGCGCTTTCAGGGTCCGCGCGCGAACGGCATGCCGGAATTGCACGGGCTGACTCCGCCGCTGACGGTGCTGCAGAAGCGCGGCCGCCGCGTTGCCCTGGTTACCGACGGCCGCATGTCCGGTGCGTCCGGCAGCGTGCCGGCCGCGATCCATGTCTGCCCCGAATGCTTGGATGGCGGCCCGCTGGCGCGCGTGCGCGACGGCGACATCATTCATCTCGACAGCATCGCCGGCACACTCGAGGCGCGCGTAGCAGCGGAGGTCTGGGCGAGCCGCGATTCGCCGCCGCCGCAGTTGTCGGCCAACGCGCACGGCATGGGGCGCGAATTGTTCGCCACCTTCCGCGCCGCCGCCGGCGACGCCGAGTCCGGCGCGCTGAGCTGTTTCGCATGAAAACGCCATCGACCCGCGCGCCGCTGCGCGACATCCGCGAGATCATGACGATCTCGGCCGTGATCCCGGTGCTCACCATCCAGCGGCTCGAGCACGCCGTACCGCTGGCCGAGGCGCTGCTGCGCGGCGGCCTGCGCGTACTGGAGGTCACGCTGCGCACCGCCTGCGCGCTCGAAGCGATCAAGGCAATCAGTGCGGCTGTGCCCGCGGCGATCGTCGGCGCCGGCACGCTGACGCGGGCGCGCGATTTCGCCGACTGCGCCGCCGCCGGCGCGCATTTCGGCGTCACCCCGGGCCTGACCCCGGAATTGATCGCCGCCGCGGCAAAATCCGGATTGCCGCTGTTGCCCGGCGTTATGACACCGGCTGAACTGATTGCCGCGCGCGCCGCCGGTTTTGCTGCCTGCAAATTGTTCCCGGCGCAGCAGGCCGGCGGCGTCGGCATGCTCAAGGCCCTGGCCGGACCCTTTCCCGATCATGTTTTCTGTCCCACCGGCGGCGTCACGCGCGCCAATGCCGCCGAATACCTGGAGTTGCCGAATGTGCTGTGCGTGGGTGGCTCGTGGATCACGCCGGCCGCGGCCCTGGCGACGGCCGACTGGGCAGCGATCGAGTCGCTGGCAGCTGATGCGGCGGCCCTGCGCCGCGCGCGCACCTGAAACGAGCGCAAATGCGCTATCCTTGCAGACCTCGTATGACCCATCTCGCATGAAGCACATCTGGACACTGCAGCGGCTGCGACGCTGGCCGCTGCGCCGGCTGATCGCGCTGCTCGCCGTGTTGGCGGTGTTCGGCGGCGGGCTGGCACAGGCGGCGCATTTCCATAAAAATGAAGGCCTGCGTGGCGCCGAGACGCACCTGCAGTGCCTGCTGTGCGTGCATGCCGATCGCTGGGCCGGACCTCCCGAGTTGCCGCAGCACTCAGGTCCGGTGCTTGTGGTCGTCACCGTCATCGCCGCTGTCGTCGCGGCAAACCCGCTGCCGGCGCGCGCCGCATCCTACGACGCCCGCGGTCCACCGCTGATCTGAACCTGTCCGCCCGCCGCACTGTGGTGGGCTCAATTAAGGCAATCGCCTTGTGCCTGCGGTCTGGTCCGCAGTCGCTCCATTTGGATTACACAGGTTCAGATCTATGTTTCACTCGAAAGCCCGTATCGCGCTGGCCATGGCAGTGAACTGCCTGCTGGCGACGCCGGTGCTGTATGCCGCAGACAGCGCCGACACCTCCGCCGATGCCACGGCAGGGACTGAGGACGTTGCGTTGCCGATGGTGGTTGTCACCGCCCAACGACTCAATGAGGCGCGCGCCGGGATCGAGACGCAGACCGGCGCGTCGACCTACATGATCGACTCCGCCGCGATCGCCGCCTCTCCCGGCGGCCAGAACGTGACTATGAATCAGGTTCTGCTGCAGGCGCCGGATGTGGTTCAGGATTCTTTCGGGCAGCTGCATGTGCGTGGTGATCACAACGATCTGCAATACCGGCTGAACGGTATCATCCTGCCGGAGGGCATCAGCGTCTTCAGCCAGACGCTCAGCCCACGGCTGATCTCCTCGCTGAGCCTGATTACCGGTGCGTTGCCGGCGGAATACGGCCTGCGCACCGCCGGCATCGTCGACTTGAGCACCAACAGCGGCCTGCTGCAGCCCGGTGGCTCGGTGTCGGTCTATGGCGGCAGTCACAGCACCTTCCAGCCATCGTTCGAATACGGCGGCAGCTCCGGTAATCTCAGTTACTTCATCACCGGCGACATGCTGCGCAATGATCTTGGAATCGAATCGCCGGACGGCAGCTCCGAGCCGTTGCACGACCACTCGACTCAGGCACACGGCTTCGGCTATTTCGAAGATATTCTCAACGACGAGAACCGGCTGTCGCTCATCATCGGCACATCCAACGATAAATTCCAGATTCCAAACCAGCACGGCCTGCAGCCGGAGCTCGGCCTGGATGTCAACGGCCAGACCGAGTTCCTCAGCAATGATCTTAACGAGAACCAGCACGAACTCACGCAGTACGCCATCCTGAGCTGGCAGCATTCGCAGGGCGCGCTGAATTGGCAGAGCTCGCTCTCGAGCCGCTACACCAGTCTTGATTTCGAACCCGACTGGACCGGCGATCTGCTGTACAACGGCATCGCGCAGAACGCTTTCAAGCGCGACACCGCCTTTGGATGGCAGACCGACGGCTCCTACAAGTTCAACGACGCTCACACCGTGCGCGCTGGATTTTACCTGCAGCACGACAGTGCCACGAGCGACACCACCTCGCAGGTGCTGCCGATCGATGCCGGCGGCGCGCAGACAAGCGATATTGCGCAGGTCGTGATCGACAACGGCTCGCAGACGCAGTGGATCGAGAGCCTGTATCTGCAGGATGAGTGGAAGGCGCTGACCAACCTGACGATCAATTACGGTCTGCGCGCAGACCACTACGAGGCCTATTCGAGCGGCGGCCAGCTCAGCCCGCGTGTCAATCTGGTGTGGGAGGCCGCCTCGGGCACGACCGTGCACACCGGTTACTCGCGATATTTCACGCCGCCGCCGTTCGAGCTGATCGCCAGCGAAACTTTTGGCAAGTTCGCCGGCACCACGGCGATTCCCCCCGGCACGGTCACGGCCGATAGCCGGCCGATCGCCGAACGCGCCGATTACTACGACTTTGGCGTGCAGCAAAAGCTGCTCGACAGGAAGCTGACACTCGGCATCGACAGCTACTACGAGTCCTCGCAGCATCTGATCGACGAAGGCCAGTTCGGTGCGCCGATTGTGCTGACGCCGTTCAACTACCGCTTTGGCAAGATCGCCGGCCTCGAGTTCACCGGCAACTACGCGGTCGACGCCTTTTCCGCCTACGGCAATCTCGCCTTTCAGAGCGCCAAGGGAAAGGACATCGAGTCCTCGCAGTTCAACTTCAACGCACAGCAGCTGGCTTATATCGCCGACAACTACATCCATCTGGATCACGAGGAACGAGTGTCCGCCTCGGGCGGCGTCTCCTACCTGTGGCGCAACACGCGCTTCAGTGCCGACATGCTGTTCGGCACCGGCTTGCGTCAGGACCTGGTGCTGTTCAGCGACGCCTTCCCCAACGGCTACACCATTCCAAACGGCGATCACACGCCGAGCTACACTCAGTACAACGCCGGCGTGAGCCACGAGTTCCATTTCACCGGCACTGGAGCCCTGACGGTGCGCTTCGACGTCATCAATCTGTTCGACAAGGTCTATGAAATCCGCAGCGGCAGCGGTATCGGTGTGTTCGCTCCGCAGTACGGCGCGCGGCGCGGGCTGTTCGCGGGCCTGTCGAAGGATTTTTAGGCATCGTCCGCCGGCGCGGCCGCTGGCGCGCTAGAGGATCGGTGTGGCTTGCGCCTCAACCGGTTTTTTCGGCAGCAGGTGGTGCGGCATGAAGAATGCGTTGGCGATCAGGGTCGGCACCACAGCGCTGGCGACCACCGCGGCGACGATCGACGAGTATTGCGCCTGGCTGATGATCCCGTGCGACAGGCCGAACAGCGCGGAGATGGTGCCGAAGGTGAGCCCGGTCGACATCAGCATCGTGGTGTAGAGGGCCTCGCGCGTCGGAGCATGAAAAGCCTTGGTGGTCGGGTACACCCCGAGGCACTTGGTCACCATTTTGCCGCCAAGCAGTGCGACAAAGCTGAGCGGCGCCGCCACCAGCGCCGGCAGCGACACCAGCGAGCCGGCACGAATGAAATAAAACGGCGTCAGCAGACCGAAGGTCAGCGTGCGCAGGCGGCGAATCAGTGCATGGTCCTTGCCCACCGTACCCGCCAGGACCATGCCGACCAGGTACGCCGGCAGAACCGCCTCGCTACCGGACCATGTAGCCAGCGCGCCGAGCCCGAAAAGTACCAGCAGCAGGTATTTGGTCTCGAGCTCGGAGGGACGATTGCCGTAGCGCCGGAAGAAACGCGGCGTCACGTAGGGAAGGATCGCAAACACCGCCAGGCTGCCCGTAAAAAACACCGCCGTCTTCCAGCTGAAAGGGCTGAATATGAAGCCCAGCGCCAGCACGGTCGCGAGGTCATTGATGAAGCAGGCCGCCAGCACGACTTTGCCGTAACTGGTGACGTTCAGGCCGAACTCCAGCATCACGGCATACACCACCGCAACCGAGGTGGTGGACATCGCGACTCCGGCCAACCAGCTCGAGGACACACTCCAGTGCAGGCCCCAGTAAGCGATCGCGGTGCAGCCAAGGAATGGCGCCACGAATCCGACCAGACCCAGGCTGCTGGCTTCCTTCCATTTGGTCCTGAAAACGGCGGGGTCGAGCTCGGCGCCCGCCAGGAAGGTCAGCACGATCGCGCCGGTGCCGGAGACGAATTTGATCCAGGATTCATCCGTGTGCAGCAGTGCGGTGCCGAGCACCGCACCGATGATCAGTTGCGCCACGGTACCGACGACTATCTCGGACAGCGCGGTGGCGATGCGCAGCCAGATGGAGATCAGGGTCGCGACCAGCGCCAGCCCCAGCCACAGAGCTGCTTGTGCCCAGACCGCCGTCATGGCAGCGACTGCGGCGCATCCTTGCGATCGGGATTGAGCACGCCAAAGTGCGCTGGTATGCAGGCGTAGAACAGGCGCACCTTCTCGCGTTCGATCAGCGCCAGCAGCTGCTCGGCCTCGGCTTCGGTGACGATGAATTCCACCTCGACCGTCAGGCTCCCGGCCAGCTCGAAGAAATGCTGTTCGTGCAGCACGTGATGGCGGCCGAAGCCGGCCATGGCACGGAATGCGGAACCGCCGCGGATGCCCATCTTGTTGGCCTGCTCGAGCAGCCACTCCCACAGCAGGATGTGATGGTGGCGGTGATCCTCGTGTACATAGAATCGCAGAAACTTGCCGTCGCTCACGCGGATTCCCCCCTTTTCAGTCAGCCTGCGCCAATCAGGACGCTGAGTGCAGCGAGCAGCAGCATATCGGGCCGTTACGGCTCAACAGGCGTCGGTCGGGATGCGTACGATTGCGGAGTGAGCATTCGGTTCCTACCTCTTTCCGTAGCCGGAATTGTTTCGGTAGGCATCATCAGCCCCGCGGCGGTTCGAGGAGGAATGCCATCTCCTTTGCCGCGCAGTATAAGGGCCGCGCCAGCGCCGTACAATTACCAACCGGCGTGAGCTATAGCGGCGCGGCCCGTCACGGTATAGTCGCGCGGCATCCATGGCGAGGATAGAAAATGCCGGTTGTACTCAAAGTGCTGGTGCTGGCGATCGTGCAGGGATTCTGCGAGCTGCTGCCGGTGTCGAGTTCGGCACACGTGATCATTGCCGAGAAACTGATGGCGCTCGATCCGACCACGCCGGCGATGACATTTCTGCTGGTCATGCTGCATACCGGCACCATGCTGGCTGTCATCGTCTACTTCTGGAACACATGGCGCGAGCGATTTTTTTCTTCCGCGCCGGCGTTCTGGTCGTTCGCGCGCAATGTGGTGCTGGCCACGGCCTGCACCGGTATCGTTGGCCTCGGACTGACGCTGCTGATCGAGCGTGTGCTGCTGGGCGGCGCTCCTGGGGCGGCCGTCGAGCAGTTGTTCGGCAATGTTAATCTGATCGCCGCTGCGCTCGCGACGGTCGGAGTGATGATCATCTGGTCGGGACTGCGCCCGGCAGGAGCGAACGAAAAACAGAGCATGCAACTGGCCGATGCGTTCTGGATCGGAACGGTGCAGGGATTGTGTCTGCCCTTCAGAGGTTTTTCGCGCTCCGGCGCCACCATCTCGACCGGCTTGTTTCGCGGCCTGCGCAAGGATCTGCTCGAGGACTTCAGCTTTGCACTGGCCGTCGTGCTCACACCCGCGGTCATCGTGCGTGAGGGCCACCGGCTGCTCAAGGCACAGCAGCTCGCGGGTATCGCCAGTGACGGCCTGGGCTCGATCTGGCCGTGCGTTGCCGGCATGGCGCTGAGCTTCGCGGCCGGCTGGTTGTCGCTCAAATGGCTGTCGCGATGGCTCGAGCATGGCCGCTGGCACCTGTTCGGCTATTACTGCCTGTTTGCGGCCGCAGCGCTGTTGCTTGCCGCCAGGTTCTTTGCCGGTCCCGCGCTCTAAACGCTACCTCTGCGATGGCAAGCGCCGCATCATGGCGCGGTCGTTTTATAATTCGCGCTCGATATTAAATGTTTTTAACGAATCAACGATTTACGGGTACTCGGATAACTATTGCGGCGCTTCATTGTCATCGTAAACGCGGCCAGCCTGACTGATCGCGACGGAACCATACATGGCCATACAAACTGCGCCGGGCGAACCCGAAGCTCGCCGCCGGAAGAAAATCTGGTGGATCATCGCCGGCATCGCACTTCTGGCGCTGATCGTCATCGGCGCGCGTTATCGTGCCGCCGCTCCGCCGACCGCCGGACGCGGCGGTTTGAACGGCCCGTTGACGGTTGGAGTCGCCAGCGTCACGAGCGGCGACATACCGATCACGATCAATGCGCTCGGCACGGTGACGCCGCTCGCCACGGTGACCGTTCATCCGCAGATCAATGGGCCGCTGGTGAAGATCGCCTTCACCGAGGGGCAGATGGTCAAGCGCGGCGACCTGCTGGTGCTGATCGATCCGCGACCCTATCAGGCCGCGGTCGATCAGGCAGCCGGGCAGCTCAAGCGCGACCAGGCGGCACTCGCCAACGCCAAGGTTGACCTCGATCGCTACAAGACTCTGCTGGCGCAGAACTCGGTATCGGATCAGACCTACGCCACGCAGGTGGCGACGGTCGCGCAGGATGAGGCCACGGTCGCCACCGATCGCGGCGCGCTCGAAGCGGCGCAGCTCAATCTCGACTATTGCCGCATCACCTCACCGGTGGCGGGCCTGGTCGGCTTGCGGCAGGTGGACATCGGCAACCTGATGCAGGCCAACACCACCACCATCGTGGTGGTGACGCAGATGCAGCCGATGTCGGTGCTGTTCACGGTGCCAGAGGATAGTCTCGCCGAAATTCTGCAGCGCCTGCGATCCGGCCAGAACCTCAGCGTAGACGCCTATGACCGCAGTCTGACCAACAAGATTGCGAGCGGCACGCTGTCGAATGCCGACAACGAGATCGACACCACCACCGGCACGCTCAAACTGCGAGCACAGTTCGACAATTCGAAATTCGAGTTATTCCCCAGCCAGTTCGTGAACGTGCGGCTGCTGCTCAATACGCTGCATGACGCGATCGTGGTTCCGGGCGCGGCCATGCAGCAGGGCGCCTCCGGCAGCTACGTCTACGTCGTCAACGCCGACAGCACCGTGAGCATGCGCGGCGTCACGCCTGGGCCGTCGAGCGGCGATCTGGTCTCGATCAGCAAGGGCCTGCGCACCGGCGAACGGGTGGTGGTGGACGGCGCCGATCAACTGCGCGATGGCGCGCACGTGATAGTACCCGGTGCCTCACCGGCGGCGGGCTCATCATCCGGCAGCGGCGGCCACACGCATCGCCAGGGCGGCGGCGCCGGCGGCTTCAGCAGCGGCGGCGGCAGCGGCAGCGGCGGCAGCACCGGGTCGAGCAGCGGCGGCCACTACCATCAGCATCAGCAGGACACGGGCAGTTCGGGCAATGCAGGCGGCGCGCCACCGCCCTGATCACCGGCATTGACGCATGAATCCTTCACGCCCTTACATTCTAAGACCGGTCGCGACCTCACTGCTGATGGCGGCGATCCTGATCGTCGGCGTCATCGGCTTCTTCTTTCTGCCGCTGTCGGCGCTGCCGGAGGTCGACTACCCGACGATCCAGGTGCAGACTTTTTTGCCTGGCGCCAGTCCCGAGGTCATGACCTCGACGGTGAGTGCGCCACTGGAGCGTCAGTTCGGGCAGATGCCCGGCCTGAAGGAGATGTCGTCGCGCAGCTCCGCCGGCGCCTCGGTGATAACGCTGCAGTTCGATCTGAGCCTCAACATCGACATCGCCGAGCAGGAAGTGCAGGCGGCGATCAACGCCGCGGCCAATCTGCTGCCGCAGAGCCTGCCGGCGCCGCCGATCTATGCCAAGGTCAATCCCGCCGACGCTCCGATCCTGACGCTGGCCGCGACCTCCACCTCGATGCCGATCACCCAGGTCGAAGACCTGGCCGACACACGCATCGCGCAGAAAATTTCGCAGATCGCCGGCGTCGGCCTGGTCAGCATCAACGGTGCGCAGCGTCCGGCGGTACGCATCCAGGCCAACCTGCAGGCGCTGGCCGCCTATGGCCTGAACATCGACGATCTGCGCACCACGATCGCGAACGCCAATTCGAACGCTCCCAAGGGCAGCTTCGACGGCACCGCGCGCTCCTATTCGATCGACGCCAACGATCAGATTTCGAGCGCCGACCAATACAGCAGCATCATCGTCGCCTATCGCAACAACAACCCGGTGCGCCTGTCCGATGTCGCCACGGTGACGCAGAGCGCGGAGAACAACAAGCTCGCCAGCTGGATGAACTCGACACCGGCCATCCTGCTCAATGTGCAACGCCAGCCTGGCGCCAACGTGATCGCGGTGGTGAATCAGATCCGCAAGGTGCTGCCGGACATCCGCGCCTCGATGCCCGCCAATGTCGACGTCATCGTGCTCTCCGACCGCACCAACACCATCCGTGCTTCGGTCAACGACGTCGAGTTCGAACTGTCACTCGCGGTAGCGCTGGTGGTGCTGGTGATCTTTCTGTTTCTGCGCAGCATTCCGGCCACGATCATTCCGAGTCTGTCGGTACCGCTGTCGCTGATCGGCACCTTCGCCGTGATGTACCTGTGCGGCTTCAGCCTCAACAACCTGTCGCTGATGGCGCTGACCATCGGTTCCGGGTTCGTGGTTGACGATGCCATCGTGATGATCGAGAACATCTCGCGCTACATCGAGAAGGGCGAGAAACCGCTGGCCGCGGCGCTCAGGGGTTCGGAGGAAATCGGCTTTACCATCGTCTCCCTTACGGTATCGCTGATCGCGGTGCTGATTCCGCTGCTGTTCATGCGCGAGGTAGTGGGCCGGCTGTTTCGCGAGTTCGCGATCACACTGTCGATAGCGATCCTGATTTCGGCGGTGGTATCGCTGACGCTGGTACCGATGCTGTGTGCCAAGATGCTGCGTACGCGCGAACAGACCGCCGCGCGCGGCCAGAGCGCCATCGCCCGCAAGTCCGAGCAGGCGTTTCAGAAGCTGATCTCGCACTACGATCGGCTGCTGAGCTGGGTGCTCGAGCATCAGCCACTGGTGCTGTGGATCGCCACCGGTACCGTGGTGCTGACCGTGCTGCTGTACGTGATCATCCCCAAGGGGTTCTTCCCGCTGCAGGACACCGGCATCGTGCAGGGCACGACCGAGGGCGCGCCGGCGATTTCCTTCAGCGCGATGATCGAGCGCCAGCAGAAGCTGGCCGACGTCATCCGCCGCGACCCGGATGTCGACAGCTTGTCGTCGTTCGTCGGCATCGACGGCACCAACACCACGCTCAACAACGGCCGTTACCTGATCAACCTGAAGCCCAAGAGCGAGCGCAGCGGCAGCCTGACGCAGACCATGGCGCGGCTGAGCGCCGCGGCGCGCGGCGTCAGCGGCATCAAGCTGTATCTGCAGCCGGTGCAGGACCTGACCATCGACTCGACCGTGGGCCGGGCCGCTTATCAGTTCATCCTGGAGGCGGCCAACAGCGCCACGCTGCGGCCCTGGGTGCCGAAACTGCTCGACCGCCTGGCGCGCGCACCGCAGCTCGCCAACGTGTCGAGTAATTTCAGCGATAGCGGCCTGACGGTGCAGATCGACATCGATCGCGATACCGCCGCGCGCTTCGGCGTGACCGCTGCGACCATCGATAACGCGCTCTACGACGCCTTTGGCCAGCGCATCATTTCGACCATCTACACCCAGTCGAACGAATACCGCGTGATCATGGAAGGCGATCCGAAGCTGCAGACCTCGATCGATTCGCTCAACGACATCTACGTGCCTTCCGGAACCTCCGCCAACGGCGGCCAGGTTCCGCTCGGTTCGATCGCACACATTTCGGTGCAGGCTGCGCCGCTGGAAATCGATCACCTGGGTCAGTTTCCGTCGGCGATGTTCTCGTTCGACGTCGCCCCCGGGGCCTCGCTCGAGAACGCGGTGGATGCGATCCGCGCCGCCGAACACGATGTCGCGCTGCCGGTCGCCATCTCGACCACGTTCGAGGGTGCGGCACTGGCGTTCCAGTCATCGTTGCGCAACGAGGTGCTGCTGATCCTGGCCGCGATCATCACCGTCTACATCGTGCTCGGCGTGCTCTACGAGAGCTACATCCATCCGCTGACGATCCTGTCTACGCTGCCGTCGGCCGGCATCGGCGCGCTGCTGGCATTGATGATCGCCGGGCTCGATCTCAACATCATCTCGATCATCGGCATCATCCTGCTGATCGGCATCGTGAAGAAAAACGCGATCATGATGATCGACTTTGCACTCACCGCCGAGCGCGAGGGCGGCCGCTCGCCGCAGCAGGCGATTCACGAGGCGGCGCTGCTGCGCTTTCGCCCGATCCTCATGACCACGGTCGCCGCGCTGTTCGCCGCGCTGCCGCTGATGCTGGGCGCGGGCACCGGCTCGGAGCTGCGTGTGCCGCTGGGCATCTCGATCGTCGGTGGCCTGCTGGTGAGCCAGGCTCTGACATTGTTCACCACACCGGTGATCTACCTGTACTTCGACCGGCTCGCGGGCGCCGTGCGCCGGCGCCGCGCGCGCCGCCAGGACGCGGACGACGCCGCTGTGCCGCCGCACGCGCGGCCGGCACCGCAGGCCGACTGAAGGCGCCCCTCATGAGCATCGCTGCGCCCTTCATCCGCCGGCCCGTCGCCACCACGCTGCTCACCATCGGCCTGGCGTTGTCGGGCGGTGTGGCGTTTTTCCTGTTGCCGGTGTCGCCGATGCCGAGCGTTGACCTGCCGACCATCGTCGTCTCGGCCGCGCTGCCGGGCGCCAGCCCGGAGACGGTGGCGACCAGCGTGACCACGCCGCTCGAACGGCACCTGGGCACCATCGCCGGCGTGACCGAGATGACCTCGCAGAGCGCCGTGGGCAGTTCCAGCGTCGTGCTGCAGTTCGACCTTAGCCGCAATATCGACGGCGCGGCGCGCGACGTCGAGGCTGCAATCCAGGCGGCACGCATCGATCTGCCGAGCTCGCTGCGCAGCAATCCGGGCTATCGCAAGCTCAATCCCTCCGATGCCCCGGTCATGATCCTGGCGCTGACTTCCGATACCCTGACCGCCGGGCAGATCTACGACTCAGCCTCGACCATCATGCAGCAGAAACTGCTGCAGGTGCAGGGCGTCGGCGACGTCACCATCGGCGGCAGCTCGCTGCCGGCGGTGCGCGTCGAACTCAACCCGCGCGCGCTGTTCAAATACGGCATCGGCCTGGAGGACGTGCGCGCCGCGCTGTCCGCCGCCAACGCCAACAGCCCCAAGGGCGGCGTCGACTTCAATGGCGAGCGCTTTCAGATCTACGTGAACGACACGGCGACGCGCGCCGCGCAGTACCAATCGCTAATCGTTGCCTACCGCAACAATGCCGCCGTCAGGCTGCAGGACGTCGCCACGGTGAGCGACGCGGTGGAGAACATTCGTAATCTCGGGCTCGCCGACGGTAAACCGGCGGTGCTGCTGGTGCTACACCGCCAGCCGGGCGCCAACGTCATCGACGTCGTGGATCGGATCCGCGCGCTGATTCCGGAGCTCGAGGCGTCGATTCCCGCCAGCATCCGCATCATTCAGACCAACGATCGCACCGAGACCATTCGCGCCTCGCTGCGCGATGTCGAGCGCACGCTGCTGATCGCCATCGTGCTGGTGGTGCTGGTGGTATTCATCACGCTGCGCAATGCGCGCGCAGCGCTGGTGCCGAGTGTGGCGGTGCCGCTGTCGCTGATCGGCACCTTCGGCGCCATGTACCTGCTGGGTTTCAGCCTCGATAACCTGTCGCTGATGGCGCTCACGGTGGCGACCGGCTTCGTGGTCGATGACGCCATCGTGGTGCTGGAGAACATATCGCGCCATGTCGAGGAAGGCATGCCGCGCGTGCAGGCCGCGTTGCTCGGAGCGCGCGAGGTCGGCTTCACCGTACTGGCGATGAGTCTGTCGCTGATCGCGGTGTTTCTGCCGATATTGCTGATGGGTGGCATTGTCGGGCGCACTTTTCGGGAATTTGCGCTGACGCTGTCGATCGCGATCCTGATCTCGCTGATCGTCTCGCTGACCACCACACCGATGATGTGCGCCCAGGTGCTGCGCCGCGAACGCGGCCGTCAGGGCCGCTTCATGCAGGCGATGGAGCGCGGCTTCGATGCGATGCGCGATTTCTACGGCCGCACGCTCAGGGTGGCGATTGACAATCCGCGCACCGTCATGATCGTGCTCGCCGTCACCGTAGCGCTGAATTTCTATCTGTACGCGAGGATCCCAAAAGGATTCTTCCCGCAGCAGGATACCGGCACACTGACCGGGAATCTGCGCGCCGATCAGAGCATTTCGTTCCAGGCCATGTCGCACAAGCTGCGCGACGTCATGGCTATCGTCCAGGCCGATCCGGCGGTGCAGGACGTGGTCGGCTTCACCGGCGGCGGCGGTGGCGGTCCCGGCGGTGGCGGCGGCGCCACCAACACCGCCAATATATTCGTCGGCCTGAAGCCGCTGTCGCAGCGCAAGGTGAGCAGCGACCGCGTCATTGCGCGGCTGCGTCTGAAGCTGGCCAACATCACCGGCGTACGGCTGTTCCTGCAGGCGATCCAGGACATCCGCGCCGGCGGCCGCCAGAGTAATTCACAGTATCAGTACACCATTCTCAGCGACGATCTGACCGAGCTGTTTCTGTGGACGCCAAGGATCACCGAGGCATTGAAGACCGTGCCGGAGATCGCCGACGTGAACTCCGACCGCCAGGACAACGGTCTGGATATCGCGCTCAACATCGATCGCAGCACCGCGGCGCGCCTGGGGATCAACCTGTCGGAGATCGACAACACGCTGTATGACGCGTTCGGCCAGCGGCAGGTGTCGACCATCTACAAT
>Ga0209006_10002276_pt1 | contig 17494 bp, 17 predicted proteins | sample JacPin_JW_Ref_O2_FD_188567 | JGI IMG/M metagenome (GOLD analysis project Ga0209006, IMG submission 188567) | Forest soil microbial communities from Algoma, Ontario, Canada - Jack Pine, Ontario site 1_JW_Ref_O2 (SPAdes) (version 2) | ecosystem: Environmental > Terrestrial > Soil > Boreal... | reverse complement strand
CGCATGGCAATCATGACGGACATCGCAACCAGGCTGCGGGAGCGCCTGTCCAGACCGGGACGAGTCCAGATATCCGCGAAGACCTGATCAACCGCGTAGGCAGCGATCGGGGCACCGAAGGTGTTTGAGTCAGCGGAAGAGCTGAGTTTTCCGGCCGCCTGGTCGCCCATCATTTCGCGGACTACATTGATTCCGGCTTCTCTATTCGCCATGATTGAGTCCTCTTGTAAAGCTCAAGTGACTTCTCCACCCCAAGACTATCCGAACGGCTCGAGGACACATAAGTACCGTAAAACGCCTTTCTGGGGAAGTGCCCGTCGGACGCATGGAGACCACCGTCACTCGGTAGTTTCACTGCGTTGATAAAGATAAAAAGGGCATCCTACATGAAAGTAGGGTTCTAGAGTCGGTAGGCACATTCGGCTGCCATTTGTTAAATGCTGGTCACACCAACAACCTAACTCTTCGACTTGATTCCGGTTTTGTGACCACTCTTTCGCCCGGCGCGGATGGTTCGCTTATGTTCGCTCGTGTCCGTCAAAAAACTGCCAGATTATGCTGCTTCTGACCAAGAACGTCGATCGAAAATGCCCTACATTTACGGCGCCTCAAAGCCATCCAGTCATCTAGGCGGGTAAACCATTGCTTTTCATTGATTTGTACTGGTGCCGGGAGGGGGAGTCGAACCCCCAAGACCCGAAGGTCGGCGGATTTTGAGTCCGCTGCGTCTGCCAGTTCCGCCATCCCGGCTTGAGACTTTGAAGAATATTCTACACGAAAGAGATAGGCCCGCTTTTTCGATTGCAACATCGAGCCCGTCCGTCGCGGGTCGGCGCGCGCGGCTGAAGCTCCCAGCGAATAATCAACTCAATAGGCCATCTGCCTAAGAGCGTCTTATCAAACCTCATTTGTCCGGCAGCAGCACTCGTAGAATGGAGTTGGTTTTCGAGCAGGTAACGCAACCGTTCCGGCCTGCACATCCCAGAAAATCAAATTCCGGGGTGCGCGATCGGGAGAAGTTTCCCAATCTAGTCGCGGTTTATGCCGGTTGCGGCAATTTCGCTTTGGTCAGCCAGAAATCGTTAATGCTCTTCACCAGGTTCTCGAACGCTCTCAACTCCACCGGCTTGCAGACGTAGGAATTCGCGTGCAAATGATAGCTTTTCGCGATATCCCCTTCTAAGTCGGATGTCGTCAGGATCACGACCGGGATCGTTCTTAGGTTGTCATCCTGCTTGATGCGAGCCAGAACCTCGCGGCCATCCATCCGTGGCATGTTCAGATCGAGCAGGATGAGGTCGGGGCGAGGAGCATCAGCGTGAGCCCCCTCCCGCTTCAGAAACGCCATGGCGCCGACGCCGTCGACCGCCACGCTCAAATGGACGGACGGTTTAACCTCGAGAAAGGCTTCTTGAGTCAATCGGACATCCCCCGGATTATCTTCAACCAAGAGAACTTCGGCGGTCTTCCTGTGGGCTGCGGTCGCTTCCATCACTGCCTCCTGTTCCGAGAGACGCCTGCGGAATTCATCTCGCGCGGCGGCAATCTGACTTTGGTCAGCCAGAAATCGTTGATGCTCTTGACCAAGCTCTCGAAGGCGGCCAACTGCACCGGCTTGCTGAGATAACAGTTGGCGTGGAGTTGATAGCTTTTCGCAATGTCCATTTCACCCTCGGAAGTGGTCAGGATTACTGTCGGGATGGTTTTCAAGTGTTCGTTTTGCTTGATGTGAGCCAGAACTTCGCGGCCATCCATCCTAGGCAAGTTTAGATCTAACAAGATAAGGTCCGGGCGGGGCGCATCGGCGTGCGCCCCTTCGTGCATTAGAAAAGCCATAGCCTCTGCACCGTCGGACACGACATGCAACTGAACGGACGAATTGGCATCGCGGAAAGCTTCTTGCGTCAGCTGGATGTCTCCGGGACTGTCTTCAACTAAAAGAACCCGTATGAGTCCACTGCTTCCTCCGATTGCTCTCATTATCCTTTTCCTTCCGGCAGACGCTGGTTCTGCTCAATGGCAATCTGCGCGCGCTTGCGCTCCGCCTGCGCGAGATCGTTCAAGGTGAGAAATTCGTCTCTGCCGTCGGTAATCCTCGGCCAAGCGAAGCCTTTTGACCGACTTCCCGGTCATCCGCATGCAATTTGACTCTGGTAAGCCAGAAATCGTTGAGACTCTTCATCAGGCTGTAGAATGCATCGAAATGCATGGGCTTACAGAGGTAGCAATTGGCCCCGAGTTGGTAGCTCTTCACTATATCCGCCTCCGCCTCGGAAGAAGTCAGGACTATGGTAGGGATATCCTCGAGGTCTTCATCCTCCTTGATCCGAGCTAGCACATCGCGGCCATCCATTTTAGGCATGTTCAAGTCCAGCAAAATAAGATCTGGGCGAGGAGCGGCGGCCTGCGCCCCCTCGTGCCTCAGAAAGGCCATGGCCTCCGCGCCATCATGAGCTACATACACCCGGATGAGAGGATTGATATCGCGAAAAGCCTCCTGCGTCAGTCGCCGGTCTCCGGGGTTGTCTTCGACCAAGAGAATTTGTAGGGGCATGCAGTATTCCTTTCACCGCCGCGATGGTTATTTTCCGATCCCTTCCGGCCCTTGCTCCTGAGTGTCGCTTGCGTCGGCATTCCCTTGCCCGGGCAACTTGGCAGTGACCAGCAAGAAACTATTGATGCTGCTCACCAGCTCTTCGAATGCCTCCAGGCCCACCGGTTTGCTGAAGTAACAATTCGCGTGGAGTTCATAGCTTTTCGCAATGTCTTCTTCCGCCGTGGAAGTGGTCAGGACCACGGTGGGGATGCTTCTCAGGACCTCGTCGCCCTTGATGCGAGACAGAACTTCTCGGCCATCCATTTTCGGCATATTTAGATCGAGCAAGGTAAGATCGGGGCGCGGGGCATCGGAGTACGCTCCCTCGCGATTCAGGAAGGCCATGGCATCCACGCCGTCGGTGGCCACGTGCAAACGAACGGCTTCGTTGGCGGCGCGGAAGGCTTCCCGCGTGAGCCTTACGTCGCCCGGACTGTCTTCGACCAAGAGAACTTCTAAGGCCATGCTTGTTCACTCCTGTTGAGACGCATGACTTCCTTTGACTCCCTCCAGGGCAAAGCTAAAGGTGGAACCTTGCCCCGGCTCGGACGCGACCGAGATGCTGCCACCATGCCGCTCGGCGATTTTCTTGCAGATAGCCAGTCCGATGCCGGTGCCGGCGAACTCTTCCCGCTTATGCAGCCGCTGGAACATGCCAAAAATCTTTTCGAAGTACTGCGGCTCGATTCCCAGCCCGTTGTCTTTCACCGAAAATGTCCACTGTTTTGCGCCGTTCCGGACCACCGAAATGTGTACCCGGGGCACGCCCGGTTTTTGGTATTTGATGGCATTGCCGATCAGGTTCTGGAACATCTGAATCAGTTGCATCTCGTCGGCTAGCACGGTCGGCAGGGGATCGTGGGTCACCAGCGCGCCGCTTTCTTCCACGGCGCTGCGCAGATTCACCAGCGCCCGTTGCAGCGCTTCTTCGCTGGAAGTATCGACCAGTTCCCGGCGTTTTGTCCCTACCCGCGAATAGGACAGCAGATCCTGGATCAAACGCTGCATGCGATTGGCTCCGTCCACCGCGAAGGCAATGAACTCATCGGCCTCGGCGTCCAGTTTGCCTTTGTAGCGCCGGGAGAGAAGCTGGGTGTAGCTGGCCACCATACGTAGAGGCTCCTGCAAATCGTGGGAGGCGATGTAGGCAAACTTTCCCAATTCCTCATTCGACAGGTTTAATTCGTCAATCTTCTGCAGAAGATCGGCTTCCGCGGCCTTGCGCACGCTGATGTCCCGGATCGCCGCCGTCACCAGAATTCCATCCGGACTTTCGAGCGGGCTGAGCATGATTTCGATGGGAAACTGACTGCCATCTTTGCGCCGCCCCAGGAGTTCGATGCCGGTACCGATCTGCTGCGCCAGCGCGTCCGCCGCGCTGCGCGTACCGTCGGCAATAATGCGTTCCGCGAAGCCTTCCGGGATGATGTTCTTCACCTTCTGCCCCACCAGTTCATCGCGGCTGTAGCCAAACTGATTCTCGGCCTGAACGTTGAGCAGAACGATTTCTCCTGCCACATTCACCACCACCATGGCATCGGGAGCCGCTTCTAGTAATCCGTGGTATCTGCCTTCCATCTGCGCCAGATGTTTCTCCGCACCCTTGCGCACGCTGATATCGCGGATCGCTGCCGTCACCAGGATCCCTTCCGGACTCTCCAGCGGGCTCAGCATGATCTCGATGGGAAACTCGCTGCCATCCCTCCGCCGTCCGATAAGTTCAATCCCGGTGCCGATCTGCTGTGCCAGCGCCTCGGACGCGCTGCGCGTACCGTCGGCGATCAGCCGTTCCGCAAAGCCTTCCGGGATGATGTTCTTCACCTTCTGCCCGATCAGCTCATCGCGGCTGTAGCCGAACTGCTCTTCTGCTCGAACGTTCAGCAGAACAATTTCCCCGGCCACGTTCACGACCACCATGGCATCGGGAGCCGCTTCCAGCAGTCCGCGGTACCTGCCCTCCATCTGCACCAGATGCGTCGTTCGTTCCGCGACCCTGCCTTCCAATTCCGTATTTAACTTGCGAATGTCGGTTTCCGCCTGGCTGCGCTGGTCATATTCGCGATTCATTTTTCGAGCGTTCGACCAAACCAGGACGGCGAACACCAGCACGCTGACGGTGGCATACAGCGCCAGCCCTAATTCCGCTCTGTACAGCCCGGCAGACTCACCCTGCAACGCAATCCAACCTAGAGAAATAGGAACCAGGAGAACCGCAGGCAGCAACCGGCGCGCCATCAGGCTGCCCGAGCCTGCGCCGGTGAGATCGCCGGCCGGGCCGCCGCGGGGCCGGGCGAAGAAAATGCCGCCGCTCAGCAGCAAGAGGGCAATCGCGCTATGCACTGCAACTTGCGTGTACAGCCAAATTCGAGAGAGAACCACCGCATGATAGATGTACCCGTTGATGGCCGCCATCGCGATCACTCCGGCCCACAGGCTCAGCGCCTGCGCCGTCCAGCGGACCCGCGGCGCCTTCGAGTCCAAAAGCATTAGCGCCAGGCCGATCGCGATAAACGCCGTCGCGGGGGCCAGGCGTCCGGGAGACGACGTTCCGTTCGATCCCAGCGGGTCGCCAAATATCAGTTGGTCGATCCCCAGGTTCAACCCGGAAAAGTATTCGATAAGCGTGGCAGCGCCGATCAGCACGACCAGCAGGGCGAGGAGACGGGCGATCTGGCCCCTTCGGGTGCGGGACTCGCCGGGAAGCAGCAGCCATAGGGATGTGCCAGCGAAGGCCAAACCTAGCGCCGTATTCACCTTCATGGTTACGTCCCCGGGGAAAATGGTTAGCAGGGCCCCGATGTGGAACGCCCAGCCGAACATAACCAGAACGCCCACGCCCATGGCGGCCAGGGCTGACACCTGACAATACAACTGTAAACGCCTGAACAGGCGGATATCGGAATCAGACATCGAGCCTCCCGAGAGCAGCGCGACGCGACTCGCGCCCCACCCGCTCGCGGCTTTGATTGGACACGATCATCCCGAGATTTGAGGTCCCACCCGCGTCGAGCACGTTGAAAATGGCGGCGGCGAACGCGAGTTGTACCTTCCGATCCACTTGGGACACGGTCTTCATATCAGCTGACCCTGTGTCACTTGACGCTTTTGCCGGGTTTCGAGGTTCCTATTTCGAGTAGGGGCGCTGGGCCTGGTGGCGAGAGAGGGGCAGTTGCCTCCTGGCGATGTCGCTAGTATGCGGCGGGAACACAGGCGATCCAACATCATAAAGTTTCGAAACTCGCCGTACAGACTCACTTCGGGACGCGTGCCCAATTTGAAACCGTTGCGAAGACTTTGAGTAAAGGAATCCATAACTGTCCGCGAATCTGCCAATCCTGAAGGCAGATGGTTCATGCAGTTGCGGCCTCGGCCCGCTTCACTGCGGAGATCATGACTTGCGGCCGATGCCTCCCTTCTCCAGAAAATTTTGCAGCTTGAGGATGAGCGTCGACGTGACTTCCTGCCCTTTGGAGACCAACACAGTCCCCCCTTGGTCCGCAGCTCTTCCTGAAGAACCATGTCGAAGGGGACCAGCTCATCGATATCGCAAGAGCGCAACTGCGCCTGGTCTTTATCGCCACCCAGCTCTGCCAGAGCCTGAACCATTCGCGGATCGAGATCCGGGTGCTCCCGCGACAAACGGCTTGCGGCGTCGCTCTGGGAGAGCCCCGCAAAGCCTTATCGGCCATCGATTCGTCGTCGTATCCGGTCAGCACAACCAGAGGGGTACAAGGCGCAGCTGCGTGTGCGGTGCCTGCTCATTGAGCATCTCGCGTAGCAGACGAACATCCAGTGAATTGTCTTCCACCAGAAGAATCCGCGTTGGCGTGTCTTTCATTTATTCGCAAGCCATTAATTCGCAAACCGTGGGTGCCGTTGTGGTTGTTCCCTCGATAGGTGTAACGAACGATCACTTCGGCGAAGACACCGCTTCCCCATCACTTGCACCTCTCATCGGCGGAATTGACCGTCCACTTTAATGCTTGCCGCGCTCAGGGAGGAGCAGGTGGAGTGGAGTGAGGCCGGGGCTCTGCACACGGCGAAGGCCTGGCAACGCGAAATCCGCGCCGGACTCCACCCGCGGTTGCCTCACGCTAAGACAATCCGCTCACGGGATGAGCTTGTAGAAAGGCAGAGCGGTAAATGAGTCGCCCATCGCTGGTCTCCGCTTGCAGATATCCGCCCGAGTGCAAGAATTCCAGCCGTTCGTCCCAGTCATCCTTCGAATTCGGGCACCCGGATTTGGGCAATGCGCTCCCATCGTTTATTCTGGAACATCACGAGCCATTCCTAAACAGGCATAAGACATTCCATCAATCCCGATCCAGATGACCGCAAGGAGCTAAAAGCTAGAAGCTTTCTATGAAAACCGGAATCATTGGCCTGCCTCAGGTGGGAAAAACCTCTCTGTTTCGCATTCTTACCAAGGCTCATCTTTCCGATCAGGCCTATTCCAACCCGCGCGAGGCTCACATCGGCGTCGCCAAAGTTCCCGATGATCGACTCGACCGCCTGGCCGCTCTGTACAATCCGAAAAAACTGACCCACACTTCCGTCGAATATGTCGACGTCGGGGCCATCGGCCAGGACGCACTCAAGGAAACCGCCTATATCGGTCATCTGCGCCAGGTGGACGCTCTCGCCCATGTCGTGCGCGCTTTCGACGATCCTTCCATTCCGCATGTTGGCGTCATCGATCCGCTGCGCGACATCAAGAACGTCGAATTCGATTTGATGGTCAGCGATCTCGGCCAGGTGGAGAAGCGACTTGAACGATTGGAAAAAGACTTGAAGAAGATGAAGACGGCGGAGCTGGAAAAAGAGTTCGAGTTGCTCAAGCGGGCGAATACGCATCTCGGGACGGAAAAGCCGTTGCGCGAAATGGAAATGACGCCCGAGGACAAAAAGCGCCTCCGCGGTTTCATGTTCCTGAGCGAGAAGCCGATTTTCTACGTGCTCAACATTGGCGAGTCCACGGAACTCGGCAAGGAACTGGAGGAAGCCGTGGGAAAGTACAGGCTGACGGAAAGCGCCTCTCGCCCTAATGCAGCGGCCACTGCCATCTGCGGCAAAGTCGAGGCGGAACTTGCGGAGATGAGCGACGCCGATGCGGCGGAATTTCTTTCAAGCTACGGCCTGAAGGAAAGCGGCCTAGTTCGCCTTATCCGCACGACGTATCAATTGCTCGGCCTGATTTCATTTTTCACCGCTGGCGAAGACGAGTGCCGCGCCTGGCAGATTCCCGCCCACACGCGGGCGCAGGAAGGCGCGGGCGCGATTCACTCCGATCTGGAAAAACATTTCATTCGCGCCGAAACCATCCGTTGGGACCAACTGCTCGAGGCTGGATCGGAAGCCAACGCCCGCGCCAAGGGAACGCTGCGGCTCGAAGGCAAAGACTACATCGTGCAGGATGGCGACGTCATGCACATCCGGCACTCGGGCTGAAAACCCACCACGGAGACACACAGACACGGAGAAATTCAAGATCTTGATTCTCCTCTGTGACTCGGTGGCTCCGTGGTGGATTCTGGCTCGCACCTGATATCATCCCCGCTGCCGCAAATGAGTCCAATCTTCATCAGCGTCCTGCTCGGCCTGACCGCCGCCGCCGCTAACGTCTTTGGCGGCGCGATCATCGTTCAGCGCCATTGGGAGCGCCGCTATCTCCGCTATTTCGTCGCCCTGGGCGCCGGTTTTATGCTGGCCACGTCTCTGGTTGAAATGATCCCTGACAGTATCGAACTGCGCGGCAAGTCGGCCGCGCTTCTCGTGCTCCTCGGCTATTTGATTATTCACTTCTTCGAACACACGGTCACTCCGCACTTCCACTTCGGAGAAGAAACTCATGCCAACGAGTTCATGCATTCTCACAAAAGTTATTCCGTGTTGTTGGGACTGGTGATCCACACCTTCTTCGATGGCATCGCCATCGCCTCTGGATTTCTGGTCTCGAACTCCTTGGGATGGCTGATTTTTCTCGCGATCTTTCTCCACAAGATTCCCGAAGGCTTCACGGTAAGTTCGGTGATGCTGGCCAGCGGCCGCAGCCGCGGCATCGCCTGGGGCGCCTCAATCATTCTCGGAGGCTCGACGGTTGCCGGAGTTCTTACGATGGCTCTGTTTCGCCACCACGTGAGCGCCGGCCTGCCTCTTGCGGCCGGTGTCACAATTTATGTGGCAGCCTCCGATCTAGTCCCCGAGGTCAACCGCGAGCCGTCCATGAGGATGGCATTGTTGGTGATTGTAGGCGCAGGAGTGTTTCTGCTATTGGACGGTCTGCTTCACCCGATCTGACGATCCGGTTCCCGGTCCAAACATTCAGGCAAGCCAGCCTTTCACACTGTTCGTTTTTCGTAACGGGCACAAGAAACACCTTGCTTTGTTTGCGGTCAGGTGCTAACCATCCAACTGAAGGAGAGATATATGCTTGCTCCCAAGCAACGACTTCCACTTGCCGGTAGTGAGCGCGCTCCACTGCAAGGAGCGCGAGAGGTAGGCCCAGCCAATCCTAACGAGACCGTTGACGTAACCCTTCGCCTGCGCTCGCGCGCGGGAAAGAAACCAATCCTGGATCAGAAGGAATTCCTGAAGCCCGCGGGGACGCGCACGATTTTCAGCCGCAAGGACTTTGAGCAACTGCATGGTGCCGATCCCACCAGCATCGCGCTCGTAGAATCTTTTGCCCGTGAGCACAAGCTCACGGTGAAGGAAGAGAGTCCTGCACGCCGCACCGTCATTCTTTCCGGCACGGTTGCCGCGATGAACGAGGCGTTCGGCGTCGAACTGAAGGAATACCAGCATCCCAACGGCAAATATCGCGGGCGCACGGGAGCGATCCATCTCCCTGCGGAATTGCAGGATGTGGTCGAAGGCGTCTTCGGCCTCGATAATCGTCCTCAGGCCAAGCCCCATTTTCGTAGGCGGCATGAGCGGGCTGGCGCCCGTGCCGCTTCCCCCAGCGTCTCCTATACGCCGCCACAGGTCGCCTCGCTCTACAGCTTTCCTACCGGCCTTGATGGATCGGGCGAATGCATCGCATTGATCGAACTGGGCGGCGGTTACACCGCAACTGACCTGAGCAATTACTGGAGCCAGCTCAATCTAACGAAGACGCCGACGGTCTCAGCTGTTTCGGTCGGCAATGGCAGCAACAATCCGACCGGAGATTCCAGCGGCCCTGACGGTGAAGTGATGTTGGATATCGAAGTGGCGGGATCGGTCGCGCCCGGCACGAAGATCGTCGTCTATTTTGCGGACAACACTGACGCCGGTTTTTTGAATGCGATCACCACCGCGGTGCACGACAGCACCAATAATCCTTCGATCCTCTCCATCAGTTGGGGTGGTCCTGAATCTTCCTGGACGCAGCAGGCGATGACTTCCATGGATGAAGCGTTCCAGTCTGCCGCCGCAATGGGCGTTACCGTTTGTGTGGCGGCGGGGGACGACGGCTCGACCGACGGCGTAACCGATGGGCTGAATCACGTCGATTTTCCGGCGTCGAGTCCAAATGTGCTGGCGTGTGGCGGCACAAAGTTGCAGGCCACTGGCAACAGCATCGCCAGCGAGACGGTGTGGAACGAGTTGGCCAACAATGAAGGCGCAACTGGAGGCGGCGTCAGCGACGTCTTTCCTCTTCCGTCGTATCAAAGCAATGCAGGCGTTCCGCCATCCGCCAATGCTGGCAACAATGTTGGCCGCGGTGTTCCCGACGTTGCCGGAGACGCCGACCCCACCACCGGATATGACACACTCGTCGATGGGCAATCGGGCGTCATCGGCGGCACAAGCGCTGTGGCTCCGCTCTGGGCTGGATTGATTGCACTCATCAACCAGAGCGTAGGCAAGCCGGCGGGGCTGATCAATCCGCTGCTTTATCAGAGCGCAAGTACGGCTGGGGATTTCAATGACGTGACGTCAGGCAATAACGGGGCGTATTCCGCGGGGCCGGGATGGGATGCCTGCTCGGGTCTGGGATCGCCGATTGGTGCTCAGGTTGCGGTGGTGTTGGGCGCTAAGGCTGCGCAGGCCATGAAGACGGCGAGATAGTCGGGAGGACAAAAAGTGGCGCGATCTTTTGATCGCGCCACTTAAAGTCGTGACTGCGAAGTTAGACCAACTACTCACGCTTGAACAGGAGATTTACGCCGCTGGCGAATCTGCACGATTTGATCGAGCACACGCTGCGCCACTTCCCACTTCGTGATTTCGGGAACGTCGCTGACTTCATCGCGGGTGATGATAGTGACCGCGTTGCGATCGGAATCGAAGCCGATGCCTTCGCGGGAAACGTCGTTCACAACGACGGCGTCGAGATTCTTGGCGACCAACTTCTGGCGGGCATTCTCCAGCGGGTTTTCCGTTTCTGCGGCGAAGCCGACGACAATCTGCGATCCCTTGCGCGCAGAAATTTCTTTCAGAATGTCCGGCGTGGCTTCGAGTTCCAGAGTCATCGGACCTTTGCGTTTGATCTTTTGCCCGGCAGCTTCACGCACGCGATAGTCGGAAACCGCGGCGGTCTTGATGACGATGCTGCTCTGCGGAAGCAATCTCAAAACAGCGTCGCGCATTTCTTCCGCCGATTCCACGCGAGTCACTTCGGCTGCCCCCGGCGGTGTGAGCGACGAAGGACCGCTGATCAACAACACCCGCGCTCCACGGCGCGAGGCCGCTTCGGCCAGCGCATATCCCATGCGTCCGCTGGAGCGGTTGGTGAGATACCGCACGGGATCGATTTTTTCCCGCGTAGGGCCTGCGGTAACCAAGACCGTTTCTCCCGCAAGATCCTGCGAGGCCCCCAGAGCTTGCAACACCGCTGCGACAATGGTTTCGTTTTCCGCAAGTCTGCCCGCACCAGTCATTCCGCAGGCCAGATAGCCGGAGTCGGGTTCGACAATGTTCACGCCACGTTTGCGCAAAATATCCAGATTGGTTTGCGTCGCCGGATGGTTCCACATGTTCACGTTCATGGCCGGCGCAACAACTACGGGCGCTGTCGTCGCGAGATAAAGAGTGGTGAGGAAATCGCCGGCAATCCCTTGCGCGAAGTGAGCGAGAACGTCGGCCGTCGCGGGCACGACGACCAGGGCGTCAATCGACTGAGCGACCGCAATGTGCTCGATGGCCGAATCGATATTAGCTTCATGCTCTTCGCCGGGCGAGAACATTCCGGTGATCACTTTTTCTCCGGAAAGCGCAGCGAAGGTGAGGGGACGAACAAATTCCTGGGCGGCGCGGGTCATGACAACCTGCACGCGAATCCCACGATCCTGCAACAGGCGGACAATTTCCGCAGCTTTGTACGCCGCGATCCCGCCGGTAACGCCGAGAGCGACCTTCATAGAATTGTTGATTGTTGATCACTGATTGTTGATTCAAAAACCTGTCGCACGAGGCTGCAGAAATCACCAATCAACAATCTGACAATCAACAATGCCCCTTCAGTCCTGGCCCAGCGCCTTGTCGAGGCTGTCGCTGGCCTGCTCTGCGGCGGAGCGCAGTTCAGGAATCTCCCACTTCACCTTGCCCGCGCGGATTTCATCTTGCGCGATGCGGCAAGGCTTGCGGGAACTTGTGTCGACCACCGGCGGGGCGCCGGACTGTAGTTGCCGCGCACGCCGTGCCGCGACCAGAATATAGCGGTAGTTGCTGTCGAAGCCTTCGATCAACTTCATCTGGGTTCTCCGTTGGATTCAGCGTTCCAGTCAGGTGCCAAAAACTGCTCTATAACATGATACCGCGAAATCAACGATCACTCGCAGTAGCGGAAGTAACATGAGTAGCGAATGCTGCTTCCGCTGTTCGGATTGAGTAACAAACGACGCCAGGATCGGCTGCACCCGGTCGCGAATATTCTCCAGCCGGCATTGATTCGCCCAGGCCAGCATCCGCTCGTCGGCTTCCGATCGCGGCGCCCCCCAGCGCAGCAGGCGTTCGGAGCGGACAATGGCTTCCAGCCGTTCGACCGACTCTTCGAGTTGGTCGTTCACGAGAATATAGTTGTATTTATCGTAATTCTCAATCTCGCGGCTGGCGGTGAGCAGGCGGCGCTGAATCACTTCTTCTTTGTCTTCGCTGCGCTTGCGTAGACGCCACTCGAGAGTCTGGCGGTCGGGAGCAAGAATAAAGATGCTGATCGCTTCCGGCAGTTTCTGCTGAATTATTTTTGCGCCCTGCACATCGATATCGAGCAAGAGATCGCGGCCCTTTTCGCGCGCCTCTCGCAGAAAACGTTTCGCGGTGCCGTAGCAATTGCCAAACACGTCGGCGTATTCCAGAAATTCGTCAGCCTTGATCATCTGATGAAACTCATCGCGGCCGATAAAATAGTACTGCTTAGAATTTTTTTCGCTGCCCCGCGGCGGACGCGTGGTGTAGGAAATAGAAAAATCGAGATCGGGAACAAGCTTAAGTAATTCTTCCACCAGTGTGGATTTTCCCGAGCCGGAAGGCGCCGAAATAATAAAGACGAGCGGATTGTGACTGCCGTTCATTCCTGCGCTATTCATTCCTGGGCTATTCACTCGAGGTTTTGTACCTGCTCGCGGGATTTTTCAATCTCCGATTTCATGGCCAAGCCGGCCTCAGTGACCTTCAATGCCTCTCCGGCCAGGCCGGAAGTTTTCGACAACATGGTGTTGGCTTCTCGATTCATCTCCTGCAAAAGAAAATCCAGCTTCTTCCCCACTTCGCCGCCCAGTTCCAGCAGATCCAGAAAATGCCGCACATGCGTTTCCAGCCGCACAATTTCTTCTTGAATGTCACTGCGGTCCACCAGCAGCGCGGCTTCCTGCATGAGCCTTTCTTTGTCCACTCCGGTTTTGTCCAGGCTGGCGCCGAGCAATTCCTGAAGCCGCGTCTGCAATCGCTCGGTGTAACTTTGCAGCACCGCGCGGCGATGAGTCTGCACACTCTTGCTGGCTTGTTCCAGATGCTCCATACGCTCGCACAATTCGCGAGCAATGCCGCGCCCTTCTTCTTCCCGCATCTGGTTGAGCCGGTCGAGCACTTCCGCGACTTTTTCCATCACCGGGCCATCGATGTCGCCAGCGCCGCCGTTGGACGAATCCAGCGCGCCGGGCATCCGTAAAACGGAATTGAGATCGGGATCCGAGGAAACAGAAAATTCCGCGGCTGCGGCCCGGAATGCGGCAATGTAGCCGCCAATCAACTCGCGGTTCATGGCGAAGCTCTCGCTGGATGAACGTTCGAGGCTGACCGTCACTTCGACATGGCCGCGAGCAATTTTTTCTTTGAGCACGCGCCGCAGTTGCATCTCGAGCGAATCCGCGCCCGAAGGCAGGCGGAAGTGCAGGTCGAGGAAGCGATGATTCACCGATTTCAGGGACAGCGAAAATGCTACCTGGCCATTTGACGTATGCGATTTCCCGGCTTCGGCCGAGCGAGCAATTTCTCCCCTGACCTGGGCGAAGCCGGTCATGGAGCGGATGGGCGCCGCTTCGACTTTTTGCGCTTTCTGAGTTGCGCTTTTCAAGATCCCGCCACCGCCTTGGGTGCTTCCATATTAGCGAATTGCAATTCGTACAGACGGCGATACGTACCAAGTCTGCTCATAAGATTCTCATGAGAACCCGTATCGGCGATGGTGCCATTCTCGATTACCACGATGCGGTTGGCGCGGCGAATGGTCGACAACCGGTGCGCGATCACAAATACCGTACGGCCCTGCATGAGATTGTGTAAGGCGGACTGTACCAGTGATTCGGACTCGCTGTCGAGAGCCGAAGTGGCTTCATCCAAAATTAAAATTGGTGCATTCTTCAGCAGGGCCCGCGCAATGGCGATGCGCTGGCGCTCTCCGCCGGAGAGCCGCACGCCGCGTTCGCCTATCGACGTATCGTACCCCTTCGGCAGGGCGCGAATGAAATCGTGAGCCAAAGCGGCGCGGGCGGCGGCTTCCACTGTCTTCATGGGAACGTGCGGTTGTCCGTAAGCGATGTTGTTGCGCACGGTGTCGTTGAACAGAATCGTATCCTGCGTGACGATTCCCACCTGCTCGCGCAAGGAAGCCAGGGTAACGTCGCGGACATCATGCCCATCGATCAGCAAGCGCCCCGCTGTGACGTCGAAAAAACGCGGGATCAGGTGCACCAACGTGCTCTTTCCCGCCCCGCTGGAACCGACAAACGCGACAATCTCGCCGCGCCGGACTTCCAGATCGATGTCATGCAAAATCTTGCGCGAGATTGTGCCGCCATCATCTCCCTGGTAGGAAAAAGAAACTCCCTCGAAGCGCACGCTTTCGGAGAAATGCGGCAGCCGCTTCGCGCCGGGCTTATCCGTCACGTCGTCCTCGGCTTCGATAAATTTGAACAATTGCGAAGACGCACCCAGCGCCTGCTGAAAACTGTTGTTGAACACGGCAAACTTGCGTACGGGGTTATATAGGGCGAGAACTACGGCAACAAATGTGACAAAGTCACCCAGGGTAAATTCACTGTGCGCAATCCGCCCACGGCCTAGAAGTAGCAGCAAAGCGAGAGCGATGGCGGCGAAAATGTCCATGAGCGGCGAACTGATCGCCGCCGCGGCTACGGATCGCAGATTGGCGCGAAACAGCTGCTGCGCCGCCCGGCGAAAGCGGGCCACTTCCCACGATTCCATGCCAAATGCTTTTACTATCCGGTTACCTGTGATCGTTTCGTGCAGAATGTTTTGCACGTCGGCCAGTTGATCCTGGCCCCGGCGAGTCGTCGTCCGGACGCGCCGGCCGATTTTCGCTCCGGAAAAGATTATGAACGGCACAAATAAAACCAGCACCCAGGCCAGCTCCCGGCCCAATATTGCGACTGCAATCGCCGTAAAAAAGAACGTGAAGACCTGTTGCAGAAATTCCGCCAGCACGCTCGACATCGCATACTGCACCCGCTCAATGTCATTGATAATCGTCGAAATCAACGCGCCCGTTGGATGCTTCTGAAAAAATTCCGCAGAGCGGCGTAAAACCGAATTGTAGAGATCGTTGCGCAGGTTTGTGATCATGCCAAAGCCCGCATGATTCACGAGATAGGTGCCGGCATAATCGAACATTCCCTTTATTACCGTGGACGCGACCAGGGCATAAGCAACGATCGTCCAAGCATTGTGGAAGTGGGCGGGAACAAAACGCTGAAGATAGATCGGATGCGCATTCCAGGGTATCGTAAACAGCAGAATTTTTTCCGACCCGGACGCTGGAACCAGCACGCGATCCAGAATAGGCTTGAGCAGAATCAGGCGAAACGCTTCGAGAAAGCCGACGCCAGCGAGCAGCAAAACTCCAGGCAGTAATTGCGGTAGAAACGGAAATACGTAGCGTACCAGGCGCGTCAGTTGGCGCATGGACCTCCACGGCGGAACGGGCCGCAATCGCGGGCGGCAGCTGAATCAGACATGGGACGCTAGGGATATTCTACGTGAGTTCAAGATTACCAGTCTCTTATTTCGGGCTGTCGCGATGCACGACTTTAACCCGGTACTCCGCGTCGCGCAAGCGCCTCGCTACGTCTTCAGCGATCATGACCGAGCGATGCTGCCCGCCTGTACACCCGAACGCAATCGTAAGATAGCTCTTGCCTTCGTGGATGTAATGCGGCAGCAGGTAAATCAGCAGGTCAGAGATTCTTTGAATAAACTCCTTTGTCTGAGGAAACGAACGGATATATTTGGCGACTTTCGGATCGCGCCCAGTCAGCGGGCGAAATTCGGGAACGAAGTGCGGGTTGGGCAAGAAGCGAACGTCGAAAACGAGATCCGCATCTTCCGGAACGCCGTGGCGAAACCCGAAGCTCACGCACGAGACCAGAATATTCTTATCGGAAGATTGCTCCTGAAACCGCTCGTTGATGTGGGCGCGCAATTCGTGAACGTTGAACTTCGAGGTGTCGATAACGAAGTCGGCCAGCGCCCGTATCGCGCTAAGATGGCGTCGTTCAGTCTTCAGAGCGGACGTCACCGGCGCGTCGGTGCCCAGAGGATGCGGGCGGCGTGTCTCGCTGAAGCGGCGCACCAGCACGGCGTCGGAAGCTTCGAGATACACAACCTTGGTCGGAATCAAGCGGCGGACTGACTTCAAAATGCCGGGAAGGCGATCAAGTTTCGACCCTTCGCGCACATCGACAACCAAGGCTGTGCGGCGAATCTCTCCGGATTGCATCGCCAGTTCGGCGAAGCGTGGGATCAATTCAACTGGAAGATTGTCGACGCAGTAATAGCCCAAGTCCTCGAATGCCTTGAGTACCGAAGCTTTCCCCGAACCGCTCATGCCGGTGATAATTACCAGTTCCGGCGCATGCTGAGTTCGCGCGGCACGGGATTTTGTTCGCTTGCCCGCGGGAGCTTTATTTGTCGGGTTCGATTTGCGAACGGCCATCGAATGCATGGTACATCGAAGGAGTCGAAATTGGCTTGCCCTAAAGTACGGACAATTACCCGCGCAGATTCGCCGCACCGGCCAAAATTCCCGCATTGCACATTTGTCTCCGCGAGCCTTGGAAAGGTAAGCTAAGTCGCCATGAAGAAGTTTCACGAATTGACGGAGCGCGAAGTCTTGGCCCTGGCGATTGCGCTGGAAGAAGAAGACGAGCGTGTGTACGCGGATTTTGCCGAGGGTCTGCGGCAGGACTATCCCGCGTCGGCGGCCATGTTCGAGGGTATGCGGGAAGAGGAATCGGGCCACCGGAGGCGCTTGATTGAACTCTTCCGCGAGAGGTTTGGCGAGCACATTCCGCTGATCCGGCGGCAGGATGTGCGGGGGTTTGTGGATCGACCCGCGCTGTGGCTGATGCGGCCGCTGCGCATTGAAGCTGTGCGCAAAGAGGCCAGCACCATGGAAGTGGAGACGCGCCGGTTTTACGAAAAAGCTGCGGCGCGTACCCAGGATGCGGGCGTGCGGCA
>Ga0209006_10002275_pt1 | contig 17495 bp, 17 predicted proteins | sample JacPin_JW_Ref_O2_FD_188567 | JGI IMG/M metagenome (GOLD analysis project Ga0209006, IMG submission 188567) | Forest soil microbial communities from Algoma, Ontario, Canada - Jack Pine, Ontario site 1_JW_Ref_O2 (SPAdes) (version 2) | ecosystem: Environmental > Terrestrial > Soil > Boreal... | reverse complement strand
CGTTCCGTACTCCGGCGGATTCGTCTTCTCTCGTGACATGTGTTCTCCTGATTGAGAACTGTCACCATTATCTCTGTCTCAGTTTTGGGGTGCACTCCAGGGTGCACTCCACGGGACGTTCACCAGTTTTTCCGAGCTTTAACAAAAGTTAAGCCGCCGAGATGAGCTTGCCTGGTCTGTGGTCGGCTAAAGGTTTCTTGGGACGCCCTCCTTTTCGCGGAGCGAGCGGACGCGAAGTTAATTCCTCCAGACCCGCCACGAAATCCGCAGTCCCAATGGGCGCCCGGTGTGGGTGGAGTGGCGCCGTCGCTTTACCTCGGCAGCCGATTCGGCCTCCCCGAGGAATCGTCGCCACTCGCAACCGTCTATGGACGAGGACGCTTCGGCAGGCCATTCCTCCTGCGTTTGGCGCTTCAAAGCCTCTGCCACCGTCATTCCCACAGAAGACGTCGAGAGATTTTAACCGCGGAGGGCGCAGAGGAACGGCTCGCGGAGGACGCGGAGAAAAGCGAAGCGAGGCGCTGCCGACAAAGACCATCTCTTTAAGTTTTATCTGTCTTAGTTTCTTCTAGTGTTGGTGGGCGCTCTTCTTGCAACTCTCTTTGATCGATCAAAATCCCCACTTCTGGCAAATGAGGCCAGAAGTGGGGCACCCTGGGTTGTCGAAATTCCGCGGCTCGGCGGCGATTACAAGTTTTTCAGTCTCCAGCCGATAGACAGTACGTGAGCAAACCGACTGAAGGGCAAGGGGCGGCGGCAGCGCCGATCAAAGGAGCTCAGCTGCGCTATGTGGCGCGGCAGCCGATCTTTGATCGGCAGGAAAAAGTTTATGGCTATGAGTTGCTGTTTCGCGACGGGCTGGAGAATGCTTTCAGCGGCAGCGACAGCAACGAAGCTTCGCGGGCCACGCTGGACCGGTCGCTGTTGATGGGGCTGGAGGTGTTGTGCGACGGCCGTCTGGCGTTCGTGAATTGCACCAAAGATACGCTGATCAAGGGACTGGTCACCCTGCTGCCGCCAGCGTCGACGGTGGTCGAGGTTCTGGAAGACGTTCCGCCGGATCCGGACGTGATTGGGGCTCTGCGGAACCTGAAAAAAGAGGGCTATCTGATCGCGCTGGACGACTACGTGGATGACGATCCGCGGGAATCGTTAGCGGCGATCGCCGACATCATCAAGGTGGAGATGCCGCTGACGACCGATGCCCAGCGGGAGAAGATGATTCAGAAGTCGAAGGAGTGGAACTGCCAGATGCTGGCGGAGAAAATCGAAACCCAGGCGGATTTTTTCCGGACACGGGAGCAGGGTTTCACGTACTTTCAGGGATATTTTTTTCGCCGTCCGGAAATGATGAGTACACGCGACATGCCGGCCAACCGGTTGAGTTACTTGCGCATGATGCAGGAAGTATCGCGGCCGGAGCTGGATGTGGACGGGCTGGAACGGCTGATCAAGTCGGAGGCTTCGGTTTGCTACCGGCTATTGCGTTATCTGAACTCGGCGGTGTTCGGGCTGAAAAGCGAAGTGCGCTCGGTGCGGCATGCGCTGTCGATGCTGGGCGAACGCGAGCTGCGGCGCTGGGTTCGGCTGGTCGCCGCCGTGGGCGCTGGCCAGGACAAGACCAGCGATCTGCTGCTGTCTGCTCTGGTGCGTGCGCGTTTTGGGGAGCTGTTGGCGCGGCAAGTGCCGCATGGAGAATCGGACCTGTTTCTGCTGGGGTTGCTCTCGCTGATTGACGCCATGCTGGAAATGCCGATCGCGGATGCGCTGGAGAAAATCCCTCTCGATCACGAGAGCAAGGCGGTACTGCTGGGCCAGCCAAGCGTGCTGCGTCCCGTGTATCAGTTGATGCTGGCGCATGAGAGTGGAGAGTGGCTGGAGGCGAGACGGCTCAGCGCGGAATTACATCTGGAGCCGGAAGTCGCGGCGGGATTCTACTGGCAGGCGCAGCAGTGGGCGCGGGAAGTGGCGGCGAGTACTTGAGAGCGCTTTCGAGAAACGAATTTGGGGTCGTGCGTTTTGGCTGACGCTTCACGACAGATAAGACTGAGATCCTTCGCTACGCCTGAAGAACGGCTCCGCTCAGGATGACAGTGCCGATAAGAAATCAAAACGTACACTCACAGTAAGCCATGTCCTCCTGTGCAAAACCATTTCGGCTGGGCCTTGCGCGGCGGAGCAATGACGGAGTAACATAAGGGTGTTCTCATTTAGGCTGCGTTCCCGCGTTGGCCTTCTGCGCACGCCGTTCCGAGGCGGCGCCTACGGATCCGAAGACGGAAACCCGATACTAAAAGTAGAAACTGTTCACAAGTTTAAGACGTTCGTGTAAGAGGCGGAATCATTTCAGCGAAGCGCCCAGCCGCAAGCCGTGAGTCGATTTCCGGGAGGGTGTGCGTGGCCTAAGCCGCGGCCGGTGCAGGCGAAGCCCCGCGCTCCGGACTTTCGTATCCGGACATTTCGCGCCAGACTCTAAGTATCAGATTTTCGTTTCACAATTTTTGTACCCGCTTTTCGTATCACGATTGCGGGGAATTTCATGCGACTGATGTCGATCAGCTTGAGAGGACTATGAACGCAGGACCAGGCAGACCCTCCGGAGGCGGAGGCGGCGGTAAGAGGCGGCGGCGCGGACGTCGCCCGCACAATCAGCGCGGACAGCGGCCCGGGCAGACCTTGAGCCGCGAGAACAAAGACGGCATCTACACCGCGCCCATGGATCACAGCTACCGCGCGGTGATGGGCAGCAACAACAACAATGGCCACGCCCACAAGGGCGGCCGTCAGCGGCCCGGCTTTGCCACGCGGTATCCGCAGCCCGAACCCGAGCCGTTGCCGGCGATCACCGAAGAGACCAATTCGCGCATCTTTGCGTTTATTGAAGATCTCTTCTTCATGGCGAAGATTCAGGAGACGGCGCGCAAACTCAACGTGAAAGTCGAGTTTGTGAAGACCGACAAAGATCTGATGGAGAAGATGGAGCACAACGGCGACGAGAAACCGTCGCTTATCATTTTCGACCTGAACAATAACAGCGTGAAACCGTTGACGCTGATTCCGAAGCTGAAGTCGAAGCTGAAAAAAGGCACGTCGATCATCGGATTTTTGTCCCACGTGCAGGGCGATCTGAAACAAAAAGCGCACGAAGTGGGCTGCGATATGGTGCTGCCACGGTCGGCGTTTTCACAGAATCTGCCGCAGTTGTTGCGGCGGCATGGGGCGCCGGAAGAGGCGGAGCCGACGGTGCAGTAGAAAGCGCCGACTCAGCGGGCGAATATTTCCAGCAGCACGTCGGAAGATTGCTGGGCCGGTTTTGCCGAGATGGTTCCGAGTTTTCGAATGAGCCGTTCGCGGTCCACTGCGCGAATCTGGTCCAGTGCGACCTGCCCCGTTTTTCCCTGAAAACTGACGGCCGAGTGGGATATTTGCGCAGCGTTGTGGTCATCGGAGCGACCAACGCCGTCTGCAAAGATTCGTTCATTTCATCGGGGGAGACGATCAGGCACGGACGTGTTTTTCTTATTTCGGAGCCGAACGAAGGATCGAGGCGGATCAACCAGACTTCGTCGCGCGAGGAGATTTCACCACTCCCATTCCTCGCGGTCAAAGGCATTGGCGGGCACTTCTTTCAGAAGTAAGCCGGGGGCAGGCTGGTCCTGCGCGAAGGCGCTCCTCCAGCCACTTCGAACCTGTCGATGCGGGGCGATTACCAGGCCGTCGGCAGTGACTCGCAATTCAACCTCATCATTGAGACCGCACTGTTCAATCAGTGGCTTTGGGATTCGAATTCCCCTGGAGTTGCCGATGCGCGTGAGCTGAGTCCGCATAGTTGTTTCCCGCCTCGTAATTACATTGCAATTACACGGGCTATGATGGGGAAGTCAATCGGCCCGGGTAGTGGCGTGACTGGCTCAACGCGCTGGGCCAGTGAAGTGGGCGATCCTTCGCTCCGCCTGAAAAGCGGCTTCGCTCAGGATGACACTTTCGAAAAAAATCAGGCTGCGCTACTTTATCTTCATCCCGGAGGCCAGGATAGCGAGCGGCCGCCTAGCAAGTGCACGTGAAGGTGGAAGACGGATTGGCCTGCGCCGGGGCCGACGTTGAGGACGGTGCGGTATCCGTGCTCGATGTTGCGCTGGCGGGCGATTTCTGCGGCGGCGAGATGGCAGCGGCCGATCAGTTCGGCGTCGGCGGCGTCGGCTTCTTTCAATCCCGCGAAATGTTTTTTGGGAATGATGAGCACGTGGGTGGGCGCCTGCGGCTGAATGTCTTCGAAGGCGAAGACGTGGTCGTCTTCGTAGACTTTTTTGGCGGGAATTTCGCCGGCGATGATGCGGCAGAAAAGGCAGCCGGGGTCGGATTTTTTTTCGTCGGACATGGCTCCTCGCTGATTCAATCTTCTAGTGTTGCAGTTTGGCTCACGCGCTGGGGCCAGTGGAGCGGGAGATCCTTCGCTCCGCCTGAAGAGCGGCTTCGCTCAGGATGACACATTCCATAAGAAATCCAAACTGCACGGGTCGCTAATCTAATCGGACCAGGAAGACGGCGCCTTCGGGGGTTTGGGTTTCGGCGGCGAGTTGCTGGGCGCGTTTGTGGTCGTCGTCGGCTACGCGGACGCGAATCCACCAGTCTCCGGCGGGGCTGGCGAAGCGCAGGACTTTGGCGGTGCGGTATCGGCGCGTGAGGTGGTCGGCGAGCTTGTTGGCGGCGTTTTCGTCGGGAAATCCGCCGATTTGCACCGCCCATTTTCCAGCGAATTCCGCGGACGCGCCCGATTGCATCAACTCGACCCGCACTTCTGCAACTCCGGGCTGCACGACGTCAACTTGGCGCGCGGCGGCGAGCGAGAGGTCGAGCACGCGTCCGGGGATGAACGGGCCGCGATCGGTGATGCGCACCAGCGCCGAGTGTCCGGTCTTTACGTTGGTGACGCGCACGATCGATCCCAGGGGGTAGGTGCGATGCGCGGCGGTCATGGCGTGCATGTTGTAGACTTCGCCGTTCGATCCGCGGCGGTTATGGTAGGGCGGTCCGTACCAGCTGGCGAGTCCGGTTTCGGTGGCGATCGGGGTGGCGTTTGGGGGAATCGTCGGCTCGGCGAGGTCGGCGGTTTCTGCGACTTTGTTGTCTTGCGCGTTGTTTTGGGTCTTGTCGTTAGGGCGAGGCTTGTTGGCGGCTGAACGCTTTGTTGCCGGCGCCGTCGACGGCGGAATGTTCTCTGCTGTTTCGCTTGACGATTTCGCCTGGATGGGCGGCGGAGGCGGAACGCTTACCTGCGCATGCTTGGGGTGTCCGCAGGCGGTGAGCAACAACGTGAGCAGAAGGATCAGGATCATGACTATGCTGACGACGCAGTGCTAACGGACGCGATGCCGACGAACCAAGCGCGGTGTGCTGGCGGAATGCGGCGCGCCTCTGGCTCGATTACGAGCCAGCCTTGGGTCGATGGGTTTCCATATAGTCGGCGAACTCGGCGAGTTTCTGCGAGGCCGTGCGGAGGGCTTTGGTGGAGTGGCCCCTGACGGCCGGCACGATTTCATCGTTGAGATATTTGATGATTTCGGGGATTTCTTTTTCAATGCGCTCGGTAGCTTCGTTGATGGTATGGCTAACGCGTGCCGATGCGTCTTCTACCTTGCGGTCGAAGTCGTTCATGGTTCTCCTCGCAGTTTGGGCGTGAGCCGAGCCACTCCGTGGTTGCGGGCGCCGGGCAAGGGCTATTATTTCGTGCTCTGCGGGCGGGGTCAATGGCGGGGAGTTGATGGAGCAACAGGCTCAGAGGACTTCCGAAGGGGATCTTGAGTAAGGATGCGATCCTTGATAAAGTAAGGACATGCCCAAGGTGACCTCCAAGCTTCAATTGACCGTGCCCAAGGCGATCGCCGATCAGTATGGCATCAAGCCTGGGGATGAGTTGGAGTGGATTCCCGCCGGTGAGAGCATTCGGGTCGAGTTAGTGCGTCGCAAGGCGAAGGCCGGACACGAGTTGACGACTGAGGAAAAACTCGCCCTATTTGACGCCAACATGGACCGCATTGATCAGATACAGGCGAAGGAACTGCAGGAAGCAGAGGCCAAAGGTACGCGCCTCACCCGGGAAACGCGAGGATGGACGCGCGAGGAACTCTACAACGATGATCGAGGTCTTCCTCGTGGCTACCCTCGTCGACACTAACATCCTAGTCTACTGCTTTGATTATCGCGAGTCAGCCAAACGAGCGGCAGCACGGGAAGTATTGCGTCGGGGCGCTCTGGACAGGCTGATTCGTGTTCCGCATCAAGCCCTAGTCGAATTTGTTTCGGTCGTCACGCGCGGCAGAGCGATGGGAATCCCTCTGTTGTCGTGGGAAGAAGCGACAAGGCAAGTCGAAGGGTTCATGGTGGAGTTTCCGGTGCTTTACCCTAACGAGTATGTGCTTCGCACTGCCTTAAGGGGCATGGCGGCCTATCGACTGCCTTGGTATGACGCTCATCTCTGGGCTTACGCGGAGCACTATGGGATTCCCGAAATTCTTTCTGAAGATTTTGAACATGGCCGCTGGTATGGGACGGTCCGCATTCGGAATCCGTTTGTGGAGTTGGGACTGGCTTAGGGCGGTGAGACGAGACGAGTGAGAGAAAAGCAGGTTCCTCACCGGCTTGACGCCGGTTCGGAATGACAAACTTTTTCTTTAGTTTCTCGAGCTGGTCTCTCGATCTGCGTGTCCTAGGCTGCGTTTCTTAGTTTGTTAAGCTGCGTTTCTTAAGCTGCGACCCGGGGAATTGATCTTGACGTTATCGACTGCAGCCCAAATATTTTCTTCGTCTCAGAAATCGGCTTTTCACTATCGACTGCTGCGATGGTATGACGCCAACGCGCGCGATCTGCCGTGGAGGGAAGATCGCGATCCGTACCGGATTTGGGTTTCGGAGATCATGCTGCAGCAGACGCGGGTGGCGGCGGTGATTGCGCACTATCACAAGTTTTTGCGGCGGTTTCCGACGGTTGAGAAGCTGGCTGCGGCGCGCGAGGCTTCGGTGCTGGCGGCGTGGAGCGGGTTGGGATATTACCGGCGAGCGAGAATGCTGCATGCGGCGGCAAAGGTTGTGGTGCGGGAGCTTGGCGGCGAATTTCCTTCGACGAGTGATGCATGGCGCGCGCTGCCGGGGATCGGACGTTACACGGCGGCGGCTGTTGCGAGCATTGCGTTCGGCGAATCGATCGTGACTGTTGATGGGAATGTGGAACGTGTGTGTCGCCGGCTTTCAGGGAGGCAGTTGGCGGGCGAAGAGTTGTGGCGCGCGGCTGAGGAGCTGCTTGATCGCGGCTGCGAATCGCGCAGTGCGGGAGATTTTAATCAGGCGATGATGGAACTGGGGGCTACGGTGTGTACGCCGCGGGCGCCGGCTTGCCTGACTTGTCCGGTTGTCGACTTGTGCGCGACGCGCGGGGAGCTGGCGGGAGGAGCGAAAGCTGGGCGGCAGAAAAAATGTGAAGTTCATTATGCTTTGCATTGCCGGGATGGCTCAGTCTTTCTTGTGCGGCGGGATCTTGAGGCGAGTCTGATGGCGGGGATGTGGGAGTTGCCGGAGGTCGCGGCGTCGGCGAGAGACAACGCGAAGCAGGTTCCTCCGGATCGCTTCGCGAGCCGTCGGAATGACATCGGTAAAGGGGGGCGGGTCGTGAAGAGGAACGGCTCGGCTTCTGCGGACACTCCAGAACTTTTCCTCACGTTGCGCCACTCGATCACGGTTACGGACTATACGGTGCGAGTCTGGCGTGGCCGGGAACTCGGTGACGCTGCGGGCGAATGGTTTACTACCCGCCAGCTATCCAGGATTGCGCTGACTGGGCTGGCGCGGAAGATTCTGCGCCGGGCGGGCTTGATCGAAAGTGCCGTTACTCGCGCCGCGCGGGCGGTCTAGAATATTTACGTGCGATTTCTCAAAGGATTTTTCGGAGGACGATCGATGACGGCATTAGCAGTTGGGACGAACGCGCCGGAGTTTGAGTTGGAAGCCCTGGACGGATCAAAATTTTCGCTCGGTGAAGCACTCGCCCGCAGGCCTGTGGTGCTGGCGTTTTTCAAGGTGTCGTGTCCGACCTGCCAGTATGCGTTCCCGTTTTTCGAGCGGCTCTATAAAGCTTACGGCAGGCAGGGCGTGACGCTGGTTGGAGTTTCGCAGAATGACGCCAAAGCCACGGCGGCGTTCTGCAAAGAATTCGGCGTGACGTTTCCTGTGTTGCTCGACGACACCGAGACGTATCCGGTGTCCAACGCTTATGGGCTGACGAACGTTCCGACTTTGTTCTGGATCGCGCAGGATGGAGAGATTGAAGTCTCCAGTGTGGGTTGGGTCAAGGCAGACTTCGAGGCGATCAATGGCAAGATGGCCGAGGCGGGAAAAGCCGCGCCGGCTGTAATGTTCAAGGCGGGCGAAGATGTGCGCGACTTTCGCGCTGGTTGAGGATCGAAGAATTAGCCGCCGGTCCGGCGGAATTTCCTCACTTCTGAAAATTCCCCACTTCTGGCAAAACCGGCCAGAAGTGGGGCACCCTGTTGCCAACACTCCCAACCGATTTCCCAGGGGTCGGTGAACTCCCGTCATGCCGAAGTCGTGCTTCGTTTACAAGTTACGCGGCTTCCTCCTTTACAATCCTTAGCAGACTCTCAGACTAAAGATAGCCTTCGCAGCACACGCTGCCTGGTAGGGGAAAAACCTGTCTATGCACGAAATGACGACGCTACAAAAGTCGAGGCAACGAAAGACGAGACCGGCAGGAATTTTTTCTACTTGTGTGCGCGTTCTTCTGGGATTGGGGTGTCTCGCGCTGCCGGTCTGGGGTGATGGCGCTCCGGGTGCTGCAAAGACTGCGAAGGCTGCTTCGGTTCATCTGCCGGGAACGGCGTTTGCGGCGCTGGAAACGATTAATCCCGAACATATTCGCTGGCACGTGCGATATCTGTCGCATGATTTGCTGGAGGGACGCGGAACCGGTCAGCGCGGCGGCGACATTGCGGCGGAATATATCGCGACGCAGTTTGCCGAGTACGGGTTAAAACCGGCCGGCGATCATGGGTCTTATTTGCAGAAGGTGCCGCTGGTGGGCGTGACGACGCTGCCTGCGACGCAGTTCTCATTGATTCCAAAGCGCGGCGACGCGATGAACCTGAAGCCGCTCGACGAATTTGTGGCTTACGACCAGACGCAGCAGGCGCAGTCGGATGTGGATGCGGAAATCGTCTTCGTCGGCTACGGAATCGAAGCGCCCGAATATAAATGGGATGACTACAAAGGGATGGACGTTCGCGGCAAAGTTCTGCTAATGCTGGTGAACGAGCCGCCTTCGGATGATCCGAAGTTTTTCAAGGGCAAGGCGCTCACTTATTACGGCCGGTGGACTTACAAATATGAAGAAGCCGCGCGCAAGGGCGCGGTGGGCGTGATTCTGGTGCATCAGACGGAGATGGCGAGTTATCCGTGGGATGTGGTGCGGAACTCGAACTCGGGTGAGAAGTCGTATCTGAAGGTCGAAGGCCCGGTGTTGAAGGTTGCGTCGTGGGTTCATCTCGATGTGGCCAAGCGCCTCGCGTCGGCGTCGGGCATGGATATCGACAAGATGATGAAAGACGCGCAGTCGCGCGAATTTCATCCGGTGAATCTCGACGCGCAGCTCAAGGCGCACATGGTCAGCAAGGTGCGCAACTTCGAATCGAATAACGTGGTCGCGATACTGCCCGGCGCGGATAGCAAAGTTGCGAGTGAAGCTGTGATGTATACGGCGCACTACGATCATCTGGGCATTCGCCCTGACATGGCGGGGGACAATATTTTCAACGGTGCATCGGACAATGCCACCGGGTGCGGCATTGTGCTCGAGTTGGCGCGGGCCTTCGGAGCGGCAGCGCAGAGGCCGCGGCGATCGATTATTTTCGCGGCGGTGACCGCAGAGGAGCAAGGGTTGCTTGGGTCGGAGTATTTGGGCAAACATCCGCCGGTTGCTGCGGAAAAAATTTCTCTGGATTTGAATTACGACGACGTACAGCCGTTTGGAGCGCCGGAAGAGGTCGAGGTTTCGGGCGCGGAGCGGACGACGTTCTTTCCTGAAGTGCAGGCCATGGCGAAAGAATTCCGGCTGGCGATTCGTCCGGATGCGACGCCGTCGGCGGGATACTACTATCGCTCCGATCACTTCAGCATGGCGCGCGTAGGCATTCCTTCTTTTTCCGTCAACGAAGGCATGAAGTACAAAGGACATCCTGAGTCGTGGGGAGTGGAGCAGGCGCGCGAATACACCGAGAAGCGTTATCACCAGCCGAGCGATGAATATCATCCGGAGATGGACTTCGTCGGCGACTCTGCGATGGCGCGCTTCGGATTTGCCCTGGGATGGGAAGCCGCGAGCCAGGCGCAACTCATCGGATGGCAAAGCGGAGATGAGTTTGCCGCCGCGCGAGCGAAGAGCCAGCAGTAAGTCCTCTATAAATTCTTGAACGCGGCGATTTATTTTTAAATTGGAAGGCGCCAGCCTTTCATGACGCGAAGCCAAATCTCGATCTGATTTCAAACGAGTTAGGGCCCGGTAACCGAGGTAACTTTAGCCGCCTCATTCTCCATGCTAGCCTCTGATGTACGTTTGTAATCAGCAACTTCCGACGATCTTTCAGTAAAGACAGTTCCGTTTACTAATGCCGCGACTTCCTATATTTCGACTGGGTGGTGCGCCGGAAAAACCGGCCGTGCCTGACCTTGCTTCGTCGACTCCGTTTGTTTCTCTCGAAGGTCTCAGCCTGGGCGTTGATAACCTGCGGCACGATGTGGTGCTGAGTCCGAAATTCGTGGAGGCGGCGCGGCAGCAGATTGCGCGGTTGCTGGCGCGGCATGGCGAGCTGGAAGGATTGCTGGCGGCGGAGGCTCCGGTACAAACGCAAGGGCCGTCGTGGATGCGAAGCCTGGCCGGGAAGACGATCCGGACGAAGAGCGATGCGGGGGAGTGGAAGTCGCTGTTGGCCGAATTGCAAGTCGCGGCGCTGAATCGGGCGAAGAAAGAATTCAAGCTTTCCATCGACATACTGGCGCGGCTGGCTGTGACGAAATTTTTGCGCACGGAACTGAGCGGGCAGTTTGCGCTGGTGCTCGAGCGCTGCCGCGTTCTGCTGAAGAATTACGACAATATGCGCGGACAGAAGGCGCATGAATACCGCGAGAAGGTGGCGCAGTTTCAGGTTCGAAAAAAGATCATCCTGCGCAAGGCCGGGCAGGAAATTTTCGAGACTCTGCGCGAGGTGGAAAAAAGCACGCTGGCGCGCACGCGGCGTTCGCTGTTCGGCGAAGAGTCCACGGGCGGAAGCTACTTTACTTATCCGCTGTTTCTGAACCGGCTGTTGTTTTCAGAGGACGGTCGCGACGATTATCTTCTCGTCGAGCACTACGTGATGCTGGGCAACTGGGACCGCGATCCGGACCGTTACGGGCGGTTGCGCGAAGTTGCTTCGGTCTATCTGCGATCGCTCTATGGTGAAGGTGTCAGCGCGGAGACGATTGACGGCTGGATGAATGTCCCGCAGAATGCGCGCGAACTGGTGGGCACCGGAACTCCCGACGAATCGAACGAAGGGCAGGCGCAGCAGGAGCGGCTGACGGCGTGGGTGCGGCTGCTCGAAGATGAGCGCATCATGGAAAACGTGATCGCTTCTTATCACGTCGCGCCGGTGCTCAACGAATATGCGCCGCGCATCAATCCGCAGCAGTTAAAAAATGCTCTGATCGACCGCGCAGAGTGCGACCGCGTGGAGCGCATGATCCAGGATTTCGGCAAGCTGACGCCCAACAGCCTGTACGCCGCTGTGGCCAAGGTCGCGAGTTGCCGTGGCGCGGAGCGTGCCAAAGTCGCGGCGCGATTTCTGGGAGATTTTTTTCATTATCATCGCGATCTGCGGCGGCTTGAGGTTCTCAATGGCGCGCTGGATTCGGTGAACCTGGTCCCGAACGAGCGCATGCAGGAATTGTCGCGCGTCAATGGAACGCTTTACGAATTTCTTCTGCCGGAGGAACAAGGCGAGGAGGAATCGGATCGCGTGCTGCGGCATGTGGTGTTGAAGGCGGATGTGCGCGATTCGACGCGCCTGACGCGCACCATGATGGATAAAGGGATGAATCCGGCGTCGTATTTCAGTTTGAATTTTTACGATCCGGTGAACAAGCTGCTGGAGAAATACGGCGCGCAAAAAGTTTTTCTGGAAGGCGATGCGATCATTCTCGCGATTCTGGAGCGTGAAGGCGAGCCGCAACTGGCGGTGAGCCGCATGTGCGTGCTGGCGCGGGAAGTGATCGAGATCGTTCGCGGATACAACGAACTGATGCAGCGCTCGGGCATGCCGCAACTGGAGTTGGGAGTGGGTATCACGCTGCAGGAGTCGGCGCCGCTGTATCTGATGGATGGCGAACATCAGATCATGATTTCAGAGGCGCTGAATGAGAGCGACCGGCTGTCTTCGTGCAACAAGCGCGCGCGCAAGGTGATGGAGCCGCAGGCAGGGCCGTTCCACGTATATGTGTTTCAGGCGGCGGAACTCGATGAGAATGGAAATCCTGAAGATGTGATTGTGAGCTTTAATCTGGGCGGGATTCGCATGAACGAAGCCGCGTTCAGCAAATTGCAGAAAGAAATCACTCTCGAGCCTCTCAAAGTGAAGCTGCCTGCCTCGCTGGCATCATCCGATTTGGGAGAGTACAAGCTGTTCATCGCGACGGTTCCGGTGGATCGCGACATTTTTCGGACGATCGTGGTGCGCGAGAGCCGGATTCCGCGCATCGATCCGGAAAAGTTTTCGGTGACGGGATGGACCGAGCGATCGTATTACGAGATTTGCACCGACCAGGCGATCTATGCGGCGCTGGAGAAGCGCAAGGGCGCGGGCAACTAGAACGCGTGTGCAGGCCTGACGCTCTAAGTTCGCGGCCGCTGTGAACTCCGCAAATTCTGCTACTCTCGACCGCTAGATGCGGGTTGCGGCGATTTTCGGGCTGGGGTGTTCTTCGGACGATCTTCGGCCTTTTCAGAAAATTACTTTCGGATCTCACAACCCTGATTCCGAAAATGTCGAATGGCGCATTGGACTTCCGGCCGTGTCCGATCATGTCGACGCGGTGTTGCTGTTCGGCGGCGACGGAACGATTCACCGGCATCTTGCGCCACTGGTGAAGCTGGAACTGCCTGTGCTGGTGGTGCCTTCTGGAAGCGGCAATGACTTTGCCCGTTCGCTCGGGCTGCGACGTGTCCGCGATTCGCTCGCGGCGTGGCGGCACTTTTGCTCGGGGTTAGACAACGTTCGGCAGATTGATTTGGGCGTGATCTCGGCGATCGGCGGTGAGCACACGGCGTCAGCACCGATCGAGCCTGCCCACGGCGTCAAATCTCAATATTTTTGCTGCGTCGCGGGAGTCGGTCTTGATGCTGAAGTTTCGCGGATCGCGAACCGTCTACCGCGATGGCTGCGCGGGCACGGAGGGTATGCTCTGAGCCTGCTTCCGACGATTGCGCGCTTTGCGCCGTTGGCCGTGAAGATTTCTACGATCGTTGACAGCGCGGGCGGCACAACTGACGACGGCAGATTGTGGATGATGCGCAGCAATCAACTCACCATACTTGCCGCTTTCGCAAACACTCCGACTTATGGCGGTGGGATGAAGATCGCTCCGCGGGCGAAGTTGGATGACGGGCTGCTGGACATCTGCGTAGTGGGCGGCGTCGATCCGTTCAAGTTGTTTTGCATGTTTCCTACCGTGTACAGCGGGCGGCATCTCGAGATCAGCGAAGTGCAATATTTTCAAGCGCCGCGAGTGCGGGTTGAGACTGAGCGTCCGATAGACGTTTACGCGGATGGAGAGTTCGTTTGCCGCACACCGGTTGAGGTAGGAATGGAGCGGCGTGCGTTGCGGGTGATTGGTTCGCCTGACGAGTAGCGATGTTCCTGGTCGGCGGTATCAGTCTGGCTTGCGCTGCGGGCCGGTTGAGCGGGAGATCCTTCGCTTCGCCTGAAGAACGGCTACGCTCAGGATGACACCCTACATTTGCGGGTTATTCCAGCTGCATGCCGCCGATGAGATCGGCGAGGCGGGTGACGTGGTGATCGACGCACCAGCTCTGCAGCTCGTCGACAATTTTTTCCGTGGCGCAGGGGTCCCAATAGCTGGCGGTGCCAACCTGCACGGCGCTCGCGCCCGCGAGCAGGAATTCAATGACGTCGGCGGCGGTGGAGATTCCTCCCATGCCGATCACCGGAATTTTCACGGCATGCGCGGCGTCGTAGACCATGCGGACCGCGATGGGTTTGATTGCCGGCCCGGAGAGCCCGGCGGTGACGTTGGCAATGCGCGGCTTGCGCGTCTCCGGGTCGATCGCCATCGCGACAAACGTATTGATCAGCGACAACGCGTCGGCACCGGCCTCCTGCGCCACATAGGCCATTTGCGCGATGCTGGTCACGTTGGGGGAAAGTTTCACAATCAGCGGCCGCTGCGCCACGCGCTTGGCGGTGGTCACGACTTCATCGAGCAGCCGCGGATCGCTGCCGAACTGCATCCCCCCCTGCGACGTGTTGGGGCAGGAAACATTCAGCTCGTAGGCCGCGATTCCATCGCCGTCGTTCAAGATTTGAATTGTGCGTTCGTAGTCTTCGCGGTTGTAGCCGAAGATGTTGGCCATCACGACGATGTTTTTGATCTGGCGCAGATGCGGCAATTTTTCTTCGAGGAATGCCTGCGCGCCGATGTTCTGCAGACCAATCGCGTTGAGCATGCCGGCCGCCGTCTCCCACAGGCGCGGCGGCGGATTGCCGATCATCGGCTCCTTGGACAATCCCTTGACGATGAAGCCGCCGAGCTTGCTGAGGTGGACTACATCTTCGAACTCGACACCATAGCCGAAAGTTCCGCTGGCGGCGATGACGGGGTTTTTGAATGGAATTCCGGCGAGTTCGATGCCGAGATCGAGAGCGCCCGAGTTTTCCGAAGATGGCGTCATGGCTTGGCCTTTTCCTCCGGCCCCGGGCCGATGTGTTCGAACGGCGTGAATCGGTTGGCAGGAGCGGGAGTTAGCGCTTCGGTCAGCACGCGCCCAACGGAATGGGTGGGGGCGTTGATGCCGAGCAACGAAGCGAGGGTTGGCGCGAGGTCGATCGGTTCGACGCCGGTGCGGTAGGTTCCCGCCTGAAACGGTAACCCGTAAAGAGCCAGCGGCACGTGCGTATCGTAATTGTAGGGCGAGGTGTGGTCGGTGCCTTTCGCGCCTGTAACCGTGTAGATGTCACCGACGCCCATGACGTACCATCCTCCCGCTGGCGAATAGCTATTGAGAAATTTTCTCCCCATCGGCGTTGCGGGAGCTTCGCCCGCGGCTAGTTGCGACTTGGAGTAGAAGTCGCGAAATCCGGCTTGCTTCATGGCTTCGCCGACTGCCTGCTCCGCGTCGTGCTCGTGAAGATGAATGGCTGAGAAAGCATCTTCATCGAGCCACGCGATGGGATAGTCGAGCTTGACGTAATTTGCAGGATGGCCTGCGGAGAACTTTGCCGCGAGGGCGCCGTTGATTTCGGATTCAAGTTTGGCGCGATCGAGATTCGCCGCCGGAATGCGCAGCTTCTTCACCGCGTCGGGCAGGGATGAAACGCCGTGATCGGCGGAGAGCGCGATCCAGACGTCGGCCAGGCCGATCTGATGGCCGAGAAAATTGAAAAATCCAGCCAACTGCCGGTCGAGATCGAGCGCCATCTGCTGCATCTCGGGGGCATCCGGGCCGACCTGATGACCGAGGGAGTCGTTTGGAGAGAGGCTGATCGCCAGTAGATCGGTGGCCGGACCGCGGCCGACATTTTCGTACAACACAAGTTCCTCTGCGAACGCGAGTTCGTATTCGTTGCCGAACGCCGTGGAGCCCACAACTTCGTAGAAGCTGGCGTCGGAGCCGTCTTTACCTTTGCCCTTGCGATGCGCGGTGGAAGCGAGCACGGTTCCCTGGGAATTTTTCCAGTCGCGATCCCAGAATTTGGCCGGGCGGGTTGAATTGAAGTTCTGCACCCACGGCGGCAGGTCGTTGCGGTAGTAAGTCGAAGTGATCCACGCGCCGCTGGCTGGTTCGATCCAGTAGGCGGCATCCGCCGCGAAGCCGCCGGGAAGAACCGCGGCGCGATCTTTCATGGAAACGGCGAAGACACGGGACTTGCCCTGCGTGGCGAGCTTGAGTTCGTCTCCCAGCGTGTCGGCCAATAAATTGTGCGGCGACGCTCCCGGCTTTTTTTCGCCACCCCTGTCTGCGGCAACGCCGACCAGCTTGGTGTCATCGTCTTCGACCGAGGTGACCATGTGCTTCTTCTTCTGGTCCCACCATTCGTTGGAGACGATGCCGTGGCCGTTGCTGTAAGCGCCGGTGAAAAGCGTGGCGTGTCCGGGGGCGGTGCGCGTGTTGGCGTAGTCGTAGTTGCAGTTGGGGAAATACGCGCCGTGATCGAGGAAGAGGCGAAAACCGGAATCTCCGAATTGGTCGCGGTAACGTTCGAGGTAGTCGCCGCGGAATTGATCGATGACGATGACGACGATTAATTTCGGATGGCCGTTGTACGCCGAAGCACCGCTGGGAATCGGCAATGCGGCGACGGCGGCGAGCGCGGCAAGCAGAGAGAGCAGGAGCGTGCGCGGGATCGAAATGATTCGCCTGAGGCTCGATTGCCGGAAGGAAGATCGCATTGCGAAGGTAGTTTACACAGGCAGAATGAATCCGCCAAAGTAATTGGCGCGAATGGAGCGCGGTGCTACGATCTCGCCGGATGTCGCGAGGAATTTGCGGAGGATCATTGATGAGAAAATTTCTGCCGGGAATTGCGGTTGCCGTGCTGTTAGTACCGGTCGTGGCGGGAATGCCTCCGGCGAAAGTGACGGCGAGGCGCGCGGCTTCGGCGACCGCTGTAGCACGCGGCAAGTATCTGGTCGAGAGCATCGCGATGTGCGGCGATTGTCACTCTCCGCGCAATGAAAAGGGAGAGTTCATTCAAGCGGAGTGGCTGCAGGGAGCTCCGCTCGAATTCAAGCCCACCGTTCCGAGGCCCGTCTGGGTGGACGCAGCTCCGGCTATTGCAGGGCTGCCGGGCTGGGAGAAAGACGTTGCGGTCAAATTTCTGATGACTGGCGTCGGCAAGAACGGACTGCCCGTGCGTCCGCCGATGCCGCAATATCGCTTCAACGTGCAGGATGCGCTGGCGATTGTGGCTTATCTGAAATCGCTGGCTCCGGCGAAGTAGATGGATGCTTCAGATGAGATCGCGGCTAGAGCTTTTAACCGCTAAGAACGCTAAGAAAAGCCGCTAAGAAAGCTGGCGCGAATCCTGGTAGAGGTGCGGTTTGGCTCACGCTCAACTTCCGTTGAGACTGAGATCCTTCGCTTCGCCTGAAAAGCGGCTGCGCTCAGGATGACACCGTGTGGTAAGAAGTCGAAAGTGCACCGCTACGCGAATCCGATG
>Ga0209006_10002274_pt1 | contig 17499 bp, 17 predicted proteins | sample JacPin_JW_Ref_O2_FD_188567 | JGI IMG/M metagenome (GOLD analysis project Ga0209006, IMG submission 188567) | Forest soil microbial communities from Algoma, Ontario, Canada - Jack Pine, Ontario site 1_JW_Ref_O2 (SPAdes) (version 2) | ecosystem: Environmental > Terrestrial > Soil > Boreal... | reverse complement strand
GTCAGGACGGAGTCTGCATCCGACGAGATTGCCGCGTCGCCCTACGGACTCCACGCAAATGACAAATTCACCTACACGGTTTCGAGGATGATTTCCTTCGGCATTTCGGGGGTCATGACCTCGCGCCAATCGACGTCGCGCGGCAGCACCTCCTCATGCGCGAGCAGCGGGTAGTAGCTCGTGCCGGTACCCGCCGGCGCCTCGCCGGCCTGCACGCTCTTTACCGCCTTGATCAAGAGCTTGCGGGCCTGGATGATCGCCTTGTCGGCCGGGCCGAGATATTCGCGGCTGCGGTCGCAGATCTTGCCCATGCTTTCCTGCAAGGCGCGATCCTGCTGGTTGATCCCGTCAATACCCGAATAGTTCTCAGTCCGCTGCAGCTCGCGATCGAGCAGGTAGTCGTTCGACTTGTTGCCGAACGAACGGAAGGTCTTCTGGTCGACGTGGAGAGGGCCGTTGCCAAGCCCCTTTTCTAGTCGGTCCTCGTCGGTCAGCGGCGAGTCGACGGTGGTGTAGACCCAGTTGTAGACCATCGTCGTGTAGTCGTCGATCGGCACCCAGATATGCCCCGCATCCATCGGCAGGCCGCTGTCCGACATCGACGGACGGATCTGATGGAACGGCATGATGAAGTGGTAGGTGCGGATGTGCATCTCGCTGTCGCCGAGCGGGCGGATGCCGGCGTATTGGTAGCCGTAATCGGTGATGTCGACGACGAGATGCGGCGCCTTGCCGCGCACGAACGGACTCGACGGCTTCATGCCGCCGCGCGTCGAACTATCGGTCAGCAGGCGGTGCAGGATCGGCGCGTGCGAGGTGTCGATACCGCCCTCAAGCCCTTGCAGGTAATTGCATTCCTGGACGACCTTGGTGACATGACGGCGCTCCTCGCCGACCTGGGTCCAGGCGAATTTCGGTGGCGCCGGCATCTTGTCGATGGGACCCATATAGGCCCACACGATGCCGCCCAGTTCCTCGGTCGGATAGGCGGTGATGTGCACCTTGTGCTTGAACTGCAGTTCCGCGGGCTCGTTCATCTGGTCGAGGCAGCTGCCGTCGACGTCGAACTTCCAGCCGTGATAGATGCACCTGAGGCCGCATTCCTCGTTGCGCCCGAAATAGAGCGACACCCGGCGGTGCGGGCAGTATTCGTCGAGGAGCCCGATGCGGCCCTCGGTGTCGCGGAAGGCGACGAGGTCTTCGCCGAGCAGGCGCACGCGAACCGGCGGGCAATCGGGCTCGGGGATCTCGCTCGACAGCAGCGCCGGCATCCAATAGCGCCGCATCGTGTCGCCCATCGGCGTGCCGGGCCCGACCCGGGTGATCAGTTCGTTGTCCTCGCGCGGCAGCATGGTTCAGATCTCCTCGCTCTCACCATCGACCGCGAGCCCGAAAGCCCGCGGCGCTTCGTTGAGGCAGAATAGCTTATTTCATGCCAAACGGGAGGGGTTTCGGGCGGTTATCGTGAGAAGCCGCGGGGCGACGACGCAATCTCCCGCGATAGCGGGGCCAAGACGAATAAGATTGCTTCGTTGCGCGCCGCAGTGACGACAAGACACGTAGCGCCCTGCCCGCGCCTTGGGCATAAACAGCGTATGCAACAGGCGGGCGAGCACGAGCCGGGCCGATGGTGATTCATGCGGTGCTCGGCCTGCCGACGGCCGCGATTGTCGCGCTTTTTGCCGTGTTCGTACTCGGCGGCGTCGTCAAGGGCGTCACCGGCGTCGGGCTGCCTCTGGTGCTCGTGCCGCTCACTGCGCAGTTTCTGCCCATTCCGGTCGCCATCGCGCTGCTCACCGTGCCGATGGTCGCGACCAACATCACCCAGGCCGCCGAAGGGGGACACACGCTGTCGGCGATCCGGCGCTTGCTGCCTGTCCTGGCTTTTGTCGTCATCGGCCTGCTGATCGGCGTGCACTTGCTGCTCAGCATCGACCGCCGTCTGCTGAGCCTCATTCTCGGCGTCAGCTTTCTGGCGCTGGCTTCGATGTTGGGGATGATGCCGCATGTCCGTATCGGCGAAGCGACGGCGCGCTGGGCCGGGCCGATGGTCGGCTTCGCTGCCGGCGTGCTGGGCGGCATGTCGGCGATGTTCGGGCCGCCGATGATCGCCTATCTCGTCGGCCGCGGCACCGACCCGGACAGTTTCGTCAAGCAGATGGCGATCTTCGCCTTCACCGCGAGCCTGACGATGCTCTTGGCGCTCGGCGGCAGCGGTTCGATGTCGGGGATGGACGTCCTCGTGTCGGCCGCTGCGATCATCCCGATCCAGGCGGGCATGCCGCTCGGCCGCTGGCTGCGCCGCCGCACCAAGCCGCGCTGGTTCCGCATCTTTGTGCTGATCGTCCTCGCGCTCGGCGGGCTCGATATGCTGCGGCGCGCCCTCTTCTAGCCGGCAAGCCGCGCGGCGAGACGCTCGATGCTCTGCCGCCAGCCCGGTTCCATCCCCGCGATCATGCGGACAGCCATCGGCACCAGCGCGGTCGCGCGCGTGTGCAGCACCATGTCCGTCTTGCCGCCGCGCTCGCTGAAGGTGACGGTCGTCAGCCCGTCCATCATCGGCCGGTCATCGGCATCGACCGCGAAATTGGTGAAGACGAGCCGCTCGGGTGCAACGACCTCGCGATAGATCCCACGCATCGGGTATTCGGCGCCGTCGGGCCCGCGCATGACGATGCGGATCGCGCCGCCCGGCCGCGGATCGAGCTCGCAGACCGGATTGGTGAAGCCCTCCGGGCCCCACCATGCCGCAAGATGGCGCGGATCGGTCCAAGCGCGCCAAACCAGCGCGCGCGGCGCATCGAAGGTACGGGTGATCGTGAGGTCGCGGGTCTGGGCATCGATCGTCGCGATATAGGCGGCGAGCTTTTCCATGTTTTGCACGTTGGCCGGCTCGGCGTAGGGTCGGACCTTGTCGAGGGTCTCCGCGGTCTCGAAGAGCTGACGGAAGGTCACCAGCGTCTTGCCGGCGCCGGCATCTTCGAACGTAGCGGTGATGCGAAACCGCGGTTTCAACAAGTGATCGATGACGATCCGCGCGAGCGGCACGATCTCGACGAAGATGCTTTCGTTCTTGTAGTCGGCGCCATCGGGCCCGTGCATCACATAGCGCCACGCGCCGCCCGGCCGAAAATCGAATTCGTGGAACGTATTTGTGAACCCGGCCGGCCCCCACCATTGCATCAGGTGCAGCGGATCGCTCCACGCGCGCCACACCTGCTCGCGCGGCGCGTCGAAGATTCGGGTGAGAGACAATTCGCGGTCATTTGCTGTCATGGTCGTCACCTGCTGCCTGCATGGTTTTGAGATATCCGTCGAGACGATCGAAACTCTCGGTCCAGAACCGCCGGTAATGTTCGATCCAGTCCGCCGCTTCTTTGAGCGGAGCAGCTTCGAGGCGGCACGGGCGCGTCTGCGCCGTGCGGCCACGCGAGATCAGCCCCGCGCGCTCCAGCACGCGCAAATGCTTGGAAATCGCCGGCTGGCTGAGCGCGAACGGCGCCTGCAGTTCCTTGACCGAGGCGTCGCCCTGGGCGAGCCGGGCGAGGATCGCCCGTCGCGTAGGATCGGCAAGAGCCGAGAAGGTGTCATTGAGCGGGATCATACATAGCCTATAAGTTATATAACTATATCGTTATATAAAGCCTCTCGCTCATTCGTCAAGCAGCTTGTTCGGCGACGAAGAAAAAGCACGCGCCGGTTGTGACCGCCGTCACGCTGCCCTGGCGACCGCGTGCCTTAATCATTCTAGGACAAGGCGAATTCCACGGAGGCGGCGATGACCGTCTATCACCTGATCCTGCTTGGTTTGGCGGCGGGCGCCTGCGCCGGGGTGCTTGCCGGATTGATCGGGATCGGCGGCGGCATCGTGGTTGTTCCCGCGATCTATTACGGGCTAGTTGCTTCGGGCGTTTCCCCCGACCAAGCCGTACATGTCGCGGTTGCAACCTCACTGGCGGCGATCATGCCAGCAGCCTGCGTCTCGTTCCTGGGGCATTGGCGCGCCGGCAACACCGACATCGTCTTTTTTCGCGATTGGGGGCCAGGCATCGCGGCCGGGGTCATAACCGCGCAACTCGCGGCGCCGCATCTGCGCGGCAACGTGATGAGCGGATGTTTCGGGATACTTTGCCTCGTCTTCGCGATCCGGTTCGCCTTCCCGCAGCGCTTTCAGCCGATCGTCGAGCAGCCACCCGGCGGGTGGTTCCGCCACTTCGCGGCGCTCGGCATCGGCGCGTCGTCTGGCTTGGCAGGCCTTGGCGGCGGCATTCTCACCAATGTCGTGATGAGCCTGTCCGGACTTCCGATGCACAAGAGCATCGGCCGCGCGGCGGCGGCCGGAATCGTCGTCAGCGTGCCGGCGACCCTGGTCGCGGCGGTGGCCTCAAGGGCGCAGCACGGCACCGAAATCGGCAGCATCGACCTTGCCGTGCTGGCGTGCATCGCGCCGGCGCAGACGCTCGGCGCGTGGATCGGCGCTTCTCTCGCGCAACGGGTCGCCGGCGAGCATCTGAGCCGCCTCCTGGCTGTCGCCCTGCTGATAACCGGATCCACGATGCTGAAGGCAAGCTTCGCCTGATCGCTCGGCGGCTGATTGCGCCGGCTAGACCTCTCCTTCTGCTTTCAGCATCCGCACGGCGTTGCGCAGCGCGGTGGCGGTGTCGTCGAGTTCGGCATCGCCGTGGGTGCACGAGATGACGCCGCCGGGATGGCTGTTGAAATCGACGCCGCCGAGCATGGTCGCCAGCCGAAGCTTGTGCACCAGGCTGGCGTTCTTAACCCCCTTGAAATGCTTCGCGGGAAGGCCGAGCGGCTTGAACGCGGTCGGCGTCACCGCGATCCCCTCGGGGTTGGTGAAGATCTCGATCGACGAGAAGGTGCCATAGGCGGCCCACGGCACGTGCTCCTCCTCGAACACCACGTTGAGGCGCCGGCGCAGCGCATCGCCATAGGCATTGGCGCGGGCGCAGGCGTCGGTCTCGGCGACCTGGCGCAGGGTCGCGATGCCAGCCGATGCGGAGAGCGGGTTGGCGTTGAATGTACCGGGGTGGCCGATCTTCTCCTTGCCGGCGGCCTCGGTGACCTTGAAGTCCAGGAGGTCGAGGATGTCCTTGCGCCCGGTGACGGCCCCGCCCGGCAGCCCGCCGGCGAGGATTTTCGCCAAGGTCGTGAGGTCGGGGCGGATGCCGTAAGCGCCCTGCGCCCCGCCCCGCGACACGCGAAAGCCGTTGACCACCTCATCGAAGATCAGCAACACGCCGTGCTCGGCGGTGAGCCGGCGCAGCGCATGCAGGAATTCAGGGTCGATCGGCAGCCGTCCGCCATTGGCCCCGGTCGGCTCGATGATCGCCGCGGCGATCTCGCCTTCGTGTTGTTCGAGGAGCCGCGCGAGGCCGGCCTCGTCGTTCTGGTCGCAGAGCAGGACGTTGCCGGCCACTGCATCGAGCACCCCGGTTGTCGCGGTGCCGTCGAAATGGCTCGAATGGCCGGTCGTCATATGATCGTGCCAGCCGTGGAAGTGGTAGTTGAAGCGGACGATCTTGGGCTTGCCGCTAAACGCCCGGGCGAGCCGCACCGCCATCAAGGTCGCCTCGGTGCCGGAACTCGTGAAGCGCACGCGCTCGGCGGTCGGGATCAGCCGCTTGACGAGCTCGGCCCATTCGATCTCGAGCTCATGGCAAGCGCCGTAATGCGTACCGCGATCGAGCTGGGCGTGTACCGCCGCCATGACCTGTGGGTTGCAATGGCCGAGCAGCATCGCCCCGTGACCGCCGAAATAATCGACGTAGCAGCGGCCGTCGACATCCCATTTGCGCGGCCCCTCGGCGCGGGTGATGTAGAGGCCGTAAGGCTCGATGTAGCGCGAATCGTGGGTGATGCCCGACGGGAACATATCCGCCGCCTGGCCGGCGCGCGTCGCCGAGCCCGGGGTCGCGTTACGGTAGGCGGCGATGATCGGCGAATTGGTGGTCAAGGTGTCGGGCATGGTGCGGTCCCTTGGGCTCGGTTAATGCTCTTGTAGAGGATGTTCGTCCGAGGTTGAACCTCCCAGAGGAAATAGCACCCCGGCGCAGGCCGGAGCCTATCGTTCCGTCGCACGAGAAGTGGAACAATGGGTCCCCGCCTTCGCCGGGACGACAAAGGAAGCGCCGAGATGACCCAACCCTATGAATCCGAGCTAACCGCCCGATTCGGTTTTGACCTCGATCTCGGCGAGGAAGTGCCGGACAACGCCTGGATCAAGCAGGTGCTGCTGCGCCGCACGCAGCGGCGCTACAATGCGCGGACGGTACCTGAATCGGTGGTGCGGCTGATCCTCGCGGCGGCGTTCTCGGCCTCATCGAAATCCGATTTCCAGCAAGCGTCGGTGATTCGGATCGAGGACCGCGCGCGGCGCGACAAACTCGCGGCGCTAATCCCCGACATGCCTTGGATCGGCACTGCGCCGGTGTTCCTCGTATTCCTCGGCGACGCCCGGCGGCTGGAGCGGATCGCCAAGCATCCGGTCGCCAACGGCACGTTGGAAGGGTTCTTCAACGCGACGGTCGATGCCGCGCTCGCCTTGCAGACCTGCATCCTCGCAGCCGAGACCTTGGGTCTCGGAACCTGCCCGATCAGTGTGCTGCGCAACCACATCAACGCGGTCGGCCACATCCTTGCGCTCCCCGACAAGGTGTTTCCGGTCGCCGGCCTTTGCCTCGGCTATCCGGCGCAGCCCGGGTTCGTCAGTATGCGCCTGCCGCCCGATGCCACCGTGCACCACGACCGTTACGACGATAGCGGGTCGATCGCGGCGGTCGGCGCCTATGACCGGCGCCGCGACGCGCGGCACTCGATCAAGGACCGCCAGAAATCGCCCGAGGTTTTCGGCATCGCCGAATTCTACGGCTGGTCGGAGGACAAAGCGCGGCAGGCGATGACGCCGGAAGGAGCCGGCTTTGCTGCGTGGCTCCGGGCGCGAGGGTTCGATCTGACGAAATAGGCATAAGAAAAGGCCGCCTCCCGAGAGTGACGGCCTTTTCCACCGAATAACCAGCGGCCATCGCGGCCGCGACACCGCCTACTAGGCGTGGATCTCGGCTTGCGCAGGGATCCTGGTCACGGCTGCGGAGAACCGCGGTTGATGGTGAGACACAGGATCACCTCCTTTCTGTTGTGGCGACGAGGACTTTATTCTACAGCCTGTAGTGGCTGTCGGGCAAGCGTCGCCCGCGCGTGACAATGCGCCGCACGATCGCCGGCGCGCGGCGTATCGGCGGATAGTGGCGGGCCGCCGCATCGTGGCATAAAGGCGGCGCAACAAACGAGACGCAGGACCATGTCGGGAAACGCAGAGCGGATGATCGTCAACAGGATCGAGCTGGAAGTATTGCGTCGCGGCCAAGGGGCGCCGGTCGTATTGCTGCACGGCATGGATACGGTGAGCCCCAAGGCGCCGTTTCTCGATCTCCTCGGCCGGCATGTCGAGATCATCGCGCCGTCGGGACCGGGCTTTGGCAATTCGCAGCGCCCGCAGGATTTCGACACGATCTACGACCTCGTGCACCTCTATCTCGCGCTCCTCGACCAGCTGCCCTACGAGAAGGTGACGCTGATGGGGCTGTCGTTCGGCGGCTGGCTCGCGGCCGAAGTCGCGGTCGCGTCGTGCCATCGCATCGCGAACCTGATCCTCGTCGATCCCGTGGGCATCAAGATCGGCGGGCGCGAAGAGCGCGACATCCTCGACGTCTTCAACACTCACCCGGCCGAAGTCCGCCGCAAGAGCTGGCACGATCCCGCGAAGGCGCCGAACTACGATGCGATGACCGACGAGGAACTGGTCATCCACGCGCGCAACTGGGAAGCGCTGTGCCTCTATGCCTGGCACCCCTACATGTACAACCCGCAGCTGAAGCAATGGCTCGGCCGAATCGCGGCCCCGACACTGGTGCTGTGGGGCGACAGCGACGGGATCGTCACCCCGGATTACGGCCGCGCCTATGCCGGGCTGATCCGCGGCGCGGAATTCGCGTTGATCGAAGGCGCCGGCCACCATCCCGAAGAAGAGCAGCCGGAACGGTTCGTTCAGGCGGTGACGGGATTTCTCGCGGATTGAGGCGGCCGACATGCAAGCCTGGTATCTGTGCGAGAACCCCTACCCGTTCGTGCCGCAGGAGGTGCTCGACAGCGTCGATTCGGTGCGCGGCAGCCTGCCGAACAAGTATTGCGATCCACAGGTCGCGGCGCGGCTCTATGAGGAATGCCTCGACGAATATCGCCTCTGCGACGAGATGGGACTCAACATCATCTCCAACGAGCACCATGCCGGCATCAACTGCCTCTATGGCGCGAGCCCGCTGATCCTCGGCATCCTCGCCCGCGAGACCAAGAACGTTCGCATATTGAGTCTCGGCACGCTGGTCACGGCACGGCCCGATCCGGTCCGCATCGCCGAGGAATACGCGACGGCCGATATCATCTCCAAGGGGCGGCTCGATATCGGCTTCGTCAAGTCGGGCGGATCGGAGATGGCCTCGGCCAATACGAACCCGATCGGCAACCTCGAGCGCTTCTGGGAATCGATTGACCTGATCAAGAAGGCGCTGACCTCGCATGACGGGCCGGTGAGCTGGGAGGGGAAATACTTCACCCACCGCCACATCAACATCTGGCCTGGCCCCTATCAGCGGCCGCACCCGCCGCTGTGGGCGGCGACCGGCGACCCCGAGACCTCGGTCGAGCTCGCGCAGCGCGACATCATCAACGCGACCTTTGTGCGCGGGCCCGACGGTACCAAGAAATCGTGGGACGCCTATCGCCAGGCGCGCAAGGACGCCGGGATGAGCCCGGCCGGCCCCGACCGTTTCGCCTATATGGGCTTCACCTATGTCGGCGACAGCGACGAAGAGGGCATGGAGATCGGCGACAAGTCGCTGTGGTTCCTGCGCGTCGGTGCGCGCTCGGCGGCGCAGTATTCGCGCATGCTGCCGGGCGCGACGCCGGCCGAGCAGGCGCCGCTCCTCTACCGCAGCGCGCCACCGCCGAGCCTGGCCGGCGGCGTGCCGGCAGTCGGCCGCCCGGCCGCCGCGTTCCGCAACGTCACCGCCGAGCACGCGGTGCAGCGCGGCGTCATGTTCGCCGGCAATCCGGACACCGTATTCCGCCAGGTCATGGAGTTTTACGACAAGGTCGGCGGGTTCGAGCACCTGATCCTGATGGGCCGTTCCGGCTTCATGACCCACGCAGAGGCTGAGAAGGGTATCCGCCTGTTCGGCACCGAGGTACTGCCGCGGCTCAAGGAGGTGAAGCACGCGCCGGTCGGATAGCGGAGGCCGGCAAACCCAGCGAGGACCTGATGACCCAATTCGGCACTCCCGGGCTCGCGCCCCGCGACAACGAGGGTATTACCAACGGGCGAGAAGTCCTCGCTTACGCGCTTGCGCAGCTGCTTAAGCTCGCCGTGGTCTATGCACTCAACTTCGCCCGCGCACTTAATCCTCTCTACGTTTGGGCATTCCACACCGCACGACAGACCGGAATTTTCGCGGTCTCGATCGGGCTGAATGTGATTTGGCTGCCTTTGGTGTTGATCGTTTTTCTGGCCGCCCGCGGTCTGCTTGGCGGAGTTCCGGCTGTTGTCGCGCAGCGAGCATATACTTTCACCTCGAGCAGCAGTGAAATCGGCGCATTCGTTCTTGCCTACGTGCTTCTGTACGGGATCCTCGTAGGGGTGAACATCGCCATCCTGTCGAAGGTTTACATCGCCTTCGGGCCGTCGCTTGCCCCCTTGCTGGGCCTGACGGTATCGATCATCGCTGCGACGGCCACATATGTGGTTTTCATTTTTCTGCGCCGCTCCTTCGGGTCTGCCTAGGATTTCGGTCGATGGAACTACCGAACCTCACCGAACTCGACGCCGCGGCCGAAATTGTGCATTCGGTCATGCCGCCGACGCCGCAATATTGCTGGCCGCAATTGTCGAGCCGAGTGGGCGGCGAGCTTTGGGTCAAGCACGAGAACCACACGCCGGTCGGCGCGTTCAAGCTGCGCGGCGGGCTCGTCTATCTCGATGATTTGCGCCGCTCGCAACCCGGGATCGCCGGCGTCGTCAGCGCGACCACCGGCAATCACGGACAAAGCATCGCCTATGCCGCGACCCGGCTTGGCCTCAAATCGACGATTGTCGTGCCGCATGGCAACAGCCCCGAGAAGAACCGGGCGATGCAAGCCTTCGGGGCGACGCTGACCGAGCACGGCCACGATTTCCAGGCGGCCTACGAACATGCGATGGCGCTGGCCGAGCGTGAAAATCTGCACCCGGTGCGCTCGTTCCATCCGCTCCTGGCGCGCGGCGTCGCGAGCTACGGGCTCGAGCTGTTCCGCGCCGTGCCTGACCTCGACGTCGTCTACGTACCGATCGGCCTCGGCAGCGGCATTTGCGGCGTCATCGCGGCGCGCGAGGCGCTGGGTGCGAGAGCCGAGATCGTCGGGGTCGTCGCCGCCAACGCCGCGACTTACGCCCTGTCCGTCGCCGCCGGTAAACCCGTCCCGACCAACAGCGCCGATACTTTCGCCGGCGGGCTTGCCGTCCGGGTGCCCGACGTGGCGGCGCTCGACATGGTCCGCCGCCATGCGGCACGCATCGTCACCGTCAGCGAAGCCGAGATGCGCGAAGCGATCCGCATCCTCTTCAGCGACACGCACAACATTGCCGAGGGCGCCGGCGCAGCACCGCTCGCCGCAGCACTGCAGGAGCGCGACCGGCTTGTCGGCAAGAAGGTCGCGGTCGTGCAGTCCGGCGGGAATATCGACCGGGCGCTGTTCACCGAGATCTTGGCGGAACGCAACTGAAGAACTACTCCGCCGCCTCACGGCGCGGCTCGGCGGCGCTCGCCGTGGCGCGATGCGTCAACGGGATCGCTGCTTGCGGCGACAGCAGCCAGAAGGTGAAGGTCTCTTCGATGTAGAGCCGCACCGTATCGTTGTCGTGGCCGAGATAGCCGATCGAGAAATCCTCGCCGACCGTCATCTGGAAATCGTCGCCGCGCATCGACAGCACCACCGCGCCGTCGAGCCCCGGCGCCCAGACCAGCGGCCCGTCGATCATGTGCCGCACATGATCGAGCACCGGATAGCCGCCATGCGTCGTATCGGTGACGCCCTTGTAGCAGGCTTCGCCGAGCGCGATCGCATAGGGGCCGTCAACACCCTCGTCGCGCAGCCGGTTGAGCGCGGTCGCTACGGTTGCCGGGAATCTCTCGTAATCGGCGCCGATCGCCACCCCTTCGCTCGCCTGCGCCTCGCAGATGCCGCGGATGCCGGCCGCCGCGTAGCCGTGGAACACCGCGCGGTCCTCGGCGATCGCGATGGCTCGCGCCGCGGCGATGACCGCGTCGGTGTCGACGTCCTTGGCGCCGCGCTCGGCGTCGTCGAGATCGACGCGGCTCATCTCGAACGGCACGCGCAATTCGACCAGCGGCAACACCTTGCGCAGCCGCGCCCGTACATTGCCCTCGGCCGGCGAGGCGATGCCCTCGCTGCGGCCGAGCCCGATCGCCGACGCACCCCAGCCCTGCGGCCCGACAAAATCGACGATGCGGCGCGCCCCCAGAGACGTTTTCAAGGTACGCGTCGCCTCTTTCTCGATTTCCTGCCAGCCGGCGGTCGAGATCGGCGCCAGCTCACGAAGCAGATGGTTCATCGTTCTTACCTTTCGTTCGCCGCGCGTCGCAGATCGCCGATGCCGAGATGCCCCTCGGGCGCCACCGGCGCGGGCGGCTCGGCCTTTTCCGCAGCGATCAGCGCCGTGAGCGGCTCTTCGGTGAAGAGGTATTTGCGCAAATTCCGATCGAGCGCCGGGTCCTGCCGCCGCAGCCATTCGAGGACCATCGCCGCGTGCTCTTTTTCCTCGTCGCGGTTATGCATGAGGATCGCGCGCAGCTCGTCATCGGCAGTCGCAGCGACCCGCTGGTCGTACCAGTCGACCGCTTCGAGCTCCTCCATCAGCGAGGCGATCGCCCGGTGACGGTCGATGACCGCCGAACCAAGCGTCTTTGGATCTTCGTGCAGGGTCTCGCTGGACACGTTCCACCTTTCAACGTTGAGGCGTCGCTAGGTAGATTTACAAATGCGAGAGGCGCGAGTTCCGCCGAAGCTCAGTCTTTGATGAGCTCGCGCGAAATTACCAGGCGCTGGATGTCGCTGGTGCCTTCGTAGATCTGGCAGACGCGGACATCGCGATAGATGCGCTCGACCGGGAAATCGGCGAGATAGCCGTAGCCCCCGTGGATCTGGATCGCGTCCGAGCAGACCCGCTCGGCCATCTCCGAGGCAAAGAGCTTCGCCATCGCCGCCTGTTGCAGGCAGGGCTCGCCGTCATCGCGGCGCTGCGCGGCGTCGAGGATCAGGCCGCGTGCGGCGGCAAGCTGCGTCGCCATGTCGGCGAGGCGGAAGGCGACGGCCTGGTGCGCGATGATCTTCTGGCCGAACGCCTCGCGTTCCTGAGCATAGGCGAGCGCCGCCTCATAGGCCGCGCGCGCCATGCCGAGCGCTTGCGCCGCAATCCCGATGCGCCCGCCTTCGAGGTTCGACAAGGCGATGCGATACCCCTCGCCTTCCTGGCCGAGCATCAGATCGGGGGTCAGCTCCATGTCCTCAAAGACGAGTTGCGCGGTGTCGGACGCGCGCTGGCCCAATTTGTGTTCGAGCCGCGCGACGCGGTAGCCGGCGGTGTCGGTCGGCACGATAAAGGCGCTGATGCCCTTGCGCCCGGCCGCCGGGTCGGTGACCGCGAAAACGATCGCGACCTGCGCGTTCTGGCCGGAGGTGATGAACTGCTTGGTGCCATTGAGCACCCAGCGATTGCCGTGGCGTTTCGCACTGGTCTTGATCGCCGAAGCGTCTGAGCCGGCGCCCGGCTCGGTCAGGCAGAAGCACGCCAGCATCTCGCCCGCCGCCATCGGCTTCAGGAAGCGCTCTTTCTGCTCCTGCGAGCCGAATTTAAGGACGGGCACGCAACCCACTGAATTATGAACCGCGATAATGGTGGACACGCTGCCGTCGCCGGCGGCGATCTCTTCCAAGGCCAGCGCATAGCCGACATGGTCGGCGCCGGCCCCGCCCCATTCCGGCGGCACCAGCACGCCCATGAAGCCGAGCTTGCCCAATTCGGCGAGCGCCTCTTTGGGGAATTTGGCCTCGCGGTCCCATTCCGCCGCCTGCGGCGCGAGCAGGTTCCGCGCCACATCGCGCGCCGTATCGCGGAGGAGACACTGTTCCTCGGTGAGCCTCATTCGATCACCTCATCGGCCCGGGCAGACCGGTGCCTCGCGCGAGCGATAAGCTCTCGCCGCGTCATTCGATGACCGCGTCGGGGAGGCAGGTCGGCACAACCCGCTATTGCGCGGGCTGTTCCTCAAGCCGGCGCAGGCGATCGTTGAAGCGCTGATGCTGCGCGACCATCACGCGCATTTGGGCAAGCATATCCCGCATTTCGCCCGCCATGTTGTTCAGTGTGTTCTCATGGCGCAGGGCTATGGCCGTCAGGACTCGGATGTCATCTCGCATCGCCGCTTGATCCGCGAGCATGCGCTCCATCTGCGCACCGAGAAATTCGAGGGTGACGGTCTCAACCATGGCGAAAAATTGATCCTGCCCGCATCGTACGTCAACCGTCATGCGGTTTCGTTGAACAGCTCGCGGCCGATCAGCATGCGGCGGATTTCACTGGTGCCGGCGCCGATCTCGTAGAGCTTGGCGTCGCGCAGCAGGCGCCCCGTGGGATAGTCGTTGATGTAGCCGTTGCCGCCCAATATCTGCACCGCGTCGAGCGCGATTTTGGTGGCAGCCTCGGCGGCGTAGAGGATCGCGCCGGCGGAATCCTTGCGGGTGGTCTCGCCGCGGTCGCAGGCGCGCGCGACGGCGTAGACATAGGCGCGGCAGGCATTGGCCGCGGTGTACATGTCGGCGACCTTGCCCTGGATCAGCTGGAATTCGCCGATCGCCTGACCGAACTGCTTCCTGTCGTGGATGTAGGGGATCACCACGTCGAGCGCCGCCTGCATGATCCCGATAGGCCCCGCCGCGAGCACGACGCGCTCGTAATCGAGCCCGCTCATCAGCACGCGCACACCTTCGTCGACCGTGCCGAGCACGTTTTCGGCCGGGACCTCGCAATCCTCGAACACCAGTTCCGAGGTCGGCGACCCGCGCATGCCGAGCTTGTCGAGCTTCTGTGCCGGGCGGAAGCCCTTCATGCCCTTCTCGATCAGGAAGGCGGTGATGCCGCGCGCACCGGCGTCCGGTCGGGTCTTGGCGTAGACCACCAGCGTGTCGGCATAATGCCCGTTGGTAATCCAGAACTTGCTGCCGTTGAGGATGTAGCGATCGCCCTTCTTGTCGGCGCGCAGCCGCATGGAGACGACATCGGAGCCGGCGCCGGGCTCGCTCATCGCCAGCGCTCCGACATGCTCGCCCGACATCAACTTCGGCAGATACTTGCGGCGCTGCGCGTCGTTGCCGTTGCGGCGGATCTGGTTGACGCAAAGGTTCGAGTGCGCGCCATAGCTGAGGCCGACCGAGGCCGAGCCGCGGCTCACCTCCTCCATCGCAACGCAATGGGCAAGATAACCCATGCCGCTGCCGCCGAGCTCCTCCTCGACCGTGATGCCGTGGAGGCCGAGCGCCCCCATCTGCGGCCACAGCTCGATCGGAAAGCGGTCGTCGCGGTCGATCTCAGCGGCGATCGGCGCGATCTTGTCCTCGGCGAAGTCGCGCACAGTGGTGCGCAGCATGTCGATCTCGGGCCCGAGATCGTGGTCGAGCGTCGCCAGTCGTGTGTTCTGCATGTGTCGTATATGGCACATACGATGGATTTCGACGAGGGCGGCGCCCTCAGTTCGCGGTCGTGGGGGCGGCGCCGCGCCACTTGATGCGGCTGACGATGTCGGAGCGCGCGTCGGTCCACAGCGCCGAACCAGGTGGCACCGGCATCACCCGCCACCCCGCCACCTCCGTCAGGAAATCGAGATTGTGGCCGGGCTGTCCGAGGGCGACGACCTCGGCGCCGAGCCGCGCCACCGATGTCGACGACGGCGCCAGGTCGAGCAGATGGCGTGCCGGCATGCCGGCATCGTCGGCGAGCGCGGCGACGACCGGCGCGAGGTCGAGGTAACGGTTGCTGATGTGGAACAGGATGACGCCGTCGGGCGCGAGCTTGCGGCGGTAAAGCGCCATGGCCTCGCGGGTCAGGAGGTGCAACGGGATGCTGTCCGAGCTGAACGCATCGATGACGATCGTGTCGTAATGCCCGTCCGGCACGTCGTGCAGGGTCAGGCGCGCATCGCCGAGGACGACGCGCGGGTCGTGGCCGCAGCGGTCGAGGAAATGGAAATAGCGCGGATCGCGCGCGATCTTTTCGACCTCCGGATCGATCTCGTGAAAGGTCCAGACCTGCCCCGGTCGGGCATAGCAGGCGAGCGCGCCGGCGCCGAGCCCGATGACCCCGACTTGTTTCACATCGCGGTCGGCGATCGCGGCGAAAAACCGGCCGAACGGACCCTCGCGGTTGTAATAGCCGAGCGGGATCGTTGCTTCGCCCGGCGCGGTGCTCTCGGCGCCGTGCACGGTCGTGCCGTGCTGCAAAACGCGGATCGCACCGTTGTCGACCAGGCGGACGTGATAGACGCCGAAAAAGCTGCGCGCGGTTTCGAGCGTGTTGCCGGACGCGGCGAAATGCTCGACCAGCAGGCAGGCGCCGATGCCGAGCGCGAAGCGGACACGGCGCTCGCTGAAATTGAGCAGCACTACGGCGGCCAGCGTCAGTGCCGCTACCAGCGTCCAAGACGGGAAGTCACCGCCGAAGACGAGCGCGCCGAGGCCGACGAGCAGCAGTACGGGCAAGCCGATATCGGCCCAGCGCGAGCGCGCGCCACCAGCAGTCGCCGCCGGGCGTACCAGGCAGGACAGCGCGAGCAGCAGCGGGTATTCCCAGATGTCGGGGAAGATCGTCGGCGCGATCAGCGCATCGAAGATGCCGCCGAGCACCCCGCCGAGCGAGACGTAGAGGTAGAATTCGGTCAGGTTCGCGACCGGCGGGCGGCGCCGCGCGAGCTCGCCGTGGCACACCATCGCGGTCACGAAAAACAGCGCCAGATGCAGCAGCAACAGCCAGATGCTGTGCAGCGCCGCCGAGATCACGACGAGCGGGATGATCAGGAACGGCTGCAATCTCAGCATCAGCCCATGCGGCAGCGGCGGCCGGCTGGCGAACGCGAAGATGAAGGTCAGCAGATACAGCGCGAGCGGGATCACCCAGAACAGCGGCGCCGCGGCGAGGTCGGTCGTGATATGCGCGGTGACTGCCAACAACAGGGCCGACGGGACAAAGGCGAAGGCGACCCAGCGCAGCCGCTCGGTCCACGGCGGCGATACCGCAGCGATATGGGAGACGGGCTCTGCGGCAGGATGGCTGCGATAGCCGAGCCAGCACACGCCGATGCCGGCGGCAACGAAGGCGAGCCCGAGCGACCAGGCCTGGCTTTGCGCCGGCAGCGCCAGGTTCGGCTCGACCAGCAGCGGATAGGAGAGAAGCGCGATCAGGCTGCCGGCATTACTGGCGGCGTAGAGGAAATAGGGGTCGGCGGCCGCCTTATGGTCGGTGCGCGAGAACCAGCGCTGCAACAGCGGCGCCGTCGCCGAGATCGCGAAGAACGGCGGGCCGACGCTGATCGCCAGCCGGCCGATCAGCCACAGCACCGGAATGCCATCGGCCGGCGGCGTCGCGCCGGTCAGATCAAGCGGCAGAAACGCCGCGGCGGCGAGCAGCACGGCGCCATGGATCAGCGCCTGCGCGCGCCGCTCGAACCGCGTCGCCAGCAGATGCGCGTAGAGATAGCCGCACAGCAGCGTCGCCTGGAAAAAGCACATGCTGGTGTTCCACACGCTCGGCGACCCGCCGAGGCGCGGCAGCACCATCTTGGTGACCATCGGCTGCACGAGGAACAACAGGCCTGCGCTGAAAAACAGCGTAGCGGCATAGCTCGGCAGCAGCAGCCGCGCCGGGAACGCGGCTTGCGTTGCCGGAAGTGCTTTCGTGTCCGTGCGCATGGCGCCCCACACTTGTGGCGGGGATCAGCCTGCGCACATCAGGGTTGAGAAACGGTGAAGCGGCCGGTTTCCCGAACCGCTCACGCCGCTAGATCATCGAAGAATTCGCAAGGGCTGGTGCGGTCGAGAAGACTCGAACTTCCACGGAGTTTCCCCCACAGCGACCTCAACGCTGCGCGTCTACCAGTTCCGCCACGACCGCACGTGTCAGGAGGAAAGCGCGTGTAGCAAATCCGGGGTATCATAGCAACCGCGATGGATTTCAACGCGGACACCGAAATAGACGCAGAGGGCGCCGCGGTCGAGTGGCGCATCGCCAACGGGCTCGCGCCCTATGACGAGGCGGTCGCGGCGATGGAGGCGCGGGTCGCCGCGATCCATGCGGGCGCGGCGCCGGAGCTGATATGGCTGGTG
>Ga0209006_10002273_pt1 | contig 17499 bp, 28 predicted proteins | sample JacPin_JW_Ref_O2_FD_188567 | JGI IMG/M metagenome (GOLD analysis project Ga0209006, IMG submission 188567) | Forest soil microbial communities from Algoma, Ontario, Canada - Jack Pine, Ontario site 1_JW_Ref_O2 (SPAdes) (version 2) | ecosystem: Environmental > Terrestrial > Soil > Boreal... | reverse complement strand
TCCCGGCCCGGGACGAGCATCGAGAACACGCTGGTCAAGGGGCTGACGCCGCTGGAGCCGAAGCTGATCAAGCTGTCCGAGGCGTTCGAGAAACTGGTGGAGGCGTTCCTGCGCAGCGACACGATCAAGAACGGGATCGACACGCTGGCGAACATCATGGACCGCCTGTCCGGCAACAATAGCAAGTCGGCGTCGCCGGGGGAGGCGGCTGCGGCGGGCGCGGCGATCGGCGGGCTGGTTGGCCTCCCGCTGGGCGTCCCGTGGCTGGGCGCGATGATCGGCGGCGGGATCGGCTACGCGATTCCCGGAGGCGGAAGTTCTCTCCAGACCGGCGCGCGCGGCTCGGGCGGGTTCCTGGACTCGTTCAACAACCCGGGGAACCTGCGGCCGCCCGGCGCGTCGACCGGGTTCCAGCACTTCGGGACGGCGGACGAGGGCGTCAAGGCGATGGCGCGGCAGATCGCGATCTATGCGCAGCGCGACAAGCTCGACACCCTGGCGGGGATCATCGGCAAGTACGCGCCGCCGGGCGAGAATGACACGGAGGCGTACATCCGGGACGTGTCGAAGAAGACGGGCTACGGCGGCGGCCAGCACCTCAACCTGTCGGATTCGCAGACGATGGCGAAGGTGGTCGCGGCGATGATCTCGCACGAGCAGGCCCGCGGCCACTTCGACCGCTACAAGGACACGAAGGTGGTAGTCGAGGTACTCAACAACACCGGCGGCAACGCCACGGTGAACATCAAGTCGGTCGCCGGCGGCGGGACCTAGTCCTTCGGCGGGACCGCAGCAATCGCATTCGCCCAGGATCATGCGGTAGGTCATGGAACACTCCTCAGAATTTCGGATCGTCGAGGCGATCGGTGCGCAGTGCGTCGGCGGCTTCCCTCGCGGCCGGGTGCGTCCTCAAATATTCCCGCAGCGTTTCCGATGAGAGGCCGCCCGGGCAGGTGAGTGCCTTCACGACACAGAACAGGCCGACAAGCGCCTCTCGATACTTCCTCGACTCCGCTTGCGAAGCGCGGAGATCAACACGCGCCGTCTCCAATTCATCGACGAGCTCGTCATCTTCTGGCTCGTAGTCGCGCGGATCAGTGGTCTTCCATTGGTCGTAGGTCACGGTTCGCCTCTCCATGATCTTTCTTGCGCGCTCAACGCACCACAGGGCTGAGAAGGGCAACATGGTTCACGCTCTCGTGGCTTTGCGCGTGTATTTGCTATGAAACTCGTGGCGCGCCAGCACGGTCGCCTTCTTGAACCAGTCCGAATTCCACCACCATGTCGCCGGATGGCGCCACTCAGTGTGAATTTCTCCCGTGCTCATGAAGCAGAGGATCGTCTCTGCCCCGCTGCCGGGATTTTCGTAGGCCTGACGATCCACGCAGTAGGCGAGTGGGATCGCCTTGGATCGGTCGCCCATGCAGGGACCGACCGGAACATCATCGTGCGGCACGCCGCAGTGGATGCAGGGATCGCCGAAGTGGTGCATTGCTCTCTCCGCGCTCAGCCGCGACACTTGTCGCAGGCGAAAGTCTCAACGCCTGATGCCCAGCACCGCGAGAGCGGCTTGACGTGCCCGCAGCAATCGCATTCGCGGCAGCCCTTGCCCTCGCACTCCGGGCACTTGCCAATGTCGGTTTCCAGATACGGATCGTCCGGCATCGGGTCGTGGCGCATCAGGCGTCCATCGACGCAGCGAGTGCTTGCGAGTTCGCGGGATCGGCGGCTCATGGCACTTGCTCCGCATCAGGCACGTCGACAACGCGATATTCCCAGGGCAGATTGCCTTTGCTGCAGTTGGCCGCATACTGCTCGGCGACACCACGTTGGTCAAAGGCAGCCATTGCGTGCCAAGTGATACCGTCAGCCTTGCGGCGGTATTGAACGACGGCGGCCAGTCCGGCGAAGAGGTCGTTCATGATGCCCTTACCTTTGCGGCAGCGGCATCGATCGCTCGGTTCTGGCGGTTCATCCGACGTGTGCATTTCCAATCGCTGACGACGCGCGCGAGGAGGTTGGCGAGTTCGGCTACTTGCATCTGTCGTCCGCCTCTGATGGAGGGTTTCCCACGGTGATCGCGACCGGCGGATGCACCCCGCCGACCACGTGCAGGTAGACCGGCGCCCCGCGCGCGAGGGCCGCGATCTCCTCGTTCGTGGGGAACCACGCGGAGATCATCACGAGGCCGTCGCCGACCTTCTCGGCGCGCACCGGGAGGCTGGCGCACTTGCCATGATCGCGGTGCTCGTTCTTTCCCCAGTCGAGCGGCTTCGCCAGGATGTCCGTCGCGCCGTCTATCCGCCCGATGTGCATGGCCTGACCGTGATGCTCGACTTGTTTCGTTTGACGTAGAAAGCGAGTTTGAATTTACCTTCACCGTAGACAATAATTGCATCCTTCGATGCCGACTGGCTGATCAGCCACTTCACCGCGCGCATCGCCAGGATCCATGTCATCCGGCGGAACGTCCAGAAAGATGACTCTGCGAATGGATGGACAGGCGGTCGTAGCCACTACTTGCATCGCTCCAACTCTCTGACCCGAGCGGCAGAGGCGGTGAGACATCCCGCGAAGAACTCGGCCTGCTCCACCGTCAGGATCGCGCTCCATGCTTGGCGACCCACGCTGATCTCGATCGCGCCGTCGCGATCTGTCACGATGACGCTGGTGTCGTCTCTGCCGCCGACGTTGTTGAGTTTCGCGTCCGCCACGCCATGTACCTCCCTCATTGTGCCGCCTCCTTCTCTCTCGGCCAGCACACCACCGTGAGCGACCGCGGATCGTCCTGCCGCCCGGCGGCTGTGATGGCGACCCGCTTCTTGCACGCGCCGCACTCGACGACAAAAGCGCCGCATCGCGGGGCCGGATAGGGCAGGTCGAACTTGCAGGTCTTTCCCTTGGCGCTGCGGTCCTCGTGGACGTCCATGCCGTTGGGGTACTTCGGGTCCGGCTCGCACGTAGGAGAGCGGCCGGAGTCCAGGAACTCGATCTTCGCGGCGCTCATGTTGGCTCAGCCTTCGTCATCGCGGCGGCGGTATCGAGCGCGGCCAATGCGATTTCGTCTGGGTAGCTGTTCGCGCACCAACCGCCGTCAACACCCCAGTTGTCCGGGTCGCCGATCCGCTCCAACGCCTCCACTAGAATTTTGTTCTTGCGGTGGAGTTCGTTGCTCTCCGAGGTCAATTCCGCATTGGATGTCATGAAGGTGCGAAGGCTATCTTCCGTTCTGATGAACTGGCGGGCCAGAATGCAGGCATCGCAATCCGGATCGCCCGGCACCATTTGCACCAGCGCATTCATCTTGAAATCAAGCCATCGATCGGCGATATGGATCGCCTGACTATGCTCGCTCTTCTCGATCATCGCATCCCTCCATCGCGCTTCGCCTTGGATTGATCTATAGTCTCCTCGCGCCGTCAACAGCAGGGGACCGCGATGGGAATCTCCGCCGGCCTCTCCGCGTTCAAATTAGCATTTGAGCTATCTCCAATCGTAATGCAGAACGGGATCGCCCAGAACATCCCGGGCCAGATGCTCCCGATCATCGCCATCACCGAGTCGCTCAACTTCGCGGCGGGCCTCCTGGAGGGCGGCGACAACCTCGACTTCGACGACTTCTTCGCCCACTTCGTCCCGGTCCCCGGATCGACGCTGTCCGACCAGCAGATCGGCCACTATCCGTTCGCCAATCAGGCGGTCGCCGCGAACGCCGTCATCGCCGACCCGCTGACGATCTCGCTGCGGATGATCTGCCCCTACCGCGGCGAGGGCGGCTGGGCCATCAAGCTAGCCACGATGACCGCCCTCCAGGCGGCGGTGAAGCTCCACAACGCCTCGGGAGGGACCTACATCGTCGCGACGCCGAACTTCTTCTACACGAGCTGCGTCAGCCGGCGCCTCTACGACGTGTCGCGCTCGGACGACAAGCAGGCGATGAACACCTACCAGTGGGACTTCGAGGCGCCGCTCCTGACGCTCCAGGATGCCCAGCAGGCGCAGAGCAGCCTGATGAGCCAGATCACCAACGGGACCGGGATATCCGGCGCTCCGTCGTGGACCGGGCTGGGCGGCGCCGGAGGGGTCCAGGGGGCCGGGGCGCCGGCGGTCGTCGGGTCGGCCCAGGGGGCGCAGGGCGCCGGCACCGTGCCCGCGTTCGGGGGATCCTGATGGCGACGACGACCTACTATCCGTTCCAGCCGTCGAGCGTGGCGCCGTTCTCGTTTCAGCCGAGCCTCGACGGCGACACCTACAACGCGACCGTCACCTGGTCGGTGTTCGGCCAGCGATGGTACCTCAACATCTACGCGCTCGACGGCACCCTGGTGGTCAGCGAGGGGCTCTCCGCCTCGCCGACCGGCCTCTCGCTCCAGTCGCTCTCCTGGGCTCGCGGGAGGGCCTACTCGACGACGATCGACCCCCACGGCCTCAACATCGGTGGCCTGGTGGGGCTGACGATCTCGGGCGCGTCGCCGGACGCGTTCAACGGCCTGCAGTCGTGCCTGATCACCGGGCCGTCGACGTTCACCTACCCGCTCTCGCCGAACCCCGGCCAGGTGACGATGACCGGCGCGGCGTCGTACAACGTGAACCTGGTCGGCGGCTACTTCACTGCCTCGACGGTGGTATTTCGCGACCAGACTCAAACTTTCGAAGTGACGAGCTAGGCGCGCGGGGAGGCGACCATCCGGTTCTATCGCATCGTCATCACGGATCCATCGAGCGGGCAGGTCTTCACGCCGCCCGGCTTCTCGTCGCAGATCCTCGGCGGCGCGAGTTACACGTCGTTCGTCAACGGCCAGACGCTACCCGCGGCATGGGACATCGAGATCGACCTACCCGTGATCAATGCCGCTACGCCGCAGGGATTCTGCAGCGTCCGCATCTGGGGGGTCAGCCTCCAGGAGATCGCCCAGGCGAGCAACCTCAACAAGAAGAACATCCAGATATTCGGCGGCATGCAGAAGGGCCTGCCGCTCGCCAACCCGGCGCAGTCCGGGCTCCTATTCTCGGGGACGATCCTGCAGGCGTTCGGCAACTGGATCGGCACCGACCAGACGCTCGACTTCGTGGTCATGGCGGGCACCGGGTCGGCGTCCCAGCCCGGCGGCGTCGGGACGATCGCCGCGCCGAAGAACATCGTGCTCAACTGGTCGGCAGGCCAGCAACTCTCCGCCGCGCTCGCGCCTTGCCTGAAGACGGCGTTCCCGAACTACAAGCAGAAGATCAACATCAGCCCGAAGATCGTCCGGCCGAACACCGAAGTCACGTTCTACCCGACGCTCGAGCAACTGGCGCAGTACTGCCTGGAGACAAGCCACAACATCATCCAGGACCCGACCTACCCCGGCGTCGCGCTCTACCTGCAGAACGACACGCTGGTGGCGACCGACGGCAGCGCGGCGCTCGGGACGCCGGCGACTCAGATCGCGTTCCAGGACATGATCGGCCAGCCGACCTGGATTTCCGCACCGAACATCACCACAAAATTAGTCATGCGGGCTGACCTCGCGGTTCGGGGACAGATCAAGCTCCCGCCGTCACTCGTGACGAATAGCGCCGCCGCGGCCACCTCGCTCGTGAACCAGAACGTCTCCTTCGCCGGAGGCTTCCAGATCGTCAGCCTGCGGCACGTCGGCCGATACCGAGCGCCGCAGGCCGACGCGTGGGTGACGGTCGTCGAGGCCGCCCCGAATCAGGTCCAAGGAACGACGTGATGGCCGATAACGTCCAGAAGATTCCGCTCGCCCGCTCGCTAGAGCAGTTCGCGAATCGCAAGATCGCCGGCGCGATGACGCTGTACGGGATGTCGCTGCCGGCGTCGATCGTCTCGATCGTGAGCGCCGGGATCGTGACCGTGAAGTTCGAGCTAACGAACATCCCCTACACGCTGCCGAACGTGACGGTGCCGGTGGTCGGGTGCGAGTTCGGGCGGCCGCCCTACCAGGTCGGCACGCTCGGGCGCGTGGTTCCGACCGACGCCTACCTCGGCGGGATCAGCGGGCTCGGCGGCGGCACGGCCGACCTCTCGCGCCGCGGCAACCTGTCGAACCTCGCGTGGGAGCCGATCGGCAGCGTCAACTGGTCGGCCTCGGACGACCCGAACGCCTACGTCCTCTACGGCCCGGACGGCGTGATCCTGCGGACGAGCGACTCGACGTGCAAGGTCGTAGTCAGCAAGACCGGCGTTGACCTCTACCCGCCTCCGGGACTCCCGGTGACCGTGCACGGCAACCTGGTCGTCACAGGGAACATCTCCGGCGCGAACCTCGAGCTGTCCGGCGCGATCCAGGGGCCGGGGGCGGCGACCTACACCGGCAACATCCACACGACCGGGACGGTCACCGGCGACACCGACGTGGTAGCGGCCGGGATATCGGGCGCGATGCACACCCACTCCGGCGTGACGACCGGGTCAGGCGACAGCGGGCCGCCGGTGTGATAATTGAAGCCACGGACGACGAAGGGCACAGATCTCGTGCGCACATATGGCCGGATCGTCAATCCAGACGGGTCGAAGTCGTGGGTCGTCGTGCAGACAGACGCCAACGGTTTCAACGACGCGGTGTACCTGACAACCCTCTGCCAGGTCCTCCTGCTCAACATCAACGAGTCGCCGTTCTACAGCCAGTACGGAATCCCGGACGTGCAGACGATCATCCAGCAGGTCCAGCCCGACTTCTACCTCGCGCGGACCCAGCAGCAGTTCGCTCCGTACTTCGCGTCGCTGATCCTGACCAAGCTCGGCAGCAGGCCGCCCGCGTACCGGATCGCGATCACGACGAACCAGGGGGCGCGGGTCATCACGCAGGTGCCGGAATGACGGTGAGGATTGTCAGGATTCTCGGATTTGCAGAGTTCCACGAGATCAGCGAGGATGCCGTCAGGCGCGGCTTCTATCGCAACGACAAGCGAATCTTTCTCCCTGGCATGGCTTGGTATCAGCCGTTCTACTTCGATCCGCTCGGTGAGATGGCGATATTCGCGGGAAAATCTGGCTTTCGCGACGATCCCCTGTGCGAGCGCGGCGACCCGTTTTTGTCGATCCACTACTGGAGGGACTGGGCAAACAAGAGAGCCCCGATCTGCGTCGTTGGACCCAGCGGAGACTGGTGGGAGATCGACCGCAAATCCTCTAACGGCGACGGCTGGACGGTGACGGGGGAGTTGCCAAATATCACTTGCTCGCCGTCGATCGTGCTGAATGGTTATCATGGGTTCCTACGGGATGGAGCGTTCACGCCAAACCTGTAGGCCATTGTCTGGATGAAGCAGGGATGAAGGGGGGCATGCGGTCGGCGTGGCTGGCCTAAATCCCCCCCATTGTCTGAACCGCAGCCTTGGATAATCCGGGCCGCAGAGCCCACGCACCTCCGAGATCGATGATATCATCCGGGCATTGCGGGGGCAACCCGACCGTGCGATGTTCGCGGCCCGTCGCCGGAGATCAAGATGGTCGACATCCCGGTTGTTGTGACCCTGGCGGGCGCCACGCCCACGCCGCCGGCGACGCTGCTCGCGGAATTGATCGCCAGCGTGTCGGCGACGAATCCCGGGTACACGGCAACGCTGCCTGGCAGCCTCATAGAAGACATATCTAGCACCGACGTCGGCGCCCTGGTGCTATGCGACTCGGGGCGGGTCGAACTGCTTAACTCGCTCACGCCGTTCGCCTCGAACGACTTCATGCTCAGCCAGCTCGGGCAGATATACATCGGGCCGGGAGCGGCGCCGGCGCCGCCTACGAACACCTCCGTGTCGGTCGTCTTCACCGGCACCGTCGGGTTCGTCATCGCGGTCGGGTTCACGGTCAGCGACGGCACGCACCAGTACATCGTCCAGGACGGCGGCGTGATCGGCCAGGGCGGGACGTCGGACCCGCTGTTCTGCCTCGCGAGCGCGACCGGGTCGTGGGCGGTCCCCGCCAACACCGTGACGATCCTCATCACGTCGGTACCGAGCGGCGTCAGCCTGTCGTGCACGAATCCGCTGACCGGCGTCTCTGGCGGCACCGCGGAGACCGCCGCACAGTACCGTGCGCGGGTCATGCAGGCGGGGCAGGCGGTCGGCACCGGCATCCCCACGCTCCTCAAGACGCTGCTGGGGAACGTCTCGGGCGTCCAGCAGCGCCTCATCTCGGTCGCCCAGCAGACGGGAGGATGGACCGTCATCTGCGGCGGCGGCGACCCCTACCAGGTCGCCTACGCGATCTACGCGGCCGGCCTCAACATCGCGGGCCTCGTCGGCGCGACGCTCGCCGTGACGAACATCACCGTTGCGACTAACGCGCAGATCACCACGGCGACGAATCACAATTATGCTGCTGGGCAGGCAGCGCAGGTCACCGGCGTCGTCGGGATGGCGTCCATCAACGGCGTCTCCTGGACGGTCGAGACGATCATCGACGAGAAGAACTTCACCATCAGCCTGAACACGTCGAGCTACGCGCCCTACGTCAGCGGGGGCGTGCTGACGCCGAACCTGATCAACCAGACGCCGGCGATCTACGACTACCCCGACACGTACGTGGTGCCGTTTGTCTCCCCGCCGGCGCAGGCCGTGACGATCTCGATCACGTGGCAGACCACCTCGGCGAACTTCGTCTCGGCCGCGGCGATCGCCCAGGCCGGCGCACCGGCGGTCGCCGCCTACGTGAACTCGGTCAACGGCGGCCAGCCGATGAGCGTGCTCGAGATACAGGCGGCGTTCCTCGCGGCCGTCGAGAACATCCTCGACACGAGCCTGTTCTCGTCCCTGGTGATCGCGGCGTCGATCAACGGCGTCTCGACGCCGGCCACGGGGGAACTGATCATCGGGGACCCGTGGTCCTACTTCTCGACCGACCCCGGCGGCTCCGGGATCAGCATCGTGCAGGGATGATCACCCATGGTGAGGAAGAACACACTTAATTCGATGATCGTTGGAGCGATCCTCCTCGCGGCTGCGGTGCCCGCGCGCGCGCAACTGTCCCAGTCGTTCGTCGACAGCGCCATCCAGACGCAGCTTCAGAGTTGCGGCAACGGCTGCAACACGGCCGCCACGCTTAGGGCACTCCTCGCCATCCTGACGCAGGCGACCTTCCAGTCTCAGGGACCTAACGGGTTCGTCCTATCCGGGACTCCGTCCCAGGGCTTCGTCCCGATCTCGACCGGCTCAGCGAACGCGGCTTGGTCGCCCGACATCAACAACGCTGCGGCTTATGGACTAAGCACCACCGGGTCGGCCGCCGCCAACGGCTCTGCCCTGACCAGCGCCACGTCCGTGGGCCCGGCGTTCATCCCGACCGGGACGTACTCCACCAACCTGAGCGAGTTGTTCGGCGGCAGCACGTGGGGAACCGGGCAGTGGAGCGACGGGACCAACCTACGGGCGCCTTGGCACTACTCCATCTCCTCGGCGCCGACTTACACAGGGACCGGGTTCGGCGGCGGCATCACGGCTGCATTCGACGGCGACTTTACGCACGTTCCGTTCGCCATCGAGATGCTCATCTCCGGTGCCAGCACGGCCGGGACGCCAGCCTCGGGTTACCAGCAGGCGCCGCCCAACCAGATACCGCACTACACCGAGCTATTCACCAGCTCCGGGTACGAGGGATGCACAGCCATCGGCGTCCCTGCCGGCTGCGCGGCGGCCAATGACAGGCGAACCGGCCAGTACGCCTTCGCCACCAACCTGTTCCAGGGCGGTGCCGGCGACGCCTCGGTCCAGGGGTTCAACGTCTTCGTCGACGGCACGTCGACCGGGACCGGAGCAGGTGGCATCCTCGCCAACCCGGCAGGCGCGTTCATAGGGGGCAGCATCTCGACCGTGACGAACGGCAACATCCTGGAGGTCGGTCAGATATCAATGATCGACAACGGGGCGGACGCGGCCGGGCTCGGCTGGAACGTCACGGCAGTCCGCACGAACGCAAACGGGGCGAACGGCGCGTGGTGGTATGGGTTTCGGTCGCAGTCCGCGCTGAATGCCCCGATCGACACTGGAACTCAGGCGGTCGGGACGCACAGGATTGCAGTAGATACGTCGTTCGCCACGCTCCCGTCCGTCGTAAGCCTGACCGGGACGTGCACGGGCACCAGCCTCGCCGCGTCCGCGGTCAGCGGGTACTACCTGCTCAACGGGTCGGTCCTCGCCGGGACCGGCATCACCGGGGGCACCACGGTCTCCTCGCAGACCAGCGGTACGCCGGGCGGCGCAGGCGTCTACGTCGTCAGTGCGAGCTGCACGTCCAGCGGCGCCTCCATCACGGCCACGCCGCCGTGGATACAGGCGGCAGAGACACTTTCGGCCGGCCAACGCATTTATCTCAACGCCACGCCGACCGACGCGTCTGGCTACGATCGGTTTCCATCCTCGGCTGGAGACACGTACTTCGACTACACGAGCGGCTCGTCCAGCGTTAATTGGGTTGTCGGTAATGCGACCGCCCTGCAAATCCTGACGGATCGAATCAGTGTTCCTGGACTAATTGTTGGACTGAGCAATGCCTTCTTTTCTGGCGGAGTTGTCGCCGGCACTGGGTCCAGTGAGGGTAATGGCACTGTGAACGCACAGACGGCCTATTACCTAAACGGCGCCATCGGTGCTACCAAGACCTGCGGCGCAACGATCGTTGTGACCGGGGGGATAGTCACGAGCTGCTAGGTGGAGAAACGCGATGAGAACTCTGATTATCTTGCTGCTGGCGACAGTCCCGGTGCTGGCACAGCAGTGCGTCGGCCCCAGGTGCCCGCTGTACATGGCGCCGATGGGGGACGACAGCGACCTCGACAAGGCCATCGTCGCCTGCAACCAGCACGCCCTCGGCGGCCTGCAGATCGGCAAGTACGACGCTGGGTTCGCGGGCTGCAGGGACGTCTACGCGGTCTGGACCACGAGCCCGGCCAGGGACAGGTACATCCAGGAGATGAGGAGCAGGGCACGCAGATGAGAAAGATCGTGCTGATCGCAGCGCTGTCCGCGGCCTCGCTGAGCGCGACCGCCCAACCCGCCCCTCCGGCCATGACGATCGAGCCCGCTGATGCCGACGCCTTTCGTGACATCGTCGACAGTACAATTCCCCCCAAGTACAACGGAGCACTGATCAGGTGGTACCAGGGAATACTCCTGCGATACCAGCAGAAGCAGCAGGCTCTTCAGGCCAAGCCTCCGAAGACACCGGAGGAGACGCAGCGTGACCTAGACGTCGTGAAGAAGGCGCTGCCGCAACCGTGAGCGACTTCGGACCTGACTTTGGCGACGACTTCGGCCCGGCTTTCAGCGGAGGGACCACCGTCACGTCGCTCGGTGGGCTGGGCTCATACCTCTACGTCCAGTACCAGGACGACGACGACCTGCAGGCCTTCGTCGCGGCCTACAATCAGTTGGCGAACATCTACGTGATGTGGTTCGGCCTGACCCCGCTGCCGGCCTACACGAGCAGCGCGATCGTCGGCGCGCTGCTCGACCTCGTGGCCGCAGGCATCTACGGAATGATCAGGCCGTCGCTGTCGTCGGGGCTCAACCGCGACCTCGGGCCGTTCAACACCTACGGATTCAACACCCTGGAGTTCGGGCGCCGCAGGCTCGTGGGGCCGAACAACGTCACGGTGACGACCGACGACATCTTCAAGCGCATCGTCACGTGGAGATTCTACAAGGGCGACGGGAACACGTTCAACATCCGCTGGCTCAAGCGGCGGATCGTCCGGTTCCTGATCGGCGCGGACGGCGCCGCGCCCAACGTCGACTCGACCTACAACATCAGCGTCACGTACGGGCCCGGCATCATCTCGATCCGCATCGCGCCGGACACGCGGACGATCCTCGGGGGCGCCCTGTTTAACCGGACGGGGTTCAACGTCATGCCGACGGCGGCCTATAACGACCTCGTGACCAAGGCAAACTTCGTCCCGAACCCGTACCAGTACGCGCCCCAGCTCCAGGAGGCGATGAACTCCGGCGTGCTCTTGCTCCCGTTTCAGTATAAATTTGTTCTGACGATCTGAGGGAGGCTCCGCAGGTGGCTCAATTTTTGTTCGCCAACAACGCCGCGAGCACCCTCGCCGCGCCGATCTCCAACTCCGCGACCTCAGTTACGCTGGCGTCCGGCACCGGTGCCCTGTTCCCCAACCCGAGCGGGAGCCAGGAGTTCGCGCTCACCTTCAACGATGCGGCGACGGGGCTGCTCACCGAGATCGTCTACTGCACGTCGAGGTCGGGCGACACGCTCACGATCGTCCGGGCGGAGGAGAGCACGACGGCCCTGTCGTGGCTCGCCGGCGACCTCGCGGCGAACCTGTGGACCGCCGGCCAGGCTGCGGCGATGCAGCAGTCGGGTCTCCTCTACCCCAGCCGGATATTGACGGCCTCGGGCGCGTTCACGATGTCCGGGGCCGACGTGAACGGCGCGGTCGGCCTCAATCGCTCTACCAGCCTCGCCGCGTCCAGCACGACGCTCCCCACCACGCCGGGGACGTACTTCATCGAGGACCTGAATCAGAACTTCTACGCCTATCCGGTGACTGTGAGCGCGCCAGCGACCTACACCATCGCCGGGGCGCCGTCGAAGACGCTCAACGTCAACGGCCAGTGCGCCGCCTTCCGGCTGTACTCGACCGCTAACATCTTCAGCTTCAACCCCGGAGCGTGACCATGCGGACCATCCGAAGCCTCCTCCTGCTCATCCTCGTCGCAGTCGCGGCGATCACCGGGACCGTCCCGGCCATGGCGTGGGAGCAGCAGGGACTCTACGCGACCTCGACCGGGGGCACCGCCAACGCGCAGACGGTCACCATCCCGAACGTCACCGCATACGCGGACATCGTCGGCGTCGTGATATCGTTCGTGCCGACCAACGCCAATACCGGCGCGCTCCAGGTCAACGTGAACAGCCTCGGCCTGCAGACCGTCGACAAGCAGGGGCCGGGCGGGCTGATCGCGCTCGTCGGCGGTGAGGTCGAGCCGAGCACGGTCGCCCGGATGATGTGGGACGGGACGCAGTTCGAGTTGCTCAACCCGGTCCAGATGAACGTCCACGCGGCTGGCTTCGTCGCGTCGGCCTTCTCGTACGGCGAGCCGCTCAACCTGGGCATCACGGCCGCGATCGCATCGAACAACCTCGTCCTCAACGTCGTCAACAACGCCGGGGCTACGCCCACATCCAGCACACCGGTCCCGATCGTGTTCCGGACCTCCGGGAGCGGCCTCCCGACGGTGGCGACGGTCAAGGCCGCGCTGACCTTCACGATCGACGCCGGCAACTCGATGGGGTGCACCAGCGCCGTCGTGTGCCGGCTCTGGCTCATCGCGCTCGACAATTCAGGGACGGTTCAGTTCTGCGCCGTGAACCTATCGACGCCGGGCACCATCCTCGCCCTCAACGAGGCCGCGAACCTCACGAGCGGTGGGGGTACCACCGGCGGATCAACGCTCGGCACCACCTACTGCAACGCCTCCGCCGTTACCGGGCAGATACGCAATCTGGGCTACGTCGAGGCGACCTACACCTCCGGCAACTGGGCCTCGGTCGGCGTCATCCAGCTCATGGGACCTGGCGTCAAGAAACCCGGCGACTCCGTACAGACCGTTACCTACAGCACGACCGCATCCGTTACCGGCGGAAGTGGCGCGACTAAGACTGCGATCGCCTGGAGCGCGACGGCGAACATCACGCCAACCAGCGTCGTCAACCAGATCAAGGTGACGATCGTCGGCGTCGCCAGATCCGGATCTGGCACGAATGGTTACATCGGCCTGTTTCGCGGCACGACCTCGACCGTCATCGGATCACAATATCAAGGTGGTACCGAGACGGCCTCCACTCCCAGCCTCTTTCCAGTCTATAACTGGGTTTTTGACAGCCCGGCCACCACCTCCGCCCAGACTTACGGTGCCTACGTGAATGGCGCGGGCATCGTGTGGTTGAGCACGGCCGGGAGTTCTTGCCCGGTAGCGTGCACCGGATATCTGATTCTCGAGGAAGTCATGGGCGCGCTTCCGGAGCCCGCAAATGACGACGGCGGCCCCATGAGAATGGTCGGGTGAGGGGGCCGCGCGCGATCGACGTCGCGATCGCCGTCGCCGGCCTCGTTTTTCTGTTCGTGATGCTGCTCAGGAGGATCATGCCATGCCAATTACGATCGAAGGAAAGTGCTCATGGTTTGGTGGTCCGAACGATAAGGGTGTCGGCCCGATGGAAGGTCTCGCGCTGATCCCTGGACTTGCGCGGGGACTGGACCCGGCATCGTTCTATATCGCCTGCCGCTGGAACTACCGGCAGACGTCGAAAGCCTATTTGAAATCGATCACCGTTGACGTGTGCGATCCGCGGCGTCCGGACAAGATCATCAAGTGCCGTCCGGTGGATTGGGGTCCGAACAAGCGCACGGGGCGCGTTGCCGATCTCTCTCCGGGTGCCATCAACGCGCTTGGGCTCGATACGAACGATATCGTCCGCGTCGTGATTCCGCTGCCCGGCGACGCTGCGGAAGCGCCGCCGAAGCAAGTTGCGGCCCCGCTTCCGCTCGCTGCCCCATCTCCGATCATCGCATCCGCCGGCACCGAACTCATCAAGCAGACCTGGCCTCTCCAGCGCGACGCGATTTCCTATTACGGAAACCCCTACGCAAAGGGCTGGATGGCCGCGAACCTCGTCGAGGTCGAAACCCCGTGGCTTCTGCACATGGGGCACACGCCGATGAACCACATCCAAATCCACAAGCGCTGCGCAGACAGCCTCAAGCGCGTGCTCGCCTGGACGTGGGAGCAGGCCGGCAAGAGCCAGGACAAGATCGTGGCCCTGCACTTCGACCGCTACTCGGGCTCCTACAATCTGCGCCCGATGCGCGGCGGCCAAGCGATGTCCATGCACGGCCTCGGTGCGGCGATCGACTGGGATGACGAGGAAAACCAGCAGCACTCGCAGCATCATCTATTCACTACCGGGACGCCCCTGATCCACGCCTTCATGGGTGAAGCTTGGGAGTGGGGCGGCCTTTGGTCACCAGCGTCGATCGACGCAATGCATGTCCAAAGCGCTCGCGTACACGGCGGATAACAGGAGCACACAGATATGCAAATGCCCGACCAAGACACCATCAACTCCCTCCTGCGCCAAGGCTACACGGCCGCCGGCACGGCATTGACGATCGGAACGCTGATCGCGGTCGTGCCTCAAGAGGCTGTCCAGCCGACGATCGCAGCACTTCATGACATCGGTGACGGACTCCAGAAAGCGATAGGCGGTTTTTCAAGTCTGATCGTCATCTTCGGCCCGATCATCATGGGACTGAGCGCCAAGGCGGCGGCGTTCGCAGTCAGCCTGAAATCGCAGGTCGCCAAGGTACACGAGGCCGCGCCGCACGAACTCATGAGCGCCGTCCAGGACGTGACACCGGGCACGCTCGCCAAGGCGACGGCGGCCCTTCCCGGTGTGCAGGTGACAGTCTCGAGCGCCGCGGCGCCTTCACTGCGCATCCTCGCGGCCGACAATTCACAGCCTGACATCGTGAAGGCGTCGTCGGCACCGCCGGTCGCGCCGCCCGTTACGCAGGGGCAAAAACCCTAACAGAAGAGAGCAACGCCATGAGCCCAATCCTCATCATTCTCATTCTCGTAATCCTGTTCGGCGGCCTCGGCGGCAGCCTCTACACCGGCGGCTACGGCTTCGGTGTCGGCTCCCACGGGATCATCGGTCTGATCCTCGTGATCGTGCTCGTGCTGTTCCTGTTGGGGCGGCTTTAACCAAAGGAGAAAGTGGACATGGCAACGCAGCCCCTCACATCCGCAGACGCCGCCATTATCGCGCAAGCCTTCCGTGACGAGATCGCCGCGGACGAGACGATGTATGCGGGCTACGTCCCGGACAGCATCTACACGCGAGGGGCGGCGCGAGCCGTGGCCGCGGTGAACAAGGCCCACGCGGCAAGCGCCGCCAAGCCGTCGAAGTAAGTCCGCACCCGGCGGCACCGGGAAAATCAAGGAGAATGCAAACATGATTGACGCAAGAGGTTTTGCTCGTGGCCTCGGCGCCCTGTTCGGCGTCGGAGGCGGCGACAGCAGCCATGAAATTGGCGGCCGGTTCATCGACATGCTCAACCATCCCCAGTACGGGGTTCCGGCCGCGAACGTCGCCCTATCGGTGTCGCCGCTGATCGATACCCCGGCTGCGGCTCCCAGCATCGTCCAGGGCCTTTTGAAGCGACCGGAGGTCGTCAGCATCCCCGGAGTCGAAGCCGCACTGATTGCGATCGAAACTGCCGCTGTTGCGACACCGTTCAATCAGGCAGCGTTCGACGCGGCAATTGCTGCGTTGTATGCCGCGCTCAATGCCGCGACTCCGGCGGTAGTCACTACCGCTGCGGCTCCGGCGACCGGCTGGCAGGGCTGGGGCGGACGCCTCATCGATCATCTGCGCGATGTGCAGGCTCCTGGACCAGGACACGTCGGCGGCCGTCGCTGAGATGTTACTGGACAATGCCCCCGGTCGTTGTGGCCGGGGGCGCCGCGCCATCATGAATAAGGAAACTCCGGAATGACCTATAAATTTCACGTCGCGGTAAAGCCCTACTTCCGTCTCCAGCAAACCCATTTCCGTCTCCCGGTCAGTCAGGAGCGTGCAGCACAATCATCTTGGACTGTGCCTGCACTATGCGCCCGCTACAAATGGCCCACAGGCCTCGCAGGCGGTGGCGTGATCGGCATCGTCGAACTTGGCGGCGGATACAAGCTCTCCGACATGACGCAATTCTTCGCCTCGATCGGCCAGCCCGTTCCTTCAATCACCGATGTATCGGTTGATGGCACCAAGAACGCTCCGGGAGTCGATGCCGACTACGAGGTCGCGCTCGACATGCAGGTAGCCGCAGCGGCCTATTACGCGGCCACTGGCAAGACTGCCGTGCTCCGCGTTTACTTTGGGCAGGACATCGCTCCATGCGTGCGCGCGGCCGCCAAGGACGGCTGCGACGCATTCTCCATCTCGTGGGGCGCCCCTGAGCCGCAATGGGGTGCAGCCGCAGCGCAGGACTTGGAGTCTGCCATCTCTGCGGCGGTATTAGGCGGCATGGCCGTCTTCGCGGCGAGCGGCGATAATGATAGCTCAGATGGCGACCCAACCGCAGCCAACGTGGACCTGCCCGCCGGCTGTCCGCACGCGGTCGGATGCGGTGGGACGAACCTCACGGCCGCGTCCGAGGTGGTATGGAACAACAACCCCGGCCAGGCCAGCGGCGAGGGCACGGGCGGGGGGTACTCGACGCTGTTCCCCCCGCAGCCTTGGCAGATCGGCATCCCGCCTGCACCAGCCGGTCTCGGCAGGATGGTCCCGGACGTGGCGAGCGTAGCCGACCCCAACACGGGCGTCCAGATCGTGGTTCGAGGTGCTAGCACGATCATCGGGGGCACCAGCGCTGCCGCGCCGCTCTGGGCTGGGCTGGTCGCTGCGTGCGGCCGCAAGCTGGGCTTCATCACGCCGGAACTGTACGACAACCCGCTGGACTTCACCGACATCACGTC
>Ga0209006_10002272_pt1 | contig 17505 bp, 12 predicted proteins | sample JacPin_JW_Ref_O2_FD_188567 | JGI IMG/M metagenome (GOLD analysis project Ga0209006, IMG submission 188567) | Forest soil microbial communities from Algoma, Ontario, Canada - Jack Pine, Ontario site 1_JW_Ref_O2 (SPAdes) (version 2) | ecosystem: Environmental > Terrestrial > Soil > Boreal... | reverse complement strand
ACTCAGTCCGGCGCGCAGAATTTCGAGAACTCCCTGTTCATGCATGGCCTGCAGTACTTCATATGCGGCCAGCAGTGCTTCGGCGTGCTCTGCAGGAGCGCGTTCCAGGCGCGAACTGAGTTCGGCGGCTGGGTCTCGCGGGGGAATGTCGAGTGCGATCGGCAGTGCCATGAATTCTCCTTAGGTCCGCTCTTCGTTTGAGACTGCAGTTTGCAACTGCACCAGGCCATTTCCTGGAGGCGCATAATCGGGTCGCTTCCACTTACGTTCCACTTCCACTCCATTCTGCGGTGTCGGGTGGCCAAAGCGAGAGTTGATGCGAGGGAGCGGGCTCTCGCCGATTTCAGGCAACACCTTCATCCTGACACTGGCCTCCTTGTACGCGGGGGTATTCGTGACTTTGTCAGTGTGGCTGCTGGTCAATCGGTTTACGGGACTTTCAACCGAGTTCATCGGCATGTAGAGTTCGCGTCCGTGAACGCGATCGGTGACAAGTGCGCGAACTCGCACTTGGCCGTAACGCGAGACCAGTTGTACCCATGTTCCACTTTGTATTCCGCGCTCTTCCGCCAACTGAGGAGACACTTCCACGAATGTGTCTGGTGTCTTCTCGCGGATACCCTCAGTACGATAAGTGAGGTTTCCTTCGTGAAAGTGTTCAAGCAATCGGCCGTTGTTCAGATGCAGGTCGAATTCAGCGCTCGGCGCATCCGTGACACCAATCCATTTCAAGGGATACAGTCTGGCTTTCCCATCCGGAAAAGCAAAGCGCTTAGTGTAGAGGAGAGGCTCATCAGTGCCGTTCGCCGCGACCGGCCACTGCAGGGACTTGTATCCTTCCAGTCGTTTGTAATTCACCCCGGCAAACATTGGGGTCAGCGATGCAATTTCATCCATTATTTCGGATGGGTGTTGATAGTTCCACTTGGCGCCCAGGCGATTGGCAATGTCCCGAACGATCGCCCAGTCCGGCCGGCAACCCTGGAGGGGATCGAGAACTTTGTAAAGCCTCTGGATACGCCGCTCGGTGCTGGTAAACGTCCCTTCCTTTTCGAGGCTGGGAGCACCCGGCAGCACCACGTCAGCGTATCGACAGGTATTGCTGAAGAAGATGTCCTGCACCACAAAGAAATCCAGCTTCTCGAACGCCGCGCTGACATGGTTGGAGTTGGAGTCGACGAGGCTCATCTCCTCGCCCATCAGGTACATTGCCTTGAGCTTGCCGATATGGATGGCCTCCACCATCTCGTGGTTATCCAGGCCCTTGGTGGAAGGAAGCGGTACATTCCAAGCTTTTGCGAAACGCGCCCGAACTTCTGGATCATCCACAGACTGGTATCCGGGGAGATTATTCGGCATAGCGCCGTGGTCGCTCGCTCCTTGTACATTGTTGTGTCCGCGCAAAGGATATGACCCGGTTCCGGGTCGCATGTAGTTTCCTGAGACGAGCAGAAGATTCGAAATCGCAGTCGATGTGTCGGAGCCTTGTGAATGCTGGGTGACGCCCATTGCCCAGAGAACGCAAACAGCCTTGGCCTCGGCGATCATGCGCGCGACGGTTTGCAGCGTCTCTTGAGGCAGTCCCGAGATCCGCGAAGCAGCTTCCATGGTGAAGGGCTCCAGACTGGCTCGGTACTCCTCCAGGCCATTGACCCATTCATTCAGAAACTGGGAATGTGCAAGACCGTTGTCCAGCAGATAGCGACTGATTGCGCTCAGCCACCAAAGATCGGTACCAGGATTAGGGTGCAGGAAGAGATCGGCGCGCCTGGCCATCTCGTTCTCACGCAAGTCGGAGACGATCAGCTTCTGCCCGTCAAGTTTATGGGAGCTCTTGACCCGGGTCGCGATGACCGGATGACTTTCCGCGGTGTTGCTGCCAATGATGAGGACCAGATCGGCTTTTTCTATATCCGTGATCGAACCCGAGTCACCACCATAGCCCACGGTGCGGAACAACCCTTGCGTTGCAGGCGACTGGCAGTAGCGTGAGCAATTATCGACATTGTTGGTGCCGATCACAGCTCGCGCCAGCTTCTGCATCAGGTAGCTTTCTTCATTCGTACACTTGGAAGAGGAAATGAATGCGATTGCGTCTGGACCATTCGCGCTCTTGAGATTTGAGAATTTTTGGGAAATGACGTCGAGCGCTTCGTCCCAACTAGCCGCGCGGAATTTGTCTCCTTCGCGAATCAGCGGCGTGGTGAGGCGGTCTTCGCTATTGATGTGCCCCCAACCAAACTTTCCCTTTATGCAGGTAGAGATTCCGTTGGCCGGGCCGTGCTCGGGCGCGATCTTGAGAATGTGGCGATCCTTGGTCCAGACATCGAAGCTGCAACCCACGCCGCAGTAAGTGCAAACTGTTTTTGTCCTGCGGATACGGTGCTCGCGCATCGCGTGCTCGGCCTCGGACAGCTGAAGAATGGATTCGTAACCGGTTTCCGGTTCAATCCCCTTGACGATATCGATCATGCCGCCTAAAGCGGACTTCTTGAGAGACGTCAGGAAACCAGCATGGCCCAGCATGCTTTTTTCCATGAGGGCGTTGCAGGGACAAACGGTGACGCAGTGGCCGCAGGAAACGCAGCTCGACTCTCCAATCGTTGAACCGCCATCCCACAGCACGCGGGGATTCGGATCTTCCCAGTTGATGGAAAGCGTTTCGTTGACCTCGACGTTCTGGCAGGCTTCGACACAGCGTCCGCAGAGTATGCATTGATCGGGGTCGTACCGGTAGAACGGATTCGTGCTGTCGACCTCGTACGGCTTGGTTCGAAAAGGGATGGTTTGGTGCTCGATCGCGAGCAACTTCGTTGTGTTGTGGACCGTGCAGTTGCCGTTGTTGTTGTCGCAAACCGTGCAATAGAGCATGTGGTTGCTGAGAATGCGGTCGAATGCCTCCACCTGAGCAGCGGACGCCTCGGCTGACTTGGTGGCGATTCGCATTCCATCCGATACGACTGTCGCGCACGCCCGGACCAGGCGGCCATTTATTTCAACCATGCACGTGTCACACGTTTGAACAGGGCCGAGCTGAGGGTGGTAGCAGACCTGAGGAACCGCACTCGTCGAACGGTTGATAACATCGATGATGAGTTCGTCGGGTTGAGCATCTTGCACAACGCCGTCAATGGCAACCTTGACCACTGTCTTTTCGTCTTTGTGGTTCATTGTGAAATTTATCCCGGTCTTGCGCATCCGTAGAGTGCCTGTGGCTGCAGTAAATTCGGAGTCCTCTTAGGAAGGACGCGCTTCGTCCGGATATGGTCTGCGGCGAACCGCAAAGAAGCGCTCCCAAATCAAGCGCCAATCTTTCTGGCATTCGCCCTGGCACTTAAACTCGTGTCCTAGTCCGCCCATCCTTCCCCCGCATTCAGGGCATATCCAATTCAAAATGCCGGAAAGCACATCCGAGGTCGTTTTGAAACTGCTCAATTTGATGAACGTCATATTTCTCCCCCCGTTCGTTGCAAGTGACTCCTCTTCGATGGAGCACCACATCACGGAGAAGTGCACTTCTGGTTCCAAAATGCGAAGCGTCAGCAGTTAAGAGGGGTTGGCGCGATTGAAGCCGAGTCCAAAGAGCAGCACCAAAAGCGTGTCCCGTGGAATTCGCACCGCCAGCACCTGCCACGCCAGTCGAAATGCGGACATCTGTCAATCGCCGGACGGGCTTGTCATTTGCATACGCCCATTTTCCACACTCCAACAACCCATGCGACTGAAAACGTGGACCTAACACGAACCTCCCGATTGGAAAGCAGCGTGCCTCTGTTCCCTGCAACGGGAGGCAATAAGCATGGAAGAAGCACAGGCGTACACAGGAGAGCAGGTTCTCGATGTCTTTGGCGGTACGACGGGACCTCAGGCGATCGAGGATGTTTTGTCACGGCGTCTGCCCTCCTTCTACAGAACCGCCTATAGATTTCTTGGAAACGCGGCAGATGCCGAGGATGCGGTCCAGGACGCACTTTTGTCTGCTTACAGGCATTTGCACAAGTTCAGGGGACAGTCGCAGATGTCCACGTGGCTCACGGCCATTGTGAGGAATTGTGCGCGGATGCAGTTGCGCAGAAGGCCTCGCCCATTACACGTGTCTCTGAACGAGCCGATCAATGAAGACCAGGGGTATTCGGTACTAGAACGATTGGCAGACAACCGGGCAAATCCTGAAGATCAATGTCAGGAGGCCGAACTAAAGTCGCGATTGAGAGAACTGGCCGAGCAACTCTCGCCCGCCTTACGCCGATCCTTCCAACTGCATGAACTGCAAGGCATGTCAGTCCAGGAAACAGCAGGGGTTCTGGGGGTGTCAGTCGGCACCGTGAAGGCACAATTATCAAGGGCACGTGCCAAGCTCACGCGCTCGATGCGCCGGGCGGGTATCTCGCAACGCCGGAGAATTGCTACCAAGACTTCTTAGCGCGCGCGCTGGGGCGATTCTGTCATTTCTCTCGCAACCGCCAAGGGGAAGAACCCAAAGTTCCTGAAAAGTTTGTGCTTGTGCGAAGCATCGGAGTTTGGCGAACCGCGTGCAATTCACCAGAAGTCGAGCTTTCTAAATGGAGAATCATCAATGGCGAATCAAACGACAAAAAAATGTGCGCACACTCCATGTCTTTGCAATGTAACCAACGGACAGGAGTACTGCGGAGACGAGTGCCGTGATGCAGGCAGCGCTGACGTGGAGATCGCATGTCAGTGCAACCATCCGGCATGTCCGCTAACGATTGGGCAGTTCCCGGGTCACAGTGTCCGCGAGCGAATCAATTCATAACGATTACTTCTGCACGGCTGGCTCCGGTCCACGGGGTGAGTAGCAACATTTGCCGATGTGGCGCAGCCGAAGGAGAGTTCACAGTGAAGTTTATAAAACAGAGCTTGTCGTTCGTTCTTTCATGTTGCCTGGTTTTGACTTCTGCGCCGGCGAGTTTCGCCGCCCAAGCAGAGCAAGCTGCACCGGAGCCCCCGATTCAGGCGGCGCACCAGACGCCGGAACAGCTGCAGCAACTGGTGGCTCCGATCGCGTTGTATCCGGATGCTCTGGTTGCTCAAATCCTCGCGGCCTCAACCTATCCAGATCAGGTTGTGGAAGCCGATCGGTGGATGCAGCAGAACCCCGATCTTAAAGGAGAACAGCTGGGCCAAGCAGTCGATAAACAACCGTGGGACCCCAGCGTCAAGGCGCTCGTGGAGTTTCCCTCCGTACTGGCCAATATGGACAAGAACCTCTCGTGGACATCGTCGCTCGGCGATGCTTACGTCAACCAGTCTCAGGACGTCATGGACGCTGTCCAGGAGATGCGCAAGCGCGCGCAGGAGTCAGGGAACTTAAAGAGCACGCAACAGGAAAAAGTTTCTCAGAAGGGGCAGGACATAGAGATCGAACCCACCGATCCTGAGGTTGTTTACGTGCCTCAGTATGATCCGTGGCTCGTCTATGGAGGACCACTGGTGGCGTGGCCTGGCTGGTACTGGTATCCAGGGCTATACCTCACCGGGCCTGGGCTTGCCTTCGGCCTTGGTTTTGGCATTGGCTTCTTCGGGGGGTTTGGCTGGGGATGGGGCCACTGGGGATGGGATTGGCATCACGGTGTTCTTTTCGACCACCACGGATGGGAGTCACATAGCAGAGTTTTCGCAAACCGCGGATTCAATGGAGGGAGAGGCGGATTCGATCGTGGCGGCGGGTTTCATGGTGGAGGATTTCACGGTGCGGGCCCCGGACATGGATTTGCTGCGCCGCATGGCGAGTCCGGTGCTCGCTCGGGCGCCTTCGGCGGCTTCAATCATGGCGGCGTGACTCGTGGCTTCTCCGCTCGCGGCCAATCGAGCTTCGGCGGAGGTTTCCATGGTGGTGGAGGCGGCTTTCACGGCGGGGGCGGTGGTCACCGCTGATTCCGCTTAAGTGACCAGGTAATGACAACTGACGACATGGAGAATGAAGGTATGCGTACTAGGAAAAAGCAGGCAGGTGCACTTAGATCGAAACTTCCTGGCTTGGTAGCGATAGCTGTGTTTCCGCTGCTAGTGCTCGGGTACGCTCCAACTAGTTTCGCTCAGGGATCGGGACCAAAGACGTTCTCATCCGCGGCAGAGGCTTGTCGCGCGCTTCACCAAGCGGTTCGCAGTGGCGATGAGCAGGCAGTGGAAGCGATCCTCGGAACCGGAAAGGAAATCACTTCATCGAGCAATGAGGATGAGGATAAGCTCGAACGCGAACGGTTCAGCCAGAAATATGAGGAAATGCACCGTCTGGTGAAAGAAGCTGACGGTACTGCGATCTTGTACATCGGCGCAGAAAATTGGCCATTCCCAATCCCGCTGGTCTCCTCGAACGGTATGTGGCATTTCGATTCAGATAGCGGCAAGAAGGAGATCCTATTCAGAACAATCGGGGAAAACGAGTCCACCGCAATCGAAGTGTGTGAGGAGTTCGCCATGGCAAATACGGATGGGAGCGTAAAAGCGGCGAGCGAAGACCCGATCACCCGATTCGCTGAAAGCCTGGCCCGGACTGGAGCGGAAAATGCCGAGAACAAAGAACCCGCTCTCTTTCATGGGTACTACTTTCGAATCGTGTCGCAGAATTCCGAAGCGGCGACGAGCGGCGGTGGCAAGAAGGGCCGAGGATTGACTTTAATTTCATACCCCGCGCAATACCACTCCTCCGGGGTTATGACCTTCGTCGTCACCAAGCATGGAATCGTCTACGAAAAGGACCTTGGGCCTGGCACAGCGACAGTCGCGCCACAGCTAAAATCCCGTACCGGTTCGAAGTGGCATCCGGCAGCGTGAGCGGATCAGTCGGCCGCCCCGTTTCGGACACGATGTGAAATACATCTTCCCGGTGCCACCAACGCACCGGGAAGATGCTTTTTAAAACCTGAACACCGGGTGACAGAAACAATCATGAGTACCCACATGCGATTTCTCGTCTCCGCTGCGGCAGCGTTTCTCGTGAGTCTGGTCAACGCCCAGACGGCGTCACTCCCGGAGCCTCCACAGGTGCGCGGGCACGATCATGTTCTATCGCTGACTTTGCAGGCCGTGCATGAGAATGGCCGCGATGCCTTCGCATTCAACGGCGCGACGTCGGCTCCGGTCCTCCGTGTTTCGCCGGGAGACACATTGAAGATCAACTACGTTAACGATCTTCCTGCCAAGTCCACTGAGCAGTGCGCGGTTGGGCCTTGCATGGATATGACGAATTTGCATTTCCATGGTCTAACGGTTTCGCCGAACGCGCCTCAGGACGATGTGCTTGGCATGATGGCCAAGCCTGGTGAAGCTTTGCAGTACTCGGTTGAGATCCCCAGCGATCATCTTCCGGGTCTCTTCTGGTATCACACACACCCACACGGCGAGAGTCACCGGCAAGTATTGGACGGAATGTCAGGAGCCATCGTTGTCGAGGGAATGGAACGTTACGTTCCTGAAGTACAAGGGCTTCTTGAACGCGTGATCGTAGTCCGCGGTCGCTCCATTGAGCATGATCCGAATGCCAATGAACTCAGGCAGCGGGTGGAAATCCCAGCCAAGGGTTGTGGTGGAGAGGCCGAGGCGCCGGAAGAAATCATGACCGTGAATGGAGCCATTCGCCCGCGGGTTCAGATCGCGCCGAACGAGCGCCAATTCTGGCGGATCGTAAACGCCTCAGCGGATCGCTATTTGGATCTGCAGGTCGACAGACAGCCTTTCGAAATCGTAGCGGTCGATGGAATGCCCATTGCGTACCATGAACCCAAAAGTCCGACGCGCACCGCCGATCATTTCTTGCTCGCTCCGGCAGGTCGACTTGAAGCTATTGTTACCGGCCCCCCTCAGGAGGCTCACGCCGCTTTGCGGACGCTTTGCGTGAATCCGGGTCCCGCAGGCGATCCGAATCCGGGAATGGTGCTGGCAGATATCGAACCTCGTTCTGCTCAAGGCGGGTCAGACGCTTCGACGAATCCACCGCGGGTTGTGGACAAACGGCCGCCCGTTTACAGTTCGATGGACGTTGAGGGTTTCAAAAAGAGTGCACCCGATTTTACTGTCCTTTTCACAGAAGACAAGAACGGTTTCTATATTAATGGCCGAAAGTTTGCCGTGGATGCAAACCCGATGACGAGCGCCCGCGTCGGTACGTATCAGCATTGGCGGATCGTCAACGCAACCGGTGAACTACACCCCTTCCACATACATCAGGTCCACTTTCTTGCCTTCGCGGAAAACGGCACCCCGCTGCCGCAGCCACTCTGGCTGGACACCGTGAATGTTCCCTACGGTGGAACGGTGGATGTAGTCCTGGACTTTACGAATCCTGTCATCAAGGGCATGTCGGTCTTCCATTGTCATCTGCTGAATCACGAAGACAAGGGAATGATGGCAAAGATTCTGTTCAAGTAAGTAGAAATCGCCTGTCAGTGGCAAGCGCCTGCTACATATCGAGATTCTCGGGCTTGAGAACGCCTACCCCAGCCACTGCGGATTCTGGAACGTACCGTCAAAATGATGACTCGTTTTGTAGAGCTCATACTTCCTGGACTGGGCGGCTTTGGCGGTCTTCGCAAGCAGGATAGCGGCTTGCTCTTTGCTCATCGGCTGAAAACTGCGAGCCGCATCCAAGGCCTGCCGCAGGATGGGAAGCGAATCGCAGCCGGTGATCACGACGCTGGTCGGAAGGTTCATGGAATAATGCAGACACTCGACGGCCGTGACAGTTTTGCTCTGGAGAATGAAGTGGTCTCCCATCGGCTTCATTCCCAACACACCGATGTTTTCCTTGAGCAAAACGGGTAGTACTTCGGTCTCGAAGCTGTTGACGTGATGATCCATCACGTTTAAGGGCATTTGAACTGTGTCAAATCTGAATTGATGAGATGACGCGGTAGCCAGCATCTTCAGGTGGATCTCGGGGCTCTTGTGACCGGTAAATCCGATGAAGCGCACCTTGCCATCCTTTTGGGCTTGTTTGACTGCCTCCAAAGCACCTCCGGCGGCAAAGACGCGGTCCGGATCGGAATCGCGGATGACCTCGTGAAACTGCAGGAGATCGATGCGGTCGGTGTGAAGACGCTTCAAAGAGTCGTTGATCTGGCTGGTTGCGGTCGCTTTGTCCCTGCCATCGATTTTGGTCATTAAGAACGCCTTCTGTCGATAGCCATCGCGCAGCGCTTTGCCCATTCGGATCTCACTCTCTCCCCCGTTGTAGTCCCAGCAGTTGTCGAGAAAGTTGATGCCCTCATCGAGGGCGCTGCGCACAATGCGAATGCTTTCCTCTACTTCCACGCCTGGCCTTCCGAGATGATATCCGCCGATACCTATTGCGGAGACCTTTTCTCCAGTTCGTCCGAGCATGCGGTATGGAATGCGGTTCTTAGTCTCGGCAAATGTCGGTTGACCCAGACTTGCACCCATCACGGTAGCTGCGGCAACCTCAATGAATCTTCGTCTCGTGGTCATTGGCTCTCACCTCGTTACCAGTGGTCTCTCTACGACTTACTGCTTAAATCTGTTTTGCTGAGCGGTAATTCGCGGACGCGTTTTCCGGTGGCTGCGAAAATTGCGTTACACAAGGCCGGGATGAAAGGTGGTACACCGGGTTCTCCGACCCCTGCGGGCGGGGCATCGCTATCGACGATGTATACGTTGGTTCGATAAGGCGCTTCATTAATGCGCGCGACCGCGTAGTCGCCAAAATTGGATTGCTCGATCACCCCGTTCTTGGCCGTGATCTCGCCGCTGCGGGCAACGCTGGTTCCGAATACCGCTGCCCCTTCAAACTGGGCACGGGTCACTTCAGGATTGACCACGAGGCCGGCATCCACCACCGTGTCTACTCTCGGAATCTTAATCGTGCCATCATCTGAGACTTCCACTTCGACTACGCTGGCGACGTAGGTCAGGAAGCTTCGATGCGCGGCGATACCGATTCCTTTCCCCTTTACCTTGGCCTGCTTGCGTTTCGTCCACTCAGACTTTGCCGCCACCATCTCGGTCACCCGGCGTAGACGCCCGGTCTCCCACGGGTACGTATCGAGGGAGGCTCCGTAGTTAGGGTAATCAACACCCTTGAAATCGATCGTGCGATCCGGTCCGATCAGTTCCAGCAAATACTCAACTGGATCGCGACCGGCCCGATGCGCCAATTCATCCGTGAAGGTTTGGACAGCAAAGCCGTGATAAATGTTCGCCACCGATCGTAGCCATCCAATGCGGACGTGCGCTTTAGCGGGTCCATTCTCGACTTGAAGATTGGGAATGTCGTAGGGAATGTCGGTCCAACCTTGCTGCAAATGACCGGCGTCGCCGTAAACGGCGTTGACGTCGTAGATGGAGGTAATCGGCGGGAAAGCGCATCGCTGAAGCCAGGCAGTGGGCTTGCCTTTCAAGTCCAAAGAAGCCTTCATGTACATTGCGGCAACCGCATTGTAGTAATCAAACTTGATGTCGTCTTCACGGGTCCAAGCTACCTTCACCGGACGCCCGACTTTCTTTGAGAGCACCGCTGCTTCAGCGACAAAGTCGGGCTTGGATTTTCTGCCAAAGCCGCCGCCCAAAAACGTGACGTGGCAGATCACATTTTCTTTCGGGATGCCAAGTTCTTTCGAAATGATATCTTGCGCCGCTTGCGGGTTTTGGGTTGGCGCCCATGCCGTCACCTTACCGTCTTTAAATTCGGCGACCGCTACCATCGGCTCCATGCTGGCGTGCGCCAGAAGCGGAACATAATAGGCGGCCTCGAAGCTCGGGCCTCCCTTGGCAAATGCAGAATCTATGTCGCCATGAGCCCGAATCACTTTGCATGGCTGATGTGCGGTTGTATAGAGTTCTTTCTTATATTCGTCGGAGTCGTAGGTCTGATTGGGTCCGTTATCCCAAACGACATTCAACTTCTTGCGCCCCTGAAATGCCGCCCACGTGTTGTCAGCGATTACCGCTACCCCTCCAAGCGGCTGGAACCCGCACGGTGGTTGAAAAGGATCAATCGGGATTGTCTGGTGCACTCCGGCTACCTGTAACGGCGCCTGTGCATCATAAGACTTTACCTTCCCACCAAAAACAGGAGGATGTTCAATGGACGCAAAGACCATGCCCTCCACATGCGCGTCCATGCCATAAATTGCTCGGCCCGTACAGATGTCTGAAAGATCATAACTATCCATTCCCTTTCCGATATATCGCCAGCTGTTCTTGGGCTTGAGTTGCACATCTTCTTTTTTAGGCGTCGGCAATTTCGAGGCCGCGCTGGCAAGGTCGCCATAGTCCAGCCGGCGCCCCGTCGCGGCGTGAACAACTGCATGGAGATCGGTCTTGCACTCTGCGGGCGAGACACCCCACTGCGCGGCAGCCGCCTGAATCAACATGAGTCGCGCGGTCGCGCCCACCTGCCGCATCACGTCATAAAAGCTGCGGACTGAGTGTGAACCGTCGGTGTTCTGGTCGCCGTAGCGCTTATCACCGATGGCTTGATCAATTTTCACCCGCTTCCAGTCAGCATCGAGTTCGTCGGCGACGACTAACGGGAGTGTGGTCCGAATCACTGTCCCCATTTCCGAACGGTGCGCGACAATGAACACGGTTCCATCTGTGTTGACGCCAACGAAAGCGTTGGGATGTAACGTGGCAAGGTCGGCTTCTGTGGAGTAGGCCAACGAGTTATGGTCCGACGCGATTATCGGCAGGTACCGCACCCCCAGTACAAAAGCTCCTGTTCCTGCCAGTCCTGTCAGGAATCCGCGGCGGCTGACATTCGTGATGGAACTCATGGGCGCTCCTCGGCCGCAGCCTTGATTGCAGCCCTGATGCGCTGGTACGTTCCACAGCGACAGATGTTCGCGGCCATGCCCTCGTCAATCTGCTCATCTGTTGGCTTGGGTGTTTCGGCCAATAAAGCGATCGCTTGCATCATCTGCCCAGGCTGGCAATAACCGCATTGCGGGACATTGACCTGCATCCATGCTTTTTGGACAGGATGGAGACCCTGTGCTCCAATGCCTTCGATGGTCGTGATTTGTGCTCCCGCCGCGGAACTCAGCGGCGTAATGCAGGCACGAACTGCCTGTCCGTTCTTGTGCACTGTGCATGCGCCACAAAGCCCAACGCCGCACCCGAACTTTGTCCCCGTCAATCCCAGAATGTCGCGCAGATACCACAAGAGCGGCATATTTGGATCGCCGTCGAACAACCGCTGCGTGCCATTGACTCCCAGTTCAATCATAAAACTCTCTATACGTTCTTACGATGAACGCGATGGCCAATCGTTTATGAACTAGCGCTCGACCCCTTCTTTTATGCTTTCCTCCTGCGCTCGTGATTCCATTTCGCGAATGACGATTGAGAAATCTTCGTCCGGCCCCAGGTCTAATGCGTCTCGATTGACTTCGAAGGCAGCCTCCGTCGCTGGTAGTTCGAGGTTCAAGTCGGAAGCAGTTTCGAGAATCAGGCGGAAATCTTTGTTCATCAGGCGCAAGGGGAATTGAGCACCGTAGTCGTTGCGAATGGCTCGGAGTAACTTCCCAACGTGGGCAGGTGCGACCACCGCGGTCTTCGACAGGACTGTCATAAGCTGGCTTCGCTCCAACCCCTGGCTTTCTCCAAGGGCGCAGGCTTCTGCGATCGCCTGCATCCCAATGCCGAGCAACGCATTGACCACCAGTTTCGCCGCAGTCCCGGATCCGGCTGGACCAAGATAGAAATACTGTTTCGCTATTGTCTCGAAAATAGGCTCAACAGCCGCAAAAACGTCTGACTCGCCACCGCAAAGGAGTGTGACCATGCCCTGTTCCATCACAGGAGTACTGCCGGAAATTGCGACATCCAGCACATGCATGCCGCGTGCCGCACCCTCGCGAGCCAATTCGCGGCTGGTTCGCGGACGAATTGTGCTCATTTCGAGAATGAGAGTTCCCGGGGCAGCATGAGCAAGAATTCCGTCAGCCTGTAGATACACTCTCCTCACCGCGTCGTCGTCAGTCAGGCAGGACAAAATAACTTTTGCTGTCCCTGCAAGCATTGCGAGACTGTCCGGGACAGTCGCGCCGTCACCGGTCAAGGCTTCCGCGTTAGTGCGAACGAGGTCATATACCGCTACTTTGTAGCCATTTGCAAGGAGTCGCCGCGCCATGCGACTACCCATCGCACCCACTCCTACTAATCCGAGCGGTGTTTTCGTTGCGTCAATTCGATTCATAAATAGTACCCTCCTCTTCGAAGCCTCTGTATTGAGTCTCAGCAAGCTGCCCTCCAAAACGCTTTCACCGAAAACAGGCGCAACTACTTGTTTTCTTAACAACTGAAGAGGCGAGCGCGTATGTGACCACGATGTCGCGTCGGTTTTAGGACACGTGTCAAGATTCCGACTGGATTGTGTCTTCATAAGCCTGCACAATTAATCGCTTCCGGTTGCTGAAGGGTGCACCGAAGTGGCAGACCAAGTGCTCCGATAAGGAATCAGAGAAGGGACGTGATTTGATGACGAGAACTAATTGGAAGTGTGAAAAGAGCACGAGCTTTTACGGACGGGTCGTTGCCGTGGCTCTAGTCTGCGTTGTGTTTCACTGTGCGAGGGCTCAGGCAGCGCCACAAGGACAAGACGCGCGGACTCTGTTTAACAGCACGTGCGCCTCTTGCCACGGCCAAAACGGTACGCCTACTACGGTCGGGAAAAGCCTCAACGCTCCTAACCTGGGTTCACCGGATGTGCAGAAACACACGAACGAAGAATTGCAAGAAATCATCAGCAATGGAAAAGGTAATATGCCACCGTTTAAAGGAACGTTATCGGACGCTCAGATCAGTTCGTTGATAACATACGTTCGCTCATTCTCTAAGCAGCACAAATAAAAGTCGTGATTCGAGTCAATGCCGTTACTTGATTTCGAATACTTCCCCGTTGACTCATGTTCGTGACTGTGACTGATCGATCTCAAACCGCCGGTACCCTTGCTCCAAAGCACATGTCGATATCTTGGCGTGTCCGTCCGCGGGATGACACTCCTCTAGAGAACTCTTCCCCTGTTATTGGTTTAGCGCGCTTTCAGTGTCGCAAACACAAATATCGCACGGCATGAAAATTGCTGAGACTGAGCACGGCCGGAGCGAAAGTCGCTCGGTTAGCAAGGTGGAGCGCCAGACGAAGCGGCGCTCCAGTCCTTGCTTTGCAACAATCGCTACACAAAAGGAGCGAGCTCGTGGAAGTGCAGACACTAACCTTTGCGAATTCTCCCTTCGTACCAATCGCCATCGGCTTCTTCGGCTTGGGCACCGGCTACTTCATCTGGGGCGGGCAGGCTTTGTTTGGCGTTCCCGAAAACAGTCCAGAGGTGAATCGAACTCTCGGTCTGTGGGGCTTCTGGATGCCCGGATTTATGCAGTTTTTGACAGGTGTCTATCTTCTGGTCGGGTTGACATGGTTTAACGTCTTTGGCAATGCTGCGCCCTTATACATGGCGGGGCTGGCATTCACAGCTTATGGAATTCATTGGTTCGCCATGGCCCACAGGCGATACATCGATTCCAGCGCCCAACCCGACGGCTGGATGGCCATTGCATTTCTGTTTCTCAGCATTCTTGGGATTGACGTCTTTCGCCGCGCCGGAGACATCCCGGTAATGCTCATCTTTATCGGTTTGGCTCTAATCTATGCCACCGAGATTCCTACGCGGTTATTCTCCTGGAGCCCCGGTGGCCGTCTGGTAGGGCTATTCCAGTTTGTCACCGGGATCTGGCTGATGTACTGCACCTACGCCATGACGGTGGATCTGGCGTTGGGATCTAAGGCTTGGGTCTAGCGGTAACACGATGCTTGCGAGAGACGGGTGTGGTGGAAATTACGTTCTCTCTTAGTTGTTCTAACTTTGGTGTTATTAACTGTTTGGTTATAAGAAAAAATCCGTATTGTCAGGACCTTCTTAATAAGTGTTTTATTCGTAAGTCATGTTGCGTGCACACTTGGTTTCCGCACCCCAGTGGCACCTGTTAGCAGTCTGACCGGGTGATTCTTTTTGGGTGTACGCCCTCAGGGTTCTACTCGACCACCCGCTTTCTCCAAACAACTCAGGAATGAAGTGAGAGGCCTGTCCAGGGTCGGAGGCTTGTTCCGGGTCGCGTCCCCGGCCGCACTCGCTTTTCCTACAGATAAAAGAACCCTTATCTCGCAGAGGAGAAACATCATGCGTCTGAAAACCCTGTCGTTCGTAGCCATCGTTTCCGTGGTGGCTCTGGGATACGCCGTGATTACTTACGGCCAACAAAATTCGTCATCGACGGTTTACAACCCATATCCCCCGGGCATTCTCCCGGCCAATTTGAATGCAGAGCTGGCCCGAGTTTCGTCTGAAGTAGATTTCGTTGAGGCGAGAGCGATTTCACGCTGGAAAGCCTTAAAGCCGCCCACTCTAACCAATCAACCGCCAATCCTTGCAAACACAGGTACCGAGTCCATAGAAACCCTCGGCGAGTTGATGAATTACGACAGAAGTATATCGCCAAAACAAGATGTAGCCTGCGCCTCGTGTCATATGCCGTATGCTGCTTTTAGTGGACCGATCCCGTCGGTTAACTTAACGATGATTGCTTATCCCGGAACTGAACACTTCCGGGCGGGCAAGCGGTCTGCACAGAGATATCCCTATGCCACGGGCTTCCCTACACTTCAGTACAACGAAGAACAGCAATTGTTCTTCGGCGGAAACTTCTGGGACTCACGTGCCACCGGGTATCGGCTGAGGAGCCCTGACGCCGAGCAATCACAGGGGCCTCCCGTCGACACCCAGGAAATGGGAAACCCCGATACTGCTTGCATTGTGTACAAACTCTCCCTGGCCAAGTACCGGCCTCTGTTTGAAACGGTCTGGGGCGCAGACTCGCTCAATATTAATTTCCCGCCGGACACAGCGCAGATCTGCGCCACTCCGGGAGGAGCTGCGGTGTTCGGGACGAACACCACGCCAGTCCAGCTAAGTCCGGATGATCGCATAAAATCAAACAATGATTATGACCACTGGGCGCAGTCACTTGACGCCTACGAAGCATCCGTACAGGTCAGCGCGTTCTCGTCGAAATTTGATGCCTTCCTGAAAGGCAACTATACGATGACGTCGGACGAGACAGCCGGCTACGCGCTGTTTCGTGGAAAAGGAAATTGCAATTCCTGCCACCTGGATGGCCGGTCCACGGCACCCACTCCTCCGCCGCCACAAGGCAAGGACCCAACCGGCATGGACACCGGGGAGGCAGCGGACGTCCGGCCGCTGTTCACCTGCTTCGGCTCAACCAATGAGGGTCTGCCTCTGAATCCCAGGGACGCTTTTTACTATCAGACAACCCCAGATCCCTATGGGTTCACTGCTAATCCCATCGGGTTTGCCTACAGAGACTTGGGATTGGGAGAATTCCTCAGGAGCGGTTACGCTACCTGGGCCAGCCCGAACTTGAGTTGGAGACAATACGCCCCAACATGGGACGGTACGATGCAGGTGTCTTCCGCTCGCAATGTGGCTATGACACCGCCGCAGTGCACTGGCGGCACGGAAGCTCCGGGACCATACTTCCAGAAGGAGTTCTTCCACAACGGTTACATCAAAAGCCTGAAGCAACTGGTTCACTTCTACAACACGCGCGACGTGGCGGCCTATGACTTCGATGTCACTTCCGGTCACTGTCCTGCGGGAACAACCGAGAGAGTGAATTGCTGGCCTAGGCCCGAGGTGAAGAACAACGAGGATACGACGACCGGCAATCTCGGCTTGACCGACGAGGAGGAAAACCAGATTGTCGCCTTCCTGGAAACACTTACCGACGGTTATACAAAACCCTATCCGAACCGGGATACCTATGCCGGTTCTTGTATGACCGGAGGTACTGCTGCAACTCAGGGGAACGATTCGCTGATTCCCACTCCAACACTACCGCCTTGCTCACCGGAGGTTTGTGGCCTTCTGCCGCTACCGATTCCGCCTATTCAGTAATGAATAAAGTAACCTCGGCGCATCGAGCGGCGAGTACAACCTAGGCATTGGGAGCCGCACAGCGGCTCCCAATAGTTCATTCGTATGTATTGAACGATTGGAGGACTGTTTATGAACCATCTGCTCCCGAAATTAGCATTGGCATTTGCGGCAGGTGTCCTGCTCTTCTCAACTTCAGTGGCTGCTCAGGTAAGCCCTACCACAAGGAAGTCTACGCACATCGAAATCACGCAAGGGCCACAGCTCGAAATGACTAAGGGCGACAGGGCTATCATCAGGTGGACAAGCAATAATCCTGGCGGTAGCCCCGAGCACTTCGCCGTTGCGCACTACGGTACGGATCCTAAGAATCTGACTCAGACAGCGAAATCCCCGATGAGGCTGAACCCGGGCCATTCCTCTACCGTGTTTCGAGTGATTATCGACGATCTCCACCCTAGGACAACGTACTACTACACCGTCGATTCAACGGAATCAAACGGCAACAGCGACGGCGTCAAGAGTCCTGTGGGCCAATTCACTACACACTAGTCATCAAACTCGAGGCCGC
>Ga0209006_10002271_pt1 | contig 17505 bp, 19 predicted proteins | sample JacPin_JW_Ref_O2_FD_188567 | JGI IMG/M metagenome (GOLD analysis project Ga0209006, IMG submission 188567) | Forest soil microbial communities from Algoma, Ontario, Canada - Jack Pine, Ontario site 1_JW_Ref_O2 (SPAdes) (version 2) | ecosystem: Environmental > Terrestrial > Soil > Boreal... | reverse complement strand
TGCTGAAAAGGCCGACGCTGAAAAGGCCGACGCCGAAGCCGCCGCGACCCAGACGGCCGAGCCTGTCGCGGAGGCTGAGGCGCCGGCGGAGGCTGAGCCTGTCGCGGAAACCGAAAGCTGATCACCTCATGAGCTCTGTCGTTGTCGACGCGGTCGAGCATCTGGTTCGCGGAATCGTGGACAATCCCGACGACGTTCGGGTCGACATGGTGACCAACCGCCGTGGGCGGACGGTCGAGGTACATGTCCATCCCGACGATCTCGGCAAGGTCATCGGACGCGGCGGCCGCACCGCGACCGCGCTGCGCACACTCGTCGCCGGCATCGGCGGCCGGGGCATCCGCGTCGATGTGGTGGACACCGACCAGTAGCCCTCGGTCATGGACCTGGTCGTGGGGCGCGTGGTCAGGGCGCACGGCGTGAGCGGTGAGCTCGTCGTCGAGGTTCGCACGGACGATCCGGACAGCCGATTCGCCGCGGGTTCAACTCTGAGGGGAAAGCCCGCGAGCGGGGGATCCGCGGGGGAGTACACGGTTGAGTCGGTTCGCGAACACAGTGGCCGCTTGTTGGTCCGGCTGGCTGGGGTCGCCGCCCGCGATGCGGCCGACGCGATGCGCGGAGTGGTATTCGTGATCGACTCGGGCGACCTGCCACCCATCGACGATCCCGACGAGTTCTATGACCACCAACTCGAGGGCCTTCACGTGCGCACCGCTGACGGACGCGACCTGGGCACGGTCGCCGAGGTGCTGCACACCGCCGCAGGGGAACTGCTCGCGATCCGCCGTGACGACGGCACAGGTGAAGTACTGGTGCCGTTCGTCACCGCTATCGTCACGTCGGTGTCGTTGGTCGACAACGTGATTGAGATCGACCCGCCCGATGGTCTGCTGGAGATTAACTGACGTGCATACCCGGATGCGGATAGATGTCATCACAATCTTTCCCGAGTACTTGGAGCCGTTGCGTCAGTCGTTGCCAGGCAAAGCAATCGACACCGGCATTGTCGAATTGTGCGTGCACGATCTTCGGCGATGGACACACGACGTGCACCGGTCCGTTGATGACGCGCCCTACGGCGGGGGACCGGGGATGGTGATGACCGCCCCGGTATGGGGCGAGGCGCTCGACGAAATCTGTTCGTCGGAAACGCTTCTGGTGGTTCCGACGCCCGCGGGTGCGTCGTTCAAGCAGCCGGTCGCCCAGCGGTGGAGCGAGGAAGCCCACCTGGTTTTCGCGTGCGGACGGTACGAGGGAATTGACCAACGGGTCATCGATGACGCCGGTCGGCGCATGCGCGTGCAGGAGGTGTCCATCGGCGATTACGTGCTGCCCGGCGGCGAGTCCGCGGCGCTTGTGATGATCGAGGCGGTGGTGCGGCTGTTGCCGCAGGTGCTCGGCAACCCGCAGTCACACCAAGAAGATTCGTACTCCGACGGTCTACTCGAAGGACCCAGCTACACCCGCCCGCCGAATTGGCGCGGCCTCGACGTGCCGGACGTTCTGCTATCCGGCGATCATGCCCGCATCGCGGCCTGGCGTCGCGAAATGTCGCTTCGCCGAACGGCCGAACGTCGTCCGGATCTGCTTGATTAGCACAGCGGTGTCAGATGCGGCCGGTCGGGAACATCGTCTTCACTGCATCCGTGAGGGTGTTGCGCGCGGTGCGGTCGTCGCTGTCCTGCAGCGACTCGATCACCATCACGTAGCGGCGGTCGGCTCCGATCACGCCGCTGGACAGATGCATCCAGTCGTTGCCGACGCAGCACATCCAGCCCTGCTTCACCGCGACCCGCTCGGCGTACAGACCGTCCGGAATACCGAATCGTTGCGGATAACCGTCCACGCCTTCGGGGGCGGATTGCGACAAGTCGCCGATGATGATGTCGGCCTGGTCGAGCGTCAACCCACCCGCACCGTCGAGCAGCATGTCGTAATACCGAGCGAGGTCGCCGGCGGTGGTGATCGTGTTCCACCACCGGCCGTCGCTGCCCGGACCCGTCGAGCGCAGGCCGTACCTGGACGCGACCCTTATCACGATGTCATCGCCGCCGTCACGGCCCCAGAAAACTTCTCCCGCGTCGTCGTCGGACGCCTCCAGCATCAGGTCGAGCGCCTTGCGGTCGTCCGGCGACAACTGGCGCTGTCCCGTGGCGGCCTGGAACAACAGGTCGTCGGCGATGAACAACTTGGCCACCGACGCCGTCGCGATCGCTGAGTTGTTGCCGTTCGACACCGTGCGGCCGGTGACGCGGTCGAGCACCAGCACCGAGATTGCCGCCCCGCTATCGGCGGCCTGCTGGGTGGCCTGCTGGATGCGGGCGTCGAGCCCGTCGAGGGTGGCCTCGGCGGCGTTTTGCGGGGCGTTGGGAGCCGCCACCGCAGTGCCCATCGTCGAAATCCTGCCGTGGTTGCGCTGGGCCCCGGTCGCCCCATTCACTTTGGCGACACATGCACCGACCAAAAGAGTCGATATCAGCACCGCGGTCACTGCCCTCAGCACAGACGGCGGCCGACGCATGTCACTCCTCAATCAATAATTGGGGTCCTAAGCGCTCGACCGCACCGCCGCCCGCTAACTCGATAGCCTAACTGGTTTGGCAGCTGCCAGCTGTTTTAGCGGCTTGCGCGGCCCTGGCGTGTCGCGTTGCGGTTTGGTCGCGATTTCCCTGGCTGCGGGTGATCTGGCACAATTGACCAGTTGTCTGCGTGGGCTGGGAGGCGGCTCCCGCACCGCAGCGATCAAGACGTCAGAACCCGATGGCTACGGGCTGCGTTGCAACTGGACGCAGTGGGCCCGTGCCGCGACCGCGAGGAAAGAATTTCGCTATGAACACGCTGGACTTCGTCGACCAGACATCGCTGCGCGACGACATCCCGGCATTCAACCCCGGCGACACGGTGAACGTGCACGTCAAGGTCATCGAGGGGGCCAAGGAACGCATTCAGGTGTTCAAGGGCGTCGTGCTTCGCCGGCAGGGGGGCGGGATCCGGGAGACATTCACGGTCCGCAAGGAGAGCTACGGCGTCGGCGTCGAGCGCACCTTCCCGGTTCACTCGCCCAACATCGACCACATCGAGGTGGTCACGCATGGTGATGTCCGCCGGGCCAAGCTCTACTACCTTCGCGAATTGCGGGGCAAGAAGGCCAAGATCAAGGAGCGGCGCTGAGCGGCGTGACTACGCTGATCCCGTGACCCACCGCATGGAATCGGCAGATGCGCCGAAGGAGCCCTTAGCCACGGATTCTCCCCAGGGCGACACCGACGACACCACGGATTCAAAAGCTGACTCGAAGGCCGATACCGAGGACGACACGCCAAAGTCGAAGCGGGAGAAGTCGACGCTGAGAGAGGCCGCGATCCTGATCGTGATCGCGGTCGCCCTCTACTACCTGATGCTCACGTTCGTCGCGCGCCCGTACCTGATTCCGTCGGAGTCGATGGAGCCGACCCTGCACGGATGCATGGGATGCACCGGTGACCGCATCATGGTGGACAAGGTGACCTACGACTTCGGAACTCCGAAGCCCGGCGACGTCATCGTCTTCAAAGGCCCGCCTGTTTGGAACATCGGCTACAAGTCGATTCGGTCCACTAACACGGCGGTGCGTTGGATGCAGAACACGCTTTCGTTCGTCGGCTTCGTTCCCCCCGACGAGAATGATTTGGTCAAACGGGTGATCGCCGTCGGCGGTCAGACGGTCGAGTGTCGCGTCGCCACCGGCCTGACGGTCAACGGCAAGCCGCTCAACCAGCCTTTCCTCGATCCGAAGACGCTTGGCGTCGACCCGTCGCTGTACCCGTGTCTGGGCCCCGAGTTCGGTCCTGTCACGGTGCCGCAGAACCGGCTGTGGGTGATGGGCGACAACCGGACACACTCGGCGGACTCCCGTGCGCATTGCACCAGCCTTCCCGCCGACCTGCAGCGCGGCATCCTGTGTACCGGCGATCCGGCGTCGGGCACGATTCCGGTCGACAATGTCATTGGCAAGGCGAGGTTCATCGCCTGGCCGCCGTCGCGATGGGGCGGGGTCAGCGCGGTGGATATTCAGCAAGGGCAGTAGCCCACCATGAGCGCTTGCGCGAAGAGCGACGCGCACCGGAACCGCCCGTGGCCTCCGCGGGCAGTGATCCGAAAGGCGTCGGGGCTACGCACGCTTGAGTCGGCGCTGCACAACAGCGGCCTTGGGCCGGTGGCCGGCGTCGACGAGGTCGGTCGCGGCGCGTGTGCCGGACCACTGGTGATCGCCGCATGCGTGCTCGGGCCGAACCGGCTCAAGAGCCTCGCCGATCTCGACGATTCAAAGAAGCTGACCGAAAAATCGCGTGAGGCGCTGTACCCGCTGATCCGCCGGTACGCGCTCGCCTTTCACGTCGTGTTCGTGCCGCCGGGCGAGGTCGACCGGCGCGGCGTGCACGTCGCCAATATCGAGGGCATGCGCCGCGCGGTCGCGGGCCTCCCGATCAGGCCCGGGTATGTGCTGTCCGACGGCTTCCGGGTACCCGGATTGCCGATGCCTTCGCTGCCGGTGATCGGCGGGGACGCAGCGGCAGCGTGCATCGCTGCGGCCAGCGTGTTGGCGAAGGTCAGCCGGGACCGGTTGATGGTCGCGATGGACGCCGAGTTTCCCGGCTACGGATTCGCCGAGCACAAGGGTTATTGCACGGCCGGGCATGCCGCCGCGTTGGCGCAGCTCGGACCGTCCAAGGTGCACAGGTACTCGTTCATCAACGTGCGCCGCTCGGTGGTCGAGTTCGTGATGCCGGAGGAGCGACTGGAGAACGGGTGAGAGAAGATACCCACATAGCAACCACGAGCCGCTTACGAAGCACGAAAAGGACAGCTGCGTAGATGAGTGCCGAAGATCTCGAGAAGTACGAAACCGAGATGGAGCTCTCGCTCTACCGCGAATACAAAGACATCGTCGGCCAGTTCAGCTACGTCGTGGAGACCGAGCGACGTTTCTACCTGGCCAATAGTGTCGAGCTGATTCCGCGCAACTCCGACGGCGAGGTCTACTTCGAACTGCGCCTCGCCGACGCCTGGGTGTGGGACATGTACCGGCCGGCCCGGTTCGTCAAGCACGTCCGGGTGATCACGTTCAAGGACGTCAACATCGAAGAGGTCGAGAAGCCGGAGCTTCGGCTGCCCGACTGACGGTCGTGGCGTTCGTCACTGCATGTCCCACGGATCGCCGTATGTCGTGACGCTGTCCCCATCGCTCGATGTCAGCCGCGCGAACGGGCGAAGAACCACGCCCCCTGCCGCGCCGGTGACCGAGCCGTGAGCGCCGGCGATCGCCACCGCGCCGTCGGCTCCTGAGATGTCGACCTTGAACGTGGAAACCTCCTGGATCCCGGGACCGTTTCCCAGGTCGAGGTTTATGCCCACGCCAGGAAGGAGTGGTGGCGATGTGACGACGAGCGAGCCGGGCACCGAGAACACGCCCGGAAGAGCTGTTTGATCGAGGTTGAGGTTGGGCGTCGTATAGCTGAAATTGATCGCGTTGCCGAGCTGCCACGGGAAACTGACCTGATAGCCCAATTCCAGCGTGCCCTTGAAATCGTCGGCCCCGTCGCCGCTGACGTGGTAGACGGCGCGGCCGTTGTGAAACCACTCGCGGGTCAACGGGTTCATGTCCAGTGGGGACACGCCGTTGAGCAACACATCCCACTGCTGGACGTTCAATGTCCTGCCCTGGCTGTCGTCGACGCTGAGTTCGGTGTCCATCGCCGCGTGTGACGTGGCAAGACCCGTGATCAGCGCGGCGACCACAGCGACCAACGCGACCAACGACCAGCGGATCCCCTTCATCTTCTCCTCAGCTCAAATGTCTTTCCGGACCGCGGCACCGCCCGAGCCGTCAAGACGTAAGGCTCCATTTCGTGCATTTCGTGCGAAGCAAAGACTCGATAGTGGGGCTTTCTCTACGTGTCAATCGAAAAGATAACCGTGATCACGCGTACCCGGCAATAGATCGTGATGTTTGCTGGCTAAACTGACGCGGAGTTGTTGTCATTCAGCATTCGTGCCGTGATTGCCAGTGACGGCGTAGATGGACGCCGATATGGTATGGACCGATCTTGAAGAAATGCGATCGGCGTTAGCGAAGAAATCGCAGGTCAACTGCCGATCGAGATCGTCTATCCGGCAGATATGGAGCCGTGTTCGCGACTCAACTCAGCTCGCGGTCGTTGATATATTCTTGTGACACACCCGATCTTGGGCATTCCAGTCATGGTTATCGGTGTTTGCTTGATCTGTCAAATCTGCTACTGGATGCACTGCTCGTACCGACGTCGCAGATGCGTTTTCGCACCTCGCAAATTAAGGACGAGGCGGCTTTCAGCGATCCAGGCCGCGTTGGGTCAGCCACGCCGCACCACGACGTGGTGACGCACGCGACAGCCAGGCGTCTTGGATCAGTTCGGCGAGTTCGTCGCGTCCAATGCGGTGCAACTCCGACTCGCGCACCAGCACCGACAGATGGCCGTCGAAGTGGGGCGTCGTGAAAAAGGGGCTGCGCTGGTCTTGGACGAGCGCTTTCTTTTCGGCGTCGGAGTTGACCCAGATGACGATGACGTCCGGATACGGTTCACCGCTGACCGGGTCGCGGGCGTCGGACCGAGGGTTTCGGAAGAACACGAACGACTTGCCGGCGACCTGATAGATCGCGTTGCCCCTCGGGCCTTCGATACGGGTGGTGTGCGGCATCCCTCCCGCGATCTCGTGGACGTCGCTCGCGCTCGCCGGTCGCTGAGCCATTCCCGAAGATTACGGGGCTAGTCTGCCGTCGTGACCCACGTGCAGACTCTGCGCGGCGCCGTCGCCGCCGACGAGCTCGGTGCCACGTTGATGCACGAACACGTCTTCATGCTGCACCCCGAAATCATCGAGAACGTGGAGACCGACTGGGATGAGGAGACGGCACTTGTCGACGCGGCCCGTCGGCTCGACGAGCTGTATGCCGCGGGCATCCATACGATCGTCGACCTCACCGTGATCGGGCTCGGCCGGTCCGTCCGCCGGCTGCAGCGGGTTCCGGCGAGCAGTGCGATCAATATCGTTGTGGCAACAGGCATTTACGCACTCTTCGACATCCCGTCCTATTTCAAGTTCCGGAAATCGGAGGTGTTGGTCGACTACTTCGTCCGTGAAATCGAGGAAGGCATCGGCGACACCGGCGTGCGCGCGGGGATCCTGAAGTGCGCCACCGACGAGGCGGGCGTGACACCCGGGGTCGAGAAGATTCTCCGCGCGGTGGCGCAGGCTCACGTGCGCACCGGCGCACCGATCTCGACGCACACTCACGCGGCGACCCGCCGCGGGCTCGACCAGCTCAAGATCTTCGCCGGGGAAGGCGTGGATCCGACCCGCGTCGTGATCGGCCACAGCGGCGATTCCACCGACCTCGACTACCTGCTCGCGATCGCCGACTCGGGTGCATACGTCGGCATGGACCGGTTCGGCATCGACACTTTCCTCGGGTTCGACGATCGCGTCGCCACCGTCGCACGATTGTGCTCCTTGGGCAGGACCGACCAGATCGTCCTGAGTCACGACGCATCGTGCTACAACATCGACTATTCTCCCGGCGGAAGTCCGCCGAAAGCGCTGCCCAACTGGCACTATCTGCACATCACCCGCGACGTTGTCCCGGCGCTGAAGTGCCGGGGTGTGACCGACGAGCAGATCACTCAGATGCTCGTCGTCAACCCTCGTCGGGTGCTTTCTCACGCGAGATCACGGTAACGTTGGTCGGTTTCAGCGACCGTTTGCCAACGCGCTCATTCCTCCCCACACTGTGTGCGAAGGCAGAGTGCAGCGGCCGACCCGCGAACCAAAGGAACACAGGCTATGAAATCTACAGCTTCAACGGTGCGCCGATACCTGCTTGCGGCGTGTGCTGCGAGCGCGCTCGCCGGTGCCGGTGTCGTGAACATCGTGGCGCCTGTGGCCATTGCGGCCGCGGCGCCGTGCACCGCGGCGGGGCTCGCTACCACCGTTAGCTCAGTCACCGCAGGGGCGGGGCAGTATCTCGACGCGCATCCGGACGCCAACGACGCGTTGACGCAGGCTGGTTCGCTAGCTCCCGACGATGCCAAAGCCGCAATTCGCGCTTACTTTCTGGGCCACTCAGACGAGTTCTTCGCTCTGCAGAACATCGCTCGGCCGCTGACCGATCTGCGGGCACAGTGCAACTCCAACGTCGGCGCCGGGCAGATTAGCGCCCTGCTGCAGGCATTCGGCCAGTGAGCCGCGTCACTCGGTTTCGTCGTTCCACGATCACGGGCCTTCTGGTGGGCGTTCGCGCCTACGGTCGCGCCTAGGGCTTGGTGACGCCGCTGCCGATGGCGATGACGGTTGGGTCGGCGGGGGCTGTGGAGCAAGGCGTACCTGTGGATAACCACCCGGTGCGCCGTCGTTTTGTCGGTGATTGTCAGTGCCGGCCAGCAGTCTGGCGCCATGACATCGTTGACCCGCGCCGAGCTCGGCGCACTGGGTGAGCAGCTGGCCGCCGACTATCTCCGGGAGCGTGGTCTTGTTGTGCTGGAACGGAATTGGCGGTGCCGATTCGGCGAGTTGGATGTGGTCGCCGCCGACATGTCCGCTCGCACCGTGGTGTTCGTCGAAGTCAAGACCCGCACGTCGGAACGGTTCGGCGGGCTGGCGCAGGCTGTCACCGGCGACAAGGTGCGCCGGCTGCGTCGGCTGGCGGGGCTCTGGCTGGCTCAACAGGACGATCGCTGGGCGGCTATCCGCATCGACGTGATCGGCGTGCGGATCGGCCGTCACCGCACGCCGCAGATCACGCACCTGGAAGCCGTCGGCTGATGGCACTGGGTCGGGCTTTCTCTGTGGCAGTGCAGGGTGTCGACGGCGAGATCGTCGAAATCGAGGCGGACATCACCTCCGGGCTGCCCGGGGTGCACCTGGTCGGATTACCGGATGCTGCGCTGCAGGAATCGAGGGACCGCGTGCGCGCCGCGATCATGAACTGCGGTAATCGGTGGCCGATGTCGCGACTGACGCTCGCGTTGTCTCCGGCGACGTTGCCGAAGATGGGCTCCGTCTACGACGTGGCGCTGGCCTCCGCCGTGCTGTCTGCGGACGGCGTGGTGCCTTCCGGGCGGTTGGAGAAGACGGTGCTGCTGGGTGAGCTGGCGCTGGACGGGCGCGTCCGCCCCGTCCGTGGGGTGCTGCCCGCGGTTATCGCGGCCAAGCGCGAAGGCTGGCCGGCCGTGGTCGTGCCGGTAGACAACCTCGCGGAGGCCGTCCTGGTGGACGGCATCGACATACACGGAGCGACAACGTTGCGCCAGATCCAGTCCTGGCTCAGCGGCGCGGGCGATCTGGATCAGCGCACTCGCACGAACCCGTGCGACACCGAGGACGGGCCGGATCTCGCCGACGTCGTCGGGCAACCACAGGCGCGCTTCGCTATCGAGGTAGCCGCCGCGGGTGCACACCACCTGATGCTGACGGGACCACCCGGCATCGGCAAAACGATGTTGGCTCAACGTCTTCCGGGACTACTACCTGCGCTTACCGAGGAGGAGTCGCTGGAGGTGACCGCCATACACTCGGTCGCCGGGTTGCTGACGGCCGCAACGCCGTTGATCAGGCGGCCGCCGCTGGTCGCGCCGCACCACACGGCCAGCGTGGCGGCGCTGATCGGCGGCGGGAGCGGGATGGCCAGGCCGGGTGCGGTCAGTCGCGCTCACCGCGGTGTGCTGTTCCTAGACGAGTGTGCCGAGATCGGAGCGCAGCCGTTGGAGGCGTTGCGTACTCCGTTGGAGGAAGGCCAAGTTCGGCTTGCCCGGCGGGACGGCGTTGCCGTCTACCCCGCGCGCTTTCAGTTGGTGCTGGCTGCCAACCCTTGTCCCTGTGCGCCCGCTGATCCGCGAGACTGCATCTGCGCGGCGGCGGTCAAGCGCCGCTACCTGGGCAAGCTGTCGGGCCCGCTGCTCGACCGGGTGGACCTTCGGGTGCAGATGTTTCCGGTGCGACCCGGTGCATTGAGCGCCGACGTCGGCGAGTCGACCAGTGTCGTGCGTGCGCGGGTGGTCCAGGCGCGTGCGATGGCGGCCGAGCGCTGGCGGGGCTACGGCGTGCGGACCAACGCCGAGGTTTCCGGCCCGCTGCTGCGCCAGCGATTCCGCCTTCGCCAAGACGCGATGGAACCGCTGCGACAGGCGTTGGACAAAGGGCTGCTGAGCATCAGGGGACTGGACCGAGCGATGAGGGTCGCCTGGACCGTGGCCGACCTCGCGGGTCGTGACCGTCCCAGCGTCGAGGACGTGACGACCGCGATGGGATTCCGTCGGATGGGAGCCGAACGATGACCGGGGAGCGCCGAGCGTGGGCGTACCTGTCGCGGGTGGCCGAGCCGCCCTGCCGCGATCTTGCTGCGCTGGCGGCCCGAGTCGGCCCGGTGGAGGCGGCGGAGCGGGTGCGGCGAGGCGCGGTACCTGCCGAGCTGTCCCAGCGCACCGAGGCACGCCGCGATATCGACTGCGCCGCTGAAGATCTCGAGCGTCTCGATCGGCTCGGCGGCCGATTGCTCACCCCCGACGACCAGGAGTGGCCCACGCTGGCGTTCACCGCGTTTAACGGTGTCGATCTGCGCCGCCATCCCGACGGCGTGGCGCCGCTGGCGCTGTGGGCGCTTGGCGGCGCGCCTGCGGATGAGGTGGCGTTTCGCGCCGCGGCAGTCGTCGGAACCCGCGCGGCCACCGCGTACGGGGAGCACGTCGCGGCCGATCTGTCGGAGGGGTTGTGCGAGCGCGGCATCGCGGTGGTGTCCGGTGGCGCATTCGGAATCGACGGCGCCGCGCATCGCGCGGCGTTGGCGGCGGACGGCTGCACGGTCGCGGTGCTCGCGGGCGGACCCGATGTGCCGTATCCGGCGGGTCATTCGGCGCTTTTGCACCGCATCCATACTGCGGGACTGCTGGTGAGCGAGTATCCGCCCGGTATTCGGCCTGCGCGACACCGTTTCCTGGTGCGCAACCGCCTGGTCGCCGCGCTGTCGGGGGCCACAGTGGTAGTGGAGGCGGGATTGCGGAGCGGAGCGGCGAACACCGCGGCATGGGCGCGTGCGTTGGGCCGTGTGGTGTGTGCGGTGCCGGGACCGGTCACGTCGTCGGCATCGGCCGGCTGCCACGCGTTGATCCGCGGCGGTGCCGAGCTGGTGACGCGCGCTGAAGAGATCATCGAGATTGTCGGGCGGGCAGGGGAATTGGCAGACAAGCAGGAACACCCGTCGTCGGCGCTGGACGACCTGACCGACATGGGTAAGCGTGTGTACGAAGCGCTGCCCGCGCGCGGCGTACGGTCCGTCGACGAATTGTCCATCGAGGCGGGGCTTCCGGTGGCGCAGTTGCAGGGCCAGTTGACGCTGCTCGAACTCGCCGGCCTCGCCGTCCGGGACGATGGTCGTTGGCGAGTGCGCAGACGGTCGAAATAGGCTGAGACGATGGACCTGCATTTGTCGGGAAAGACCGCCGTCGTCACGGGAGCGAGCAAGGGCATCGGGCTTGCCATCACCAACGCGTTCGTCGATGCCGGTGCGCACGTCGTGGCGGGTGCGCGCACGCGCGGGCCCGGTTTGCAGGCGCTGGAGGACAGCGGGCAGGTGTCGTTCGTTGCCGTCGATCTTGCAAAACCCGACACGGCCGAGGAATTGGTGGCGGCCGCGGCGCATCGCGGCGGGATCGATGTGCTGGTAAACAACGTGGGCGCGGTGACGGTTCACACGGGCGGCTTTGCCGGCGTCACCGACGAGGAGTGGCAGGAGGCGTGGGAGCTCAACGTGATGGGGACCGTTAGGCCCACGCGGGCAGCGTTGCCCGAGATCCTGCGGCGAGGCGGCGGCTCGATCGTGATCGTGGGGTCGGTGAACGCCTACTATCCCGACCCGGCGATTTACGACTACTGCGCCACCAAGGCCGCCGTCACGAACTTTGGGAAGGCGCTGTCGAAGGAGTTGGCGCCGAAGAATATTCGTGTCAATTCCGTCAGCCCGGGACCGGTGTCCACCGGTCTGTGGATGGACGACGGCGGCGTCGCGGACGGCTTCGCCAGCGTGACCGGGCAGACGGCCGACGAGGTCAAGGCAATGATCGAAGGCGGCACGCCGACAGGCCGTTTCACGACACCCGAGGAGGTCGCCGACCTCGTCGTTTTCTTGGCCAGCGACCGCGCCGGCAACACCACGGGGTCCGACTACCGGATCGACGGCGGCTTCGTCACCACGCAATGAAGCCGACCGAACCTGGTCGCCGGCCCGTATAGTCGACATCAGCTAATCAAGATCGGAGGCGATGTGTCAGGACGGCCCGTACACAGCTTTGAGGTGGTGCGGACCGAGCAGATATCTCCGCACACCGTGCGAGTTATGCTCGGCGGCAACGGGTTCGACACATTCGTGCCCAACCAGTTTACCGATGCCTACTGCAAGGTCCTGTTCCTCCGCGATGACGTCGAGATCGCGGCCCTTCCAACGCCGCTCACGTTGGACAGCTTTCAGGTGTTACCTCCCGAACGTCGGCCGGTGATCCGCACCTTGACGGTCAGGCGGACCGATCTCGGCGAACGCGAGATCGTGATCGACTTCGTGGTGCACGGCGACCACGGGGTGGCGGGACCGTGGGCGGCGACGGCCCAACCCGGCCAGCCCGCGTACCTGATGGGTCCGAGCGGGGCTTACGCGCCCGATCCCAGCGCCGACTGGCACCTGCTGGCCGGAGACGAATCAGCTCTGCCCGCCATCGCCGCCGCACTCGAGGGTCTTCCCCCCGACGCCGTGGCCCAGGCATTCGTCGAAGTCGCCGGCCCGGACGACGAAATCGAGCTGCGCTCGCCTGCGGAGGTGGACGTGACGTGGGTCTACCGCGGCGGACGCGCCGACCTGGTCGCCGAAAACCGCGCCGGCGACCACGCACCGCTAATCGACGCGGTCAGGCAGGCCAAGTGGCTGCCCGGGCTGGCGCAGGTGTTCATCCACGGGGAAGCCCAGGCGGTCATGCACAACCTGCGGCCGTATGTCCGCAAGGAGCGCGGCGTGGACGCCAAGTGGGCGTCGATCTCGGGTTATTGGCGCCGCGGGCGCACCGAGGAGACCTTCCGACAGTGGAAGGCCGAGTTGGCGGCGGCGGAGGCCGCCCGGGAAGGCGGAGGGTGACACGGATCATGGTGGTTTTTGAGGCTGCTCACAAGGCAGCGTGCGAGTGGTATGCGACTTGGATGAACGGGAAGTAGTCCTGCGCGAGAATTACGGTATACGGCAGCCACCCCAGAAGCTCCGTTCAAACCACCACCGAGAGCTACGCAGCCGTAGAATTACAGGGCGCCGTCGAACCACCAGTTCATAGGTCAGGCGCGAGCCGCGTTCGTCTGCTTTGCGGCTATCTCTTGGAGAGCCTTCTCCATGTCCTGGACCGTCACATTTTTCGGTTCATAGTAGTTCAATCGGCCGCCGCACCGAACTTACGTTCGGACTCTTAGCGCCGCAGACGGGCGGACAGGGAACGCTACTCGGCGGGCCAGCCGTGCTCGCCGCTATGGGTTCTCGCTCGAACTTCGCAAGAGAACCTAGGACCCCGATCATCCGAACGGAGGCTTCATCTATTTTCCGCTGTGCCCTGCCAGGTGCTGCTCGGTGTGGGTCGGCTTGGTGGCCTGCTGCATAGGAACCGGCGTGGTGACTTGCTGTGTAGCCTGCTGCGTAGCAACCGGCGTGGTGACTTGCTGTGTAGCCTGCTGCGTAGCAACCGGCGTGGTGACTTGCTGTGTAGCCTGCTGCGTAGCAACCGGCTTAAGCGAAAACGCGCTGGACTGCACTGTCGAACTCACCGGCCGCAACCTCTGGACCGGCTGGGCCAACTGAACCGGCAGGTGCGGTGCGGGGCTAGGCGTGGTGCTGGGGATGAACACGTCGGTCAGGTTCCCCGTCGTGGTGACGACGTCGCCGGGTGCGTAGGTACCCGACGTGACCATCGCGGGCGTGAGGACGGTGTTGGTGTAGTTGTGCGGGCCGATGGGAGCACCCGTGAGCAGCAGCGGAAGCGTTTGCAACCCGCCACTGACGATGGCCAGCGGGTCGGCCAGGTTGAAGTTGGCGGCCGGATCGCCTTGATTCGTGACGTCGATGATCTTCGGACCGGTGGTCGGAGTCGGTGTCGACAGCACACCACCGCCGACGGTGGCCACACCGGGGATGGTGATGCGGATGGGAATCTGGGTCAATATCCCGCCGCCGCTGGGGGCAGCCCGCTCGGGATTACCGGCGAGGATAAAGGTGACGTTGTTGTACGAGGTGGGGCCCTGTCCCTGCAACGCCAGCGCTTCCTGGGTTGCCACGATCGCTCCCTCCGAATAGCCGATGACGTAGATTTGCGCCGTCGGATCGGCAAGCTGATCCTTTTTGATCTGGGCATCCAGAGCGGCCACACCGAGGGCTACGCTCTGATTCAGGGTCGGTGGCAGCCCGGGTCCGTGGTAGGACAGCACATTCAGCAGCCCGAATGTGGCCGGATACGACACGTTCTGGACGGTGTTCCCGGCGTTGAAGGACCCATTGAAGATGGTGCTGACCGGCACATTGGCAGTACCCGGGAGCAAGTTATTAGTCCCTTGCACGTAGATGACGTATGCCGCCCACGCTGGACCGGCCAGCAGCACAGAGATAGCGACGGCGGACAGGAGAAACAGCCATTGGAACAGAGAACGGATCCGGGTCATGGGCGTCACACTAACCCCATCCGTCAATTTATTATCAGGAACGACAATTTATTCCTAGGAACGACCGGAATCACAGGCACAGCACCTCCGCGAGCTGGCGCAGCCGCAGTAGTTCGGCGTTGTAAAAGCGCGGCCGAGGGTCGAAGGGTGCGCATCCTGTTCCGGCCCAACATGATTGGCGAGATGGTCGGTGATCATCGGTATTAGGTGTGGAGCGATAGTCTCATCCCGAGAACCCTCCTTGCTCTTGGGCGGGCCGATGATCCACTGTCCGTTGACCACACCCGCAGTCCTGCGCACACGTACCACCGCTGCCTCCAGATCGATCTCTGCGACGTAACTCAAGCAGTTCGCCCCGACGTAGGGCACACCAACTCGCAAGCGCCACAGCGGCTCTGAGACGGGTCTGCCATTGCTTGTGCGGCCTTCGGGGATGACCTTGTGCGCAGGAGATGCTTGTCCAGCATGTAGCGGTAGTCGGCCACTGTGCGGGGCCTGAGTGGTCAGCCTTCCGTTCGGCGTTGCACAAGGGCGGTCAGGCACAATCTGCGGCCGTATGTCCGCAAGGAGCGCGGCGTAGACGCCAAGTGGGGCGTCGATCTCGGCTCATTGGCGCCGCGGGCGCACCGAGGAGACATTCCGGCAGTGGAAGGCCGAGTTGGCGGCGGCGGAGGCCGCTGAGGCGAGCTAGACACGCGGCTGGCTTGGCGGCTTTGACGGCCCGGGTCTGCCACGGTGGGTTGGTGACGTCCCCGGCTGCCTTCGCCGCGATCCTCGACGAGTTCGCCGAATACTTGATGCTGGAACGCGGGCGTTCTGCCCACACCCGACGCGCGTATCTCGGCGACATCGGCTCGCTGCTCGACTTCCTCGCGACGACCAAGCCGCAGCCGGCACCGGCCGACCTGACACTGCCGGTTCTGCGTTCGTGGCTGGCCGCACAAGCCGCTGACGGCGCGGCCCGAACCACGCTGGCCCGTCGCACCTCCGCGGCCAAGACGTTCACGGCGTGGGCCATGCGACGGGGGCTGCTGCCCTCCGATCCCGCCAACCGGCTCCAGGTGCCCAAGGCCCCTCGTGCGCTGCCGCCGGTGCTGCGCCAGGATCAAGCACTTGACGCCCTGGGTGCTGCCAAATCCGGTGCCGCTGAGGGTGATCCGCTGGCATTGCGGGATCTACTGATCGTCGAGCTGCTCTATGCGACCGGCATCCGGGTGAGCGAATTGTGCGGACTGGACATCGACGATATCGACACCGGACGCCGCGTCTTGCGTGTGCTGGGTAAAGGCAACAAGCAGCGGACCGTGCCGTTCGGCGAACCGGCCGAGCTGGCGCTGACACAGTGGCTGACCGACGGCCGGCCGACGTTGGCGACAGCCATCTCCGGTCCCGCGCTCTTACTCGGAGCCCGGGGCCGTCGGCTCGATCAACGCCAGGCCCGCACCGTGGTGCATCAGACGATCGCGGCCGTCGACGGCGCGCCGGACATCGGTCCACACGGACTACGGCACAGCGCAGCGACGCATCTGCTCGAGGGGGGTGCAGATCTGCGGGTTGTCCAGGAGCTGCTGGGCCACTCGACCCTGGCCACCACGCAGCTCTATACGCACGTTTCGGTCGCTCGGCTGCGGGCAGTGCACGATCAGGCGCATCCGCGCGCCTGAGTTGCTCCGCAGCGGCACAATCGCCGCATGAAGCGACGCGTCGCGTCGGTGCCGCGCCATGACCACGGTGTCGCAGTGAATTAGTGCGGCGGCCCTTCGGCGCGACGGCGGGCAAAGCACCTGCTGGGGCCGTGTAAACTCACATGCGCAGTCCGCAACGACCGGGCTGACTTCGCGCGCCTGCATCCTCAACGTTTGAGGGGTGTGCCGGGCGGTCCCATCTCACGATGGGTCCGGTGTTCCGCAGGTGCCAGGGCTCGGCATCACCCGATGCCGGGCAGCAACCGACAACATAAGGACATGGCCGACTATGGCTGTTGTAACCATGAAACAGCTGCTCGACAGCGGCACCCACTTCGGGCATCAGACCCGTCGTTGGAACCCCAAGATGAAGCGGTTCATCTTCACCGACCGCAACGGCATCTACATCATCGACCTGCAGCAGACGCTGACCTACATCGACAAGGCGTACGAGTTCGTCAAGGAGACGGTCGCGCACGGCGGGACGATCCTGTTCGTCGGCACCAAGAAGCAGGCGCAGGAATCCATCGCAGCCGAGGCGATCCGCGTCGGCATGCCCTACGTCAACCAGCGATGGCTGGGCGGCATGCTGACCAACTTCTCGACCGTGCACAAGCGGCTGCAGCGCCTCAAGGAACTCGAGGCGATGGAGCAGACCGGTGGTTTCGAGGGCCGCACCAAGAAGGAAATCCTGGGCCTGACCCGCGAGAAAAACAAGCTGGAGCGCAGCCTCGGCGGAATCCGCGACATGAACAGGGTGCCGTCGGCGATCTGGGTCGTCGACACCAACAAAGAGCACATTGCGGTGGGCGAGGCCCGCAAGCTGGGCATCCCGGTGATAGCGATCCTCGACACCAACTGCGATCCCGACCTCGTCGACTACCCGATCCCGGGCAACGACGACGCAATCCGCTCGGCCGCGCTGCTCACCAAGGTGGTCGCTGCCGGAGTCGCCGAGGGTCTGCAGGCGCGCGCCGGACTGGGCAACGGCGACAAGACCGACACCGAAGGGGCCGAGCCGCTGGCCGAGTGGGAGCAGGAGCTGCTGGCCAGTGCGACCGCGGAGGCCGCC
>Ga0209006_10002270_pt1 | contig 17506 bp, 15 predicted proteins | sample JacPin_JW_Ref_O2_FD_188567 | JGI IMG/M metagenome (GOLD analysis project Ga0209006, IMG submission 188567) | Forest soil microbial communities from Algoma, Ontario, Canada - Jack Pine, Ontario site 1_JW_Ref_O2 (SPAdes) (version 2) | ecosystem: Environmental > Terrestrial > Soil > Boreal... | reverse complement strand
GGAGCCGATCACCTACTATCACAAGGACGGCGGCATCGGGCAGGCGATCACGGCGGTGCGCGAGCGCAAGGGCGCGCCGCTGCGGGTCGCGGTGATCGGGCTCGGCTCGGGCACGCTGACCTGCGCCTCCGAGCCCGGCGAAAGCTGGAAGTTCTTCGAGATCGATCAATCCATGGTCGATACCGCGCGCGATCCGAAATACTTTACCTACATCCAGAACTGCGAGCCGGATCTGAAGCCTGTGATCGGCGACGCGCGGCTGACCTTTGCGCGCGAGCCTGACGGCGTCTACGACCTGATCATCGTCGATGCCTATTCCTCGGACGCGATCCCGATCCACCTCGCCACCAGGGAAGCGATGGCGATCTACAAGGACAAGCTGGCGCCGCAGGGCGCTGTCGTCATGCACGTCTCGAACCGGCATCTGGAATTGTCCAGCGTCATCGTCGGCATCGCGCAAGCCAACGGCCTCCAGAGCTGGGTCTATAGCGAGGATTCCAACCGCGACAATGAATACATTTTCGCGACCTCGGTGGTGGTCTGCGCGCGCGAGGAGGCCGACGTCGGCAAGCTGGCGTCGTCGGACGTGTGGGAACTGACGGAGGCCGACAAGAACCAGCGGGTCTGGACCGACGATTATTCCAACGTGCTGGGCGCGGTCTACCGGCGGCTGCGCGACGGCGAGCAGTAGATCTTTGGGGACAGGGGGGAAATTCGATGCACGAAAAGGTCGATGTCCTGATTATTGGTTCCGGAGCATCGGGCGCCGCCGTGGCGTGGAGCCTGGCCGACACCAGGATGCGGATTCTCTGCCTCGAGCAGGGCGACTGGGTGAAGTCTTCGGACTATCCGAGCAACGGACGGGATTGGGAGGCGCGGCTGTTTTCCGATTTTGCCGTCAATCCGAACCGGCGCGCACGGCCGACCGACTATCCGATCAACGACGCCAATTCGCCGATCAAGGTGGTGAACTTCAACGGCGTCGGCGGCTCCACCATCATGTACACCGCGCATTTTCCGCGCCTGCATCCTTCCGACTTCAAGGTGCGCACGCTCGACGGCGTGGCCGAGGACTGGCCGATCGATTACGCCACCCTGGAGCCGTTCTTCGCCGAGAACGACCGCATGATGGGCGTCTCGGGGCTATCAGGCGATCCCGCCTATCCGCCGAAGCAGCCGCCGATGCCGCCTTTGCCTTTGGGCAAGTCGGGCACGCGGTTCGGCCAGGCGATGAACCAACTCGGCTGGCACTGGTGGCCGTCCGATTCGACGATCGCCACCACCGACTATGAGGGCCGCGGGCGCTGCATCAATCTCGGCCACTGCACGCCCGGCTGCGCGCAGGGCGCCAAGGCCTCCACCGACATCACCTATTGGCCGCTCGCGATCCGTGCCGGCGTCGAACTGCGCACGATGTGCCGGGTCCGCGAAATCACCGTTGACGCCAACGGCATGGCCTCCGGCGTGATCTATTACGACGCCGAGGGGAGGGAGCATTTTCAGCCCGCCGAAGTCGTGATCCTCGCCTGCAACGGCGTCGGCACGCCGCGGCTGATGCTGAACTCGGTTTCGGCGAAATTCCCCAACGGCATCGCCAATTCGAGCGGCTTGGTCGGCAAGAACCTGATGTTCCACCCTTACGCGCTGAACTACGGCTATGTCGATGAGCCGCTCGACGGCAACCGCGGCCCGCCGCTCTGCCTGTGGAGCCAGGAATTCTACGAGACCGATCCTGGCCGCGATTTCGTGCGCGGCTATACCTTTCAGTTCGGCCGCGGCGTCGGCGCGATCATCGAGGCGATCGTCAGCTCACAGGCAGGAAGGCTGCCCTGGGGCGAGGAGCATCACTCAGCCTACCGCAAGCTCGTGAACCGCCGCATCGGCCTGTCCGCGATCTGCGAGGATCTTCCCGAAGAGCACAACCGGGTGACGCTCGATCCCGTGCTGAAGGATTCCAGCGGTATCCCGGCGCCGAAGATCGATTACACCATCAGCGCCAACAGCCATAAGATGATGCAGCACGGCATCGCGCGGGCGAGGGAAGTCCTGACCGCGGCCGGCGCCAGCAATATCTGCGTCGAGAGCCCGATCCTGAACGGCGGCTGGCACCTGCTCGGCACCGCGCGGATGGGCACCGATCCCGAGCGTTCGGTGGTGAACCCATGGGGCCGCTGCCACGACGTAAAGAACCTGTTCATCGTCGATGGCAGCATCTGGGTGACTTCCGGCGGGGTGAATCCGACCTCGACCATCCAGGCGCTGGCGCTCTACATCGCCGACAGCATCAAGCAGCGCCTTGCCGATTTGTTCGACTGAGAGACCGACATGCCAGACCTTGACCTCACCGCCGAACAAGCCCGCGACCTTCGCGCGTTGGCCGGCGCGATCATTCCGCCGAGCGCCGCCTATGCAGTACCGGGTGCCGACGACGAGCGGATTTTTGCCGACATCCTGAGAAGCCTCGAGCGCGACCGCGACGATATCTGCCGCGCTTTGACGCATCTCGCCGCGCTTTCGGGCGGCGCTTTCGCCGATCTCGAACCGGCGCGCCGCACTGAAGTAGCCGCGGCCTTCCGCGAGGCCGGCGGGGCGCCGCTCGCCGCCTTGGTCCGCGTGGTGCTGCTTTGCTATTATCGCGATGATCGGGTCATGATATCCCTCGGCCTGGAACCGCGCCCGCCTTTTCCCAAGGGGCACGTCGTCGAGCAAGGCGACTGGTCGCTGCTCGATCCCGTTCGCGCTCGGCCGCGGATGTACCGGCTGGTCGACTAGCCGCGGGGTGCCGAGAGAAGGGAGGTCCGGGCAGATGGTTTGGCTTGAATTGATCCTCACGGCGGCCCTCGTTGCCGCGGCCGATCAGATCAGCAAGGCGGTCGTCCTCGCGCGATGGCCATTGGTTGCCTTGACCACCGGCGCGCCCCGCGCGTTCGTTTCGATCCGATGCATGCTCAATCGACAAGGCGCATTGGCAGCGTTTGCGGGCGCGCCGGCGCTTGCCGCGCTGTGGGCGGCGATGATCCTGCTGGCGGTGCTGACGCTGCATTACGGCCTGCTCGGCCACGGCGCGTTTGTGCCGGTCGGCATGGGCGCCATGGTCGGAGGAGCGACGGGAAATGTTCTCGATCGGTTGCGACGCGGGGCAGTCGTGGACTTCGTCGCGATCGGCCCATGGCCGGTATTCAATCTCGCGGACGCCGCATTGGTAGCCGGCACCGGTTTGATTCTGCTGATGGCGCTGGACAACAATGCGTAGAATTCTTTTTAGCTGGCACGGCCTCAACATCTATAGCTACCCGGCGATGTTGTACGTCGGCCTGCTGGCTGGTGTCTTCGCCGGGGCCTATGTCGCGCAGTCCTCGGGCATGAGCGCCGACAGATTTGCCGTCGCTGTCGCCATCCTGCTGATTCCCGCGCTGGCCGGTTCGCGGCTGTACTTCGTCCTGACCCGATGGGACATTTATCGTCACGATCCCGCGCGGATCTGGCGGCGCACCGAGGGCGGGATGGCGATGTATGGCGGCTTCATCCTCGTCGTGCCACTGTCGATCCCGCTGCTGCGCTGGTTGGGTCTGCCATTCGGCAGTTTCTGGGATGCCGCGGGGCTGACGATCCTGCTCGGGATGGCCTTTACCCGGATCGGTTGTTTTCTCAACGGGTGTTGTTCGGGCCGGCCGAGCGAGGCCTGGTTCGCGCTTTTCCTGCCCGACCACCACGGCATCGTGCAGCGGCGCATCCCCACGCAACTCATGGAGATGGTGTTTGCGATGATGCTGTTCGGCGCCGCGCTTGCCTTGCGCAACTATGCGCCATTTCCCGGAGCGATATTTTGCTCCGTGGTCGCCGCCTACGGACTGGGGCGCTGGTATCTGGAAAGTTTGCGCGACGACGAGACGGGCGGCCGCGACAAAACCGTCATGCAGGCGACTTCCATTTTTCTGGTGATCGCCGCGCTGGCCGGGCTTGCCTTTGTCTGGGTCTAGCTTTCGCTGGCCGAATACAACTTATACGTTTAAATGACAAGATTTCGCCACACTCCGAAATGACAACTCCGAAAATATTACGCTCGAAGAAAAACATCACAACTTTAAAAAACCGCGTGAACCTGTTTTCTCGATCCTCCGACTAAAAACAATCCAAGATTGATCCGGCGGATTCGACCCGCTGGAAAATCGACATGCCGTCGAGCAGGGAGTAATTCAATGAGCGCGTCGCTGGTCGTGCTAGTTCCAGTCATATTGTTCGGGATCGTCAGCCTGCTTTGCTTCGTCGGCTGCGTGTTGAATACACACGGGCTTCCCCCCAGCTTCACGCAATATTCGACCACGACGGTGCTGGGCAATCCGGCGGTCGTTGCCTATTGGCCGCTCAACGAGGCCAACGATACTCTTCCCGCCGCCGATCTCACGCCGAACCCCGACAACGGGCAGTATATCGATCCGACCACCTTGCCGGCTATTTATCCATGGCCGGACTCCAGTATCGGCAACGCGCCCTCACCCAACATTGAGTCCGCCGCCGCCCCAGGGTCCATCTCGTTCGCACAGCCCGGAATCGTGACGGGCGATTTCGGTACGAACGACACCGACTCCGACACCAGCGCCACGTCGCCCTGCCTGGTGGTGAACGGCTGCTATGTCAATGTGCCGCTCGCTTCCAAGATCAATCCTCCTACATCGTTCACGCTCGAGGCCTGGGTGCGGGTGGATTGGAGCGCGAACGACCCGCATGCGTGGCGCGCCGTGCTCGATGCGCGCGAACTAAATCCGTCGTGCACGGGTTTCGCGATTATCGCAAGGGCGGATGACAATGCGCCCGGCGTCTATCACTGGATGGGCGTGATCGGAAACGGCGGCATGGGCGCTCCCGGATTTACGCTTGCCGTCAGCGCCGATCCGCCGATCACGCTCAAGGATCCATCGTCGGGCACCGCTACCACCTATTATCTCGCGGTCACCTATGACGGTCCGAGCCAGACGCTGATCCTTTACGTGGACGGCTTGCAGAGCGGCCCGGCAATCACCTCTGCCGTCTACGTGCCGAACACCACCAAGCCGCTATGGATCGGCGCCGGGGTGCCTTACGTACCCTTGCGGCCGCAGGCACCGGGTATGGTGGCGGGTCCGCTGTTTCCATTCGTCGGCGCGCTCCAGGATGTCGCCATCTACAGTAAGGCGCTCGGCCCCGACGTCATCCTGACGCACTTGCACAACGGAAGCGGATTCAACCCGTGAACGCTGACGCGAATGGCGACTTGAAGAAGCGGCGGAGATAAAACGTGCGGCGCAATTCGACGTGGCGCGAAGCGAACGTCACTTGGCATTTTATTCAAGGCGGATCATTTTCAATTCGAGGAGATTCTTTTGTGCAACCTCAACGATTGTCCGACAACATTCCGCCATACTCCGACATGACACTTCAGAGTGTGACGCCTGAACAGACTGAAGCTGCATTTCACATTCCCTGACCAAGAATATCCGAACAAATTAACCGGCATTGAAAAATCGATCTGGCCACAATGCCATCGGAGCGGGGGCTGATTCGATGAGCGCGTCGTTGGTCGTGCTGTTTCCAGTCATACTGCTCGGGGTAGTCACGCTGCTTTGCTTCACCGGCTGCGGCCTGGACACAAGCGGGACCGGGCAGCCCGTCTTCACGCAATATTCGAACACGACGGTGCTGGGCAATCCCGCGGTCGTTGGCTATTGGCCGCTCAGCGAGACCGGCGACAATCTTCCCGCGGTCGATCGCACGCCGAACCCCGACAACGGCCAGTATATTGATCAGTCCACTTTGCCCGCCATTTACCCATGGCCGGACTCTAGTATCGGCAACGCGCCCTCACCCAATATCGAGTCCGCGGCCGCCCCGGGCTCTATTGCATTCGCGCAGCCGGGGATCGTGTCGGGCGATGCTATTCAGCCTGCCAACGACTTCACCAAGACGACGCCCTGTCTGGTGGTGAACGGTTGCTATGTCAATGTGCCGCTTAATTCCAAGATCAACCCTGCCACGTCGTTCACGCTCGAGGCTTGGGTGCGGGTGGATTGGGACAAGAACGCCTCGCACGCGTGGAGGGCTGTACTGGACGCGCGCGATATAAATCCGGGTACGGGCTTCGCGATTATCGCAAAGGCTGACGACAATGCGCCCGGCGTCTATCACTGGATGGCGGTTATCGGAAACGGCGGCACCAACGCTGCCGGATTTACGTTGGCCATCAGCGACGATCCGCCGATCACGCTCAACGATCCCTCGCTACCTGCCGGCATCACCTATTATCTCGCCGTCACCTATGACGGTCCGAGCCAGACGCTAATCCTTTTCGTGGATGGCGAACAGCGCGGCCCCAAGGTTACCTCTGCGGTCTACGTGCCGAACACCACCAAGCCGCTATGGATCGGCGCCGGGGTTCCTTACGTACTCTTGCGGCCGCAGGCTCCGGGTGCGGTGGCGGGCCCGCTGTTTCCGTTCGTCGGCGCCATCCAGGATGTCGCGATCTACAACGCCGCGCTCGCCTCCGATGTCATCCTGACGCACTACCACAACGGAAACGGAGTCAATCCGTGAATGCCGAAGGAACAAAGTCAGCGTCCAACCACGTGAAGGTCAATCAAAAGGAGTAGCCCCGCCATGCCATCCGCAGATGATCTCTTCAATCAACTGGTAGCCGCCAACAACCGCCTTGAGGATATCAAGGGCGACCTGGTCGACGTCAAAGGGGCTGTCAACGGCGTCACGGCTGCCGTGACGCTGGTCAACGCGACACTCACGAACGGATTCAACCAGCTGGTTACGCTCGGCCAATATACCAACCAGGCGCTCTATCAGAACGACCAGCAGAACGACACGATCATCTGTCTGCTGGAGCACATCTCCCAGAACACCTGCGCGCTTCTGAACGAAGCGGCGATTCAGACGGCGACACAGATCGAGATGGAACGTGACATCGACACGTTGGAAAGCATGTTTGCCACCGTCAACGCGGGTGCGGCGCTGGAGGCAAAACGGCTGCACGCACTGAAGGAACAGATCGAGAAATGCTGCCCGCCGGAGAAACCCGTGCCGCCATGCGTGTTTGTCGCGTGTCCGGCGCCGAAGCCGATCGGTCCGCCTCCCCAGGTGGGAGATACCAAGCCAAGAGCGACCAAATGACGCGCGCGCGTTAGGCCAATGGGCCTGGCGGCCGGACTCAAAGTCTGCCGCCGGCGTTATTCTCTGGGAGAGTTTTGTTGAGCGAGCCGCTGATCATCCTTGTTCCGTTCGGATTGCTCGCGATCGTGGCAATCCTGTGCTTTGTCGGCTGCTCATTTCAGGGCCAGGCGATTACTCTTTGGACGACCTACACGGACGATACCGTGCTTGCGAACCCCGCGGTCGTGGCTTACTGGCCACTCGGCGAAGTCGGCGATAGCGATCCTGCCGTCGATCGCGTCGCCGGACACAATGGAAATTATGTCGACGGGGCCACGGTGCCTTCCCTATATCCGTGGCCGGCCTTTAGCGTCCCGAACCCACCCGGCCCCGATGTCCAATCGGCCGCGGCGCCTGGGACGCTGGCGCTTGGGCAGCCCGGAATCGTCCAGGGCGATTCGATTCAGCCGGGGAATCAATTCGACGTCCGGACCGACTGCATTGTGGTCAATGGCGGTTACGTCAACATTGCGTTCAACGCCGCGTTCAATCCACCGACCTCGTTCACGATCGAGGCTTGGGTGCGGGTGGATTGGGATGCGAACGCCCCGCACGCCTATAGATCTGTGCTGGACTCACGGGATACCGCAGCCGGCGGCACCGGTTTCGCGGTCTATGCGAAAGCGGACGATAATATGCCCGGCATCTATCACTGGGAGGCTGCGATCGGAAACGGCGGTACCGGCGGTGCGGCATTTACGCTTGTCACCAGTGACGACCCCCCGATCACGCTGTATGATTCCTCGCTGCCCGCCGGCGTGACCTATCATCTCGCGGTCACCTTCGACGGCCCGAGCCAGACGCTGATCCTTTACGTCGACGGCGAGCAGCGCGGTCCCAAGGTAACCCCTGCCAGCTACGTGCCGAACACCACGCAGCCGCTATGGATCGGCGCGGGCGGGTCTTATCTGCCCTTGCGTCCGCAAGGTCCCGGAGTAGTCGCGAGCCCGTTGTTTCCCTACGATGGCGCGATCCAGGATGTCGCCGTGTACAACGCCGCGCTGACGTCCGATGTTGTCCTCTTGCATTACCACAATGGAAATGGTGTTGCGTCGTAGCGGGATGAGATGAACGGATCAGCGCAGAAAGATATAGTCACCTCGGCGCCGGCCATCGGTGTGCCCGTCGAGGAATGGCAAGTGATCGACTATACGCATTACAGGCCGGGTGAAAGCATCTCTGATCCCCGGCCGGGCGACGTCGTTCTTATTCGCGGCGCCGGCTGGCTCGGCAAGGCGATCCGTCTCTTCGTGGGGATGCGCTGTCGCAGGGACGGCAGCCGGTCGTTGGCGTACTGGAGCCATGCGGGAATCATCGTCAGCCCGCAAGGACATCTTGTCGAGGTAATCCACACCGGCGTCGTCCTCAATCACATCGAAAACTATCGCGATCAGGAATATCACTACGTTCATCTTGACCTGTCCGCCGCCGACCGCACCCGGGCCTCGCGTTACGCCTATTCCTGCCTGCGGCAAAAATACGGGCGATGGAGTTTTGTGCTTTTCGCATTCGCAGTGCTCCTGGGAGACCGGTTCGAAGTTCCCGATCGCGGCCAGCAAGGCTGTGTTGCCCTGATCGCGCGCGCGCTGCAGCGCGCCGGCATGACGTTCGCGCGGCGGCCGACCGATATGACGCCGGCGGATCTGGCCCGGAAGTTCGGCGTCATGCCGTGATCCGCATCTCACCCTCGCGGGCCGCGCTGCGAAATAGAATCTGCTGATGATGGAGGCTTCCGTGCCGTCACCCAACCAAGCCTACCAAGCCTACAAGGCACGGCCGTTCAAGCGCGAAGAACGCGGCGAAGTTGAAATCCTGTTCGGCGGCCTGCACTGGCGGCTCGAGAAGGTGATCCAGGCCGCCCTGGAAAATGTCGGATACCGTACCCGGCTGCTGCCGACCGCCAGCAGGGATGACCTTCTGCTCGGCCGCGAACTTGCCGACATCGGACAATGTTGCCCGACAAGCTTTGTCACCGGCAACCTGGCCAATTTCCTCAAAGGCGAGGAGACGCGCATCGGCACCAAGGGCGTCACGGACAAATACATCTACCTGACCGCCGGCGCCTGCGGCGCCTGCCGGTTCGGACAGTATCACCAGAGCTACGAGCTGGCGCTGCGCAACCTCGGCATTGATAGCCTCCGGATGTTCCTGCTGGAACAGGACAATCTGGAGCAGGCGGCGTTCGCCGGCGGCGGTCTCGAGATCGACATGACGTTCTCGCTCGGGGTGGTATGGGCCGTGCTTTGCACCGATGCGCTGCAGGGCCTCGAATACAAGACCAGGCCCTATGAGGTCGTCGCGGGCCAGACCGACGCCGTCGTCAAGGACAGCGTCGACTATCTTTGCGAGGTTTTCCGCAACCGCCCGCACAAGGGAAAAAAATGGGGACCGCTGGTCTGGCACCTCACGACCGATTATTTCCTCGACGCGTTACGCAAGGTGTTTCGCAAATTCGAAGCGATCGAGGTCGACCGGTTGCAAGCGAAGCCGATCGTGAAAATCACCGGTGAGTTCTATCTGCAGACCGTCGAGGGCGATCCCAACTACAATATCCACCGCTGGCTTGAAGCCGAGGGAGCGGAGGTCTATCCGGCCCCCGTCGTGGTCTGGCTCGATTACTGGTTTCGCTTCTATGTCCAGCAGATCGAGGACTATGTCGGGATCGACCGCTACGCGCGTCTCAGGATCGCCAAGATCCGGGGCCTGCAGAAAATATTCGGCTGGACCTATAATCGCATCCGAGGCGCGCTCGGCGATATCCCGCACGAGCTTCCCGACCAATATGAACTGCGCCGCCTCGCGGCGCCCTACTTTCATCATCAACTGTCGGGCGGCGAGGGCGACATGCTGGTCGGCAAGGCATTATGGAGCCACCTTCACAAGAAAGCGCACATGATCTGCGAATTGTCGCCCTATGCCTGCATGCCGAACACGATGAGCGTCGGCGCCATGGCGGGTGTCGTGGCCAGGCATCCCGATCTTCTCTACGCGCCGCTGGAGATCAAGGGCGACGCGGAGGTGCATGCCTTGTCGCGCTGCCAGATGATCCTGACCGAAGCCAAGAAACGCGCCCGATCGGAATTCGAGGGCGCATTGTCGAAGACCGGCCTGACGCCGGATGCGGCGCGGGCCCGGCTCGACCGCAATCCCGCGATGAAGAAAGCGACCTATCGCGTTCCGCATCGCGACCGCGTCGGGACCGCGGCCAATCTTGTCCTGGAACTGGCGCAAGGGAGCCGGGCGTGAAGATCGTCGGAATGGATGTCGGCTCGACCACGGTCAAGGCGGTCGTGGTCGAGGACGACCGGATCGTTTGGCAGGACTATCAGCGCCACCATACGCGGCAGGCGGAGAAGGTTCTGGAGTTCCTGTCCCGCATGGAGAGCGAATGCGGCCTCGAACGCGGCCGCGATGTCGTGCTGTTCACCGGCTCAGGCAGCGGGCTGGTTGCGCCGCTGGTCGGCGGCAAGTTCATTCAGGAAGTTGTCGCCGTCGCAACCGCCGTGGAAAAACTCCACCCGGACGTTCGCTTCGTCTCCGAAATCGGCGGCGAAGACATGAAGACCATCTTTTTCACGCCCTCGGGTCCGGGCCGCAACAAACAGGTTTACATGCAGTCGGCGTGCAGCGGCGGCACTGGCACCTTCATCGAGAAGACGGCGCGCAAGTTGCAGATTCCGCCGGAGGCGCTGGCGCAGATGCCGTACAGCGGACGATCGCTGCACAAGATCAGCTCCAAATGCGGGATTTTCGCCGAAAGCGATGCCAACACCCTGGTCAAGGGCGGTGTACCGGTCGAGGAAATCATCGCCAGCCTGTTCGAGGCGGTGGTCTACCAGAACCTCGCCACGCTGACGAAGGGCAACACGCCCGCGCCCGGGGTATTGCTGCTCGGCGGGCCAAATCTGTTTTTCACCGGCCTGCAGCAAGCCTGGCGTCATCACCTGATGAACATCTGGACCGAGCGAAAGGTGGTTTTGCCCAATGGCGATCCCGCTGCGCTCATTCAGGTACCCGGCGACGCGGTCTATTACGCGAGTCTCGGCTGCGTCGAAATCGGCAAGGCGGAGGCCGACGCCAAGGCGTGTTACGCGGGAACGGAGCGGCTGTGCTGGTGGATCGATCAGGGGCAGCACGAGCAGAAGGCGCGCGAGGGCCGCGGCGGCCTGGTCTCCGGCGCGCAGGATCTCGCGCAGTTCATGCAGGACTATGCCAGCCCGAAGTTGCAGCTTTCCCGGCCGGGGGAGGAAGACCCGGTGCGGCCGGCCGGCGAAGCGGTCCTGATCGGCTGCGACTTCGGCAGCACCACGGCCAAGGCGGTGGTGCTTTCGCAGGCCCGCGAGCTCTTGTTCACCTGTTACGCGCTGTCGAGAGGCAACCCGATCGAGGACGCCAAGGATCTGATGCGGCAGATCGCGACGGCCGACTTCCGCCGTATCGGCGGTCTGGCGCTCACCGGTTACGGCAAGGATCTGCTGACCGACATCCTCGGCGCCGACGTCGCCATCGTCGAGACGGTGGCGCATGCGCGCGCGGCACTGCACTTCTTTCCCGACGCGGACGTGATCTGCGATGTCGGTGGCTGCGACGTCAAGGTCATGATCCTGCGCGGCGGGGTGGTGGCGGACTTTCGCCTCAACTCGCAATGCTCGTCCGGCAACGGCGCTTTCCTGCAAGGTGTCGCGGAACGATACGACGTGCCGCTGGAAGACTACGCGGAGCGCGCGTTTGCGGCCAAGTCGCTGCCTCATCTGGCGATGGGATGCGGCGTATTCCTGCAGTCCGACATCGTCAACCAGCAGCGCAAGGGCTGGTCGGCGGAAGAGATCATGGCGTCGCTCGCCGCGGTGCTGCCGCTCAATGTCTGGGTCTATGCCTGCCAGTTGCAGAATCTGCGCGCGGTCGGCCGCAAATTTGTGCTGCAGGGCGGCACCCATCGCAACCTCGCAGTCGTCAAGGCGCAGGTCGATTTTATTACCAGCAAGGTTCCCGATGCCGAGGTCACGATCCACCCCTATTCGGGGGAGGCGGGCGCGATCGGGGCGGCGCTGTGCGCGTATGATATTTGGCAAGCTGGAAGCCCCAGCCGCTTCCGCGGCTTCGATGCCGTCGAGAATCTCTCCTATCGAAGCACCACCAATGCAAACACGACCTGCAACTGGTGCAGTTGCGCCTGCAAGCGGACATTTATCGACGTGGCGCTGCCCGACGGCAAGGGAAGGCCGTGGAGCAAGATTCCGGTAGGGCAGGGCTTCGAGCGCGTGATCAGCGGCAATGCATGTCCCAAAGGCCTGGTCGAGGACGTCAACGAATTGCGCGTGGTGAAGGCGCGGATCGAGGAATTGAAAGATGCCTACCCCAATGTTGCAGAGATGGTTCGCGCCGAAGCCTTCCGGGCAGTCAAAGCGGCGGTCTGAACTGCGCGTCGGCATTCCGCGCGCGCTCAATGTCTGGTCGACCCACCAGTTCTGGCTCGGCTTCCTGACCGCGCTCGGCTTCGATCCGCGCCGCATCGTTTTTTCCAGCGCCACCAGCGACGAACAGGGGCGCGAATATGGCCGCGGCCGCGGCACCGTCGATTGCTGCTATCCGGTGAAGTGCATGTCGGGGCACTACGGCGAACTGGTGTTCGGCCAGAAACACAACATCGATATTCTGCTGTCGCCGATGATCCGTTCGCTGCCGTCCTTCCTCAACGGACACGTGGTCGATTCGCTCGCCTGTCCGCGGGTCATGGCGGCGCCGGAGAACATCAAGGCGGGCTTCCTGAAGGAACAGGACGTCTTCGCCGAGCGGGGGATCAAATACATATCGCCGTTCGTTTCGCTGGCCGAGCCCGCGATCGTTCCCAAGCAACTGCATCGGGCGCTGGAGGGCGCGATAGCCGGCCTCACCTTGGCGGAGGTCCAACGCGCCGTCACTGCCGCCTACGCGGCGCTCGCGGCATTCAACAAGCAGATGCAGCGAAAGGGGCGTGAAATCCTGCAATGGTGCGTCGAGAACGAACGGCCTTGCATTCTAGTGCTGGCCCGACCCTATCACATGGATCCCGGCATCGGCCATGAGATCGAAACCGACCTGCAGGCCTATGGATACCCGATCCTGTGGAGCCAGTACTTGCCGCTTGATCCGGACCTGATGCAGTGGCTGTTCGGCGACGACATCCGGGATGGTACGATTACCTCGCCTTTCGACCTGCGCGACGTGTGGCCGTCCTCCTACAGCGGCAACACCAACGAAATATTGTGGGGTGCCAAGGTGGGCGCCCGCTTGCCATGGGTAACCTGCGTGATCCGGCTCGCGAGCTACGAATGCGGCATGGACCAGCCGACCTATACGCCGGTACAGAAGATCGTCGAAGGTTCGGGGACGCTGTTCTTTTCGTTTGGGGATCTCGACGCCACCAAGCCCGCGGGATCCGTGAAGATCAGGGTCGAGACCGTCGCCTATTATCTCGAGCGTTCATCGGCCGCCATCATCGCCAGCAAGAAGCTGCGGACCCGGACGCCATTTCCGCTTCTTGACCCGGCCGGGTGATGCTATCCCTCGACCTGTAGCCGCAGCTGGTCGCTGCGCGATCCCGTTCGCACGCGGACGCGGATGTACCGGCTGGTCGACCGCACGAGCCAGTCGCCGGGAAAAAAATCTGCAACGGAGGAAACCATGGTCGACCGTCGCACATTCACCACGCTGCTGGTCGGCGGCATCGCCGCGCCCAAGGGGTCGTTTGCCCAGAATTCCAGGGCCACCAATGTGTTCTATTCGGCCGTCGGGCCGGAGCTCACGCTGTACAGCGTTGACGTCGATAACGCCGCGCTGGTCAAGCGCGATACGGTATCGGCGCCGGCCAATATCCAATATGCCTGGCCGCACCCGTCGAAGCGTTATTTGTATGTCGTCTCGAGCAACGGTGGTTCGGGCTCGACCGGCATTGCGGGCGACAAGCATGTTGCGAGCGCATTCAGGATCGATCCCGCAACCGGCGCGCTGACGCCGCATGGCGCGCCGCAAATGTTTTCGTCGCGTCCGATCCACACCAGCGTCGATATGTCAGGCGAATATCTGCTGACGGCTTTCAACAATCCGAGCGCTCTCGCCGTGCATCGCATCAATGGCGACGGCACGCTGGGCGAACGCGTCGAACAGCCGGACAAGCTCGACACCGGAAAATTCGCGCATCAGATCCGGGTCACGCCCGACAACCAGCAAGTCATTCTGGTGACGCGCGGCAACAACGCGCCGACCGACAATCCGGTGGACCCCGGCTCGATCAAGACCTTCAGTTTTGAGAAGGGCGTGCTCACCAACCTCGCGGCGATCCAGCCCGGTGACGGCATGCAATTCGGGCCGCGGCATCTCGACTTTCACCCGACGCAGCCATGGGTCTACGTTTCGGTCGAGAGCCAGAACAAGCTCTACGTCTACAAGCTCGACCCCGCGACCGGCATCTCGCGCGAGCCGCTGTTCATCAAGGACACGCTCGATCCCTCATCGAAGCTGCGGCAGGCCGCGGGGCCGATCCATGTCCATCCCGATGGGCGCTTTGTCTATCTCACCAACCGCGCCTTCTGGCTGACCGACTTCGAAGGCAAGCAGGTGTTCGCGGGCGGCGAGAATTCGGTCGCGGTCTTCGCCATCGACCAGACCACCGGCGAGCCGACACTGATCCAGAACGCCGACGGACATGCGAACTATCTCCGCACCTTCGGAATCGATCCAAGCGGCCGGATTCTGGTGACCGCGTCGGTCTGGCCGATGCCGGTGCGCGAGGGCGCCGGCATCGGCACGATTCCTGCCGCCATCAGTATGTTTCGCATCGGCGGCGATGGAATACTGGAATTCGTGCGCAAGTACGATATCGACGCGACGGCAAAGAAGCAGCAGTTCTGGGCCGGCCTGGTTACCCTGCCGTAGCCTGCGATGCCGCGCGTTGGGCGCGTATGCCCGGCAGAGCGGCGCCGGATTCGACGATCGCGGTTCGCCGGTCGACAACGACGTGGTGAAACTGCTTGAGCACGAGGGTGTCGGAATGCGCCACCGAACCCGATCGGCACCGGGAATTTGGCGAGGCTCGGCTATTGTCGAGACCCCTCAATCTAAGATAGCAAGGGGTGCGTGCGACTTTTCCCGTTGATCTGTTTGGCAGGAGAGTATCCATGAGTGTGTTCGCCAGAAATTTATCGATTGCCGTCTGTCTGCTGGTGCTTCCCGCGTTGCCGGCCCGCGCCGCAGAATGGGGGCCGTTTGTTGAAAAAGTTATCGAGCATTTGAGGGACCATATGACGAAGGAGGCCGCGGACTGGGTGGTCAAGCGCGTGACGCAAGGTGACAAAATTCCGACGTTGCAGCTAACCGACGAACAAATGAGACAGAAGATCGACGACTATATTGCGAACTGCGTGCAGCGCGCCAAATGGCTCGACGACAACAATTCTCAGGGTCAGCATTCGCTCAGCAACACTCCCTTGACGTCCCCGGAGTTCTCGCGTGAACTAACCGCCTATCGTGCAAAATGCGATCAAGGGCCAAAGGCCAACTAAAAGGCCGGCTGCCCGCGCTGCAACTCGCTCAGGCGCGCATGCGGGGAAGACCGGCGCCGGATCCGATGATCGCGGTTCGCCGATCGACAACGGCATGGTGAAACTGCTCGAGTACGAGCGCGTAGGCCGACAGATCCGCCGCCTCGATCGCGCCGTCATCGTAGCAGTCGAGCGTTTCGCGCAGGATCTCGTCCGCCTCGCACTGCAGTGCGTCCAGTTCCTCGATCGAATCCATTTTCCGCACCAGCGAAATCGCGGCCAGCAGCTTTTCACGGTGCAGCGTGTTCAGCCGTCGTTCGTCCCGCTTGATGAAGTGCCGAAGCGCTGCGCTGCCCGACCCGACGATGGAAAGCAGCAGGATCGCGCCCCAGATGTAGTCGCTGTATTTGTCCATGAAGGTGCGTTCGGTGCCGTCGATATAGGCCGCGGCGCCCGGATGCGCCGGCAGCGCGGCGTCCTTGTCGGTGTTCGGCTTCTCGATCTTGGCGGCGGCCGGCACTTCCCTCATCAACGAGGGGCGGGCCGCAAATAGCTGGCGGATGAACGCCCCGACCGTACTTTCCGGAAGGGATTGCGGCGCGACGATCAGGTGACTGACGCCAATCGTCTCGATGGTATCGTCGGGTCTGGCGGGAGACGAGCTCAACGTGCTGCCGGGAATCTCCTCGGATTCGTAGAGCGGGTGCCGCCGCGCAATGGCTTCGGAGACGTCGATCGGAAGAAACGTCGGCTCGCCCCTGAAACGCGCGGTCGAGATGATGGCGTCCAGGGTGATCTTGCTCTCGAGCGGTCCGACCGTCATGAACGCATCGATCGAGGGATCACGCACCATCTCGGCGATCTGGTTGGCATTGAATTGCGCGATGGCTACTTTTTCGGGACTGACACCCGATTCCGTGAGGATGACGCGGAGCAGCCTGGCGTTCACCTCGGTCCGGCCGACCACGCCGACGCGATGACCCGCGAGATCGCCGATCTCCTTGATCTTCGTTTTCGCTTCCTTCCTGCCCGCCTTGTGCGCCGCGCCAGAAGGCGACCACAGAACCACGACGTTCTTGCGCAGAATGGCGACGGACTCGGCGCCCTCAGGCATGTCCTCATCGGCCCGGCCGACCGCGAGATCGGCTTTGCCGGCTCCGAGAAGGGCAAGACTTTCAACCGGGCCGGCGCTTGTGATCAGAGCGAGCCGGACCGGACTTCCATCCCGGTCAAAGGACTGCGCCAACGCCTGAACCAGGTTCTGGTCTTCGCTCCCCGACGGCCCGACGGCAATTCGCAGGGTGGTTGGCCGCAAGATGAGAAAGGATGCGCCGGCAACGGCTGCGAAGACAAGCAGCCCCACGGCCAGGACCAGAAACCGATAGCTTTTTCGTTTCCGGCCCTGGAGCGACAAGCCGATTGCGCCGTCCAATCCGTCTGATGGGGACATGGTGCCGCCAGGCTGCGAATGATCCAAACGTTGCAGATACCAGACTAGCACGCTTCGCGGCGTCTGGTCAGATCGCTGTCGGGGCCGGGAGGTCAAGTTTTGCGATTGCAAAAGTCGCATCGTCGGCCGACGCTGCGACCGCGGATGGCAGGGGGCGGCGCAATGCCGGGATGGCACGTTTTGGTCGGGATGGTGGTGATCTCAGTGCTCGGACAGCCCGCGATGGCGCAGGAGTTCCTCTCGGGGGCCAAGCTCTACAACGACGTGGCGCGCTACGCCTCGTTCGGCTCGCACTGCTTCGGCTCGCCCGGCGATCGCGCCACTACCGACTGGGTCGCCGGGGAAT
>Ga0209006_10002269_pt1 | contig 17511 bp, 18 predicted proteins | sample JacPin_JW_Ref_O2_FD_188567 | JGI IMG/M metagenome (GOLD analysis project Ga0209006, IMG submission 188567) | Forest soil microbial communities from Algoma, Ontario, Canada - Jack Pine, Ontario site 1_JW_Ref_O2 (SPAdes) (version 2) | ecosystem: Environmental > Terrestrial > Soil > Boreal... | reverse complement strand
CCTCTTTCGCTGCACCGATGGCTTTTCGGGCGTCGATTTCGTCTGCCATGGTGACCTTGCCGATAACCTTGTTGTCGGTCGGGTTCACCAGATCGACGACCTGGGTTCCATGGGGAGTGACGAACTGGCCGTTGATATAGGCGCGATCAAAGGCTCTTACTGGGGTCGCGCTTTCATGTGTTTTCATTTGTGTCACCCTTCATGAGGTTTCGGCTTTGCCAAGGTCCCTGTGTCTCTCAGGACCCCAGGTCACAATTGCAGTGTGCCTCGAAGGTGGGTCGGGGTAACTAGCAAAAGACGCCAATCCTCTTGCAGAACGTGCCAAATGGTTTATTGCCGAAACCCGATACGGCCGCCGGGTCAATTTTTCGTTGAGCTGGATGTGCATACAGTCCAATTCCAATCCTGAATTATTACGACCGAAATTAACCAGTTCACGTGGCCCGGTCCTGACATCAGACCCACCGCGTCGGGCGACTATGTTTACGGCTACGTGCCAGAAAAACTGATGCGTCTTGTGTTGGATCAAGTCAGACAGCGTGCACGCGACAAACGCGTGAAGTCAGTTCCGCGAACGGAATGAGAGTTACCACCCGCTGTAGGAACACCAATGACGGGGGAGGTCGGCACTTGATGATGTTTTGGCACAACCAACTGGCGCGCGATTCTTGCGGGCCGACTTTCACGTTCACTCATATGGCGCCTCACATGACGTGAGAGACGCGATGCTCGATGGGATTTGGAACAGCTCCTCCTTAACGCCGCAAACCAAGATGCTGCAGAGCAATTGACGTTTGCAGCACATGCTGCCGGCCGGCACCTGGACCTGCAAGACGCACCCAGACGCACGGCGGCGAACCATGTCGAATGGAGTCCTTGGCTACCACTGCTTGGGCCGACGAAGCGCAAAAAGCAGGTAAGATTGGAGCCCATGCCGGCGTTGCACCCCAGCGCCGCCGTCGCAGAACGCCAATGTCAGCGGAACAAGGCCGCCAAAGGAAATACCTTGCCTCGCCGCTCCACGCGTAATGCCATTCTCGAAGCCGCTATGGAACAGTTCACCGAGCGCGGCTACAGCGCCTGCAGTGTCGAAGACATCACCAAGGCGGCTCGCGTTCCGAAGGGTTCATTTTACAATCACTTCAAAAGTAAGCAGTCCCTTGCGGCTGAAATCGTTACCGAATACGGGAAGGGCACGACCGATCGAAGTGTTCTAACCAACCCCGAGATTGCGCCTCTTACCCGCCTCAAGAAGCATTTTGCGGCACTCAATGCGTACTTCTCATCTTGTAAGGACGGCTGCCTGGTGGGGAAATTTATGGCCGAGGTCTCTGTCGATACCCCGCAGATCCGCGAGAGTCTCCGGCGAGTATTGAACCTCTGGGGAGAGCAACTTTCTTGTGCCCTGGCCGACGGGCAGCGCCAAGGTTCTATACGCAAGGATCTACCGGCAGACGACTTGGCTGCATTTATAATCGACGCTTACGAAGGCGCGATTCTGCGAACCCACCTCGAAAAGAAACCAAGAGCACTCGAGTGCTTCGTGAAGGTTGTGTTTTCGAGCATTACCACCTGAGTAGGATGCCGTCACCCCCCTTGAGGGAACTCTCGTAGGGGTTGCCGCTCGTCTGCCGCCCTCCTTCGGCTAGGGACGTTCTCGAATAATCTTGATTATTTAAGATGACCGGTCATATTATTCGAACTGGCGTGCGCCCATTGCGGGCGGGCGCATTACCCCGCAATGCCCTTCGGTGCAATAGCCAAACGGAGGCTCTGTATGAGTGGTTTCTCCGCTGAACAGAACAAAAAGATTGTCCTGCAGGCGTTCGAGACTCTGTTCAACCGACGCGACTATCAGGCCGCTGAGAAATTCTGGTCGCCAGGTTACATCCAACACAGTGCCCACATACCGCCAGGCCGCGACGGTTTATTCAACCTCGTCCGGGCGGCCCCGCCCACTCTCCACTACGAGAACTCCCTTGTCTTCGCCGCCGATGACCTCGTGATGCTGCACGGGCGCTTTTCCGGCAATGGCCGCTCGCATAACTGGGTCGCCGCCGACATCCTGATTATGAAGAACGGAGTGCTCACGGAACACTGGGATGTCCTGCAGGATGAGGCGACGCGAGCGGAGTCACTCAGTGGTCGTCCGATGTTTGGCAACTCCTTTCCCGAGCCCCTCGACGGCGCAGCACTGACGCCAGAAGACGCGCGAACGATTGTCGCACCTCTCTACGACGCACTGAATCAGCCGGCAAAGAAAGATGTAGCGGCCCTCCTTGCCAGAGCGACCAACACGGACTATCAGTCGTATTCGACTAACGATGAGTGGCTTGACCGCAAGCAGTTAACTGCAGTCTTCACGATGATCGGCACCGCCGTGCCGGATCTGAGTTGGTCGATCAAAGACATTCTGGTTTCGGGCGATCAGATCGTAGTGCGGGGCGAAGCGGCTGGGACGCCTGAGCGTGAGCTGTTTGGAGCAAAACCCACGGGCAGGAGCTTTAGGACAATGTCGATCGACGTCTTCACGGTGAAAGGCGGAAAGCTTGCATCGGCTTACCACGTCGAGAACTGGATTGGAGCGCTGGAGCAAATCGGAAAGTAGCGGTGGGCGCGATCCACCGAGCTGATTGCAGGCATCCTAGCCACAGGCATCCAGGGCACGGATGACCTCGCTAACACGTATTCGGAGGTCCCAATGACATCCAGCAGCGTCACGGCAGCCACGAGATTTTTGGAAGTCGGCGCGCAGCGGTACGCCTATCGCCGCTTCGGCGCTGGACCGGGCCAACCGCTTCTTTGCTTGCAGCACTTCACCGGCACACTCGACAACTGGGACCCCGCCGTGGCCGATCCGTTGGCACGGGGACGAGAGGTGATCCTTTTCGAGAATGCAGGCATCGGACGATCGACGGGTTCAGTTCCGACAACTATTGCAGGCATGGCCCAGCATGCATTCGCCTTTCTCGATGCGTTGAAGCTTTCTCGCTGTGACGTGCTGGGTTACTCGCTCGGGGGAATGATCGCCCAGCAAATGGCGCTGGATCGGCCCACCATCTTTCGCAGAATGCTCCTGGTTGGAACGGCGCCCCGGGGCGGCGAAGACATCATGCATCTTGAAAAGCCGGCGTTGCAGGTTCACCTCAGCGATCCGACGCTTCGTGGATACGCGGTCTTGGGTAAGATCTTCTTTGCACCCACCGAATCAAGCCAGGCCGCAGCTGACGCGTTCATTAGGCGCCTCGGGCAACGTGCACAGGATCGCGAACCCATTTCTGGACCCGCAGTTGCACAAGCGCAAACGGTCGCCTTTCGCGAATGGGAGTCATCTACGGGAGTGCGGTTCGGCACTCTCAAGACAATTCCTCAACCCACGCTTGTCGTGAATGGCGTTCACGACGAAATGATTCCTGTCCGGAATTCATACTGGCTTGGGGAGAATCTTCCGAATGCCGTCCTCTTGACCTACCCGGACTCTGGACACGGCTCCCTGTTTCAGTTTCACGAGTCGTTCACGAGGCAAGCGGCCGAGTTTCTCGCCTCCGAGTCCGCCGCCGCGCCCTATTGAACGTGGGTCCGGTTCCCGTGATTCAGCCCACGCCCCGTTTACCCGCTCCAAAGATCAGCGCTGACGTTGTCAGCGGGGCACATGGAACTCGAATCTGACTCATGGCAGACGAACGTCGGACCGCACATCGGAGAATGCACAAGCCACGTGCTTCGGGCTCGCTTGATTTATAGGAGTATTTAGTGGGACGGGTGGGGATCGAACCCACGACCAAAGCCTTAAAAGGGCCTTGCTCTACCAACTGAGCTACCGTCCCGTGCGATTGATTTTGGGCGCGGCCTTGCAAAGACCCTGCACCTGACGGGGCCTGGAATGATACTACACGGCTCGATAGTGAGTCGGGTCCGGCACGCCGGCGGCTTCGAATCCGCTCTTCCTAATGCGGCAGGAGTCGCAACGGCCGCACGCTCTGCCAAGCTCGTCCGCCTGATAACAAGACACCGTGGCGCCAAAATCCACTCCGAGACGCACACCCGCGCGAATGATCTGCGCCTTCGTCCAACTAATGAGCGGCGCATGTACACGGCAGGGCTGGCCTTCGACTCCGGCGCGAGTCGCAAGCGCCGCCATGTTCTCAAACGCAGCGATGAATTCCGCCCGGCAGTCGGGATAGCCCGCAAAATCAATCGCGTTGACACCAATGAAGATGTCCTGTGAACCGAGCACTTCGGCCCAACCCAATGCAAGTGCCAGCATCAGCGTATTGCGCGCCGGCACGTAGGTCGCAGGAATACCGGAAGTCGGCGCCTCGGGAACCGCAATGTTGGAGTCGGTGAGCGCCGAACCTCCGATGCCGGCGAGGTCCACCCGCATCGTGCGATGCTCGAGCGCACCCAAGGTGCGAGCCATGCGGGCGGCCGCATCGAGTTCCGAGGAATGACGCTGCCCGTACTCCACAGACAGTGCGTAGCAATCAAAACCGTCGGCACGCGCCATAGCAAGTGTGGTGGCCGAGTCCAGTCCTCCTGACAGGAGGATCACCGCGGGTTTAATCATGCCTGTCCTGCAATCTGGGTCGACCGCGTACCGCGCGGCAGCTACTTGCCGCGCGCATTGCCCCAGAGGTACTTATGCAGCTGAATCTGGAATCTGACCGGCAGGCGGTCCTGCAGCACCCAATCAGCCAGATCGCGCGCCGCCAGCTCTTCATGACTCGGAGAGAAGAGCACAGTGCAGCGCGAGTCGAGCCCGAGCTCGCGAACCTTGGCGACGCTCCACTCGTAATCTTGGCGGCTGCAAATGACGAATTTGATCAGATCCTTGGCAGTCAGACGCGTAAGTTCGGCATAGCGATTGCGAGACTCTTCGCCTGAACCTGGTGTTTTGACATCGACCACCAGTACGACGCGCGCATCAACTTCAGCAAGAGCCATCGCCCCACTCGTCTCAAGCGAGACCCGATATCCTTGCGCGCACAGTTGCTGCAGGAGCTGCAAGCAATTCTTTTGTGCCAGCGGCTCCCCGCCGGTCACGCACACGTACTGCGCGCCCTGCTCACGAACCTGCGCGAGTATCGCGGGCAGTTCCCACCAATCCCCGCCATGAAAAGCGTAGGCCGTGTCGCAGTACTGGCAGCGCAGCGGACAGCCCGTCAGGCGGATGAAGGTCGTCGGAATGCCCGCGGTATCCGCCTCTCCCTGCAGCGAATAGAAGATTTCCGTGAGTTTGAGACGCGACATGCGGGCGCATGACTCTACTGGGCATCGGCCGGCAGCCGCTTCAGACGATCGGCGGCGAGGTGAGCCGCCTCGGTGTCGGGATAACGTTGCGTCACCAGCGTCAAGGTGGCGCGCGCTTGAGAGTAATTCTTGAGTTCAAACTGGGTAAATCCGAGCTTTACCAGCGCATCGGGTGCCTTGCGGGAGTTCGGCCAGCGCTCACCGACCGTGCGGAAGGCGACCGCGGCGTTATCGTAATCGCGCGTCACATAGTAGGCCTCGCCGAGCCAATACTGGGCATTGTCGGCAAGGTCGCTCGTGGGATAGGTCGCAAGATACTGTTTGAAGCCCGCGATCGACGCCGCATAATTCTGACTCTTCAGCGCCCCGAACGCCTGCACGTACGCGGCCTGCTCCGCTGAGCCTGCTGAACCTGCGCCGCCGGGCGCACTGCCCGGTTGAGCGGGAACCGCAGCGGCGGGCGCCGCGCCAGCACCCGCCATCCGCCGCTCAAGATCGCCATACAGATCGCGCTGCTGCTTGCGCATGGCTTCGGCGCTATTTTGCAGCTCATCCACCTGTCCACGCAGCGTGCGCACTTCCGCCTGCAGCGCGTCCTGATTCTGCGCCATATCGAGCAGGCTCTGATTCGCCATGATCCGCTCGAGCTTCGCCAGGCGCGCATCGAGGTCATTGAGCCGTACCTGCACGGGATCCTCCCCGGAACGCGTCAACGAGCATCCGGCGAGCAGGACCATGAGCAGTGCGGCGCTGAGTCTTCGCATGGAATGCGCCCCCTATTTGAGGTAGACAATCTCGACCCTGCGGTTCTGGGACCAGGCGGCTTCATTGCTGCCGGCAGCGGCCGGGCGCTCGGCGCCGTAGCTTACGGTGGAGAGCTGCGTTTCGGTGGCGCCTTGCAGCAGGAGCGCGCGGCGTACCGCCTGGGCACGCCGTTCACCCAACCCGATGTTGTACTCGCGCGAGCCACGCTCGTCGGTGTGACCCTCGAGCCGCACGCGCACCGTGGGGTTGGAGGCCAGATAGCGGGCATGCGCTGCGACGATCGCGGGGCCTTCGCCCTTGATCTCGCTGCTGTCGAAATCAAAATAGATGATCCGCTTCGCCAGGATGCCGGCGAGAGGACCGGGCGCAGCGGCACCTTCCTCGCCGCCTGCCGCCGACGCCGAGCCGGCACCGGCGCTCTGCGCGCCTGCCGTCGTGTCAGTGGGCGGGGCTTCGGCGCGCTTCGGCTTGTTCGAGCAAGCCGCGAGACTCAAGGCTGCAGCAACCATCAAAACCAAAACTGTTCGACGCATACATCGCTCCCATTCACGGCCGCGCGAACGGCCTAAAAGACATCATGGCTGGGTGAAAGGTCCCCATACGGGTTCCCGGACCTCGCCCAGATCGGACCTCAAACGCTGACCGGTCAGGCCGTCGACCGCAACCGTCGCGAGCACGCCACGGTCAGCCTCCTGCTCTGAATAGATGAGCACGGCGCTGTTCGGCGCAAAGCTCGGCGAGGTGTCAAGGTGGCCGCGCGACAGCACGCGTACGGCGCCGCTTTGCAAATCCTGCACGGCGATGCGGTAGTTGCCTTGATCGAGCGTGACCATGGCGAGCTCTTTGCCATCCGCGGAGATCCGCGGGCGGGCGTTGTAGGTGCCCTCGAAGGTTATCCGTTTCGGACGCGCGCCGCTCTGCAATCCGACTTCATAGATCTGCGGACCGCCGGCGCGATCCGAAGTGAAGTACAGGGCGCGCCCATCCGGAGACCATGCTGCCTCAGTGTCAATGGCAGGATCATCGGTGACGCGGATGAGCTCCTGCGTCGTGAGGTCGAGCACGTAGATGTCCGGATTGCCACCGGCACCGCCCAGAGTGAGCGCGAGCTTGTGGCCATCCGGCGACCATGCGGGCGCGCCGTTGATACCCGCACGAGCTGATACCTGGCGCCGCTCGCCGCTGCGCACTTCCTGCACGTACACCGCCGAGCGATGATTTTCGAAGGAGACATACGCGAGCCATTGCCCGTCAGCGGACCAGGCGGGAGACATCAGCGGCTGCCGCGATTCCAAGATCATGCGCGGATTCTCGCCATCGGCGTCGGCAACAATCAGCTGGAAGACTTGCGCCGGCGGCTGGCCGTTGACGGCGACGTAGGCAATACGCGTGGCGAATGCCCCGCGCACGCCGACAATCTTTTCGTAGACCGCATCGCTCACCCGATGCGCGGCATTGCGCAGGGCATTCGGCGCTGCTGTGAAGCGCTGGCTCGTCAGGCGCTGCCCGTTCAGTACGTTGACGAGGTCGAAGTCGACGGCGAGCTGGCCGTCGGGTAGCGCCGTGACACGGCCCACGGCGACGTAGTCATTGCCGTCTGCCTTCCAGTCGGCGAGTTGCACATTTTCAACGCGCGACGGGTTCGTCAGCATTCGCGCGCGCGGCATGGCATGGAAACGCCCGCTGCCTTCCAGGTCGTGCTGCACGACCGCCGCGACATCCAGTCCGCCGTCCCCGGCGCTCGTATGCGCGAATGGCACGATCGCAATCGGAATGGGGTCGTTCACGCCGTTGGTAATTTCAATCTTCAGTTGCGCCTGTGCGGCCGCTGCGGCGCACAGGGCCAGCATGAGGAACAGGCGCCGCGGCGCCGTTTTTGCGAAATTGCGATCTGAGTGATTCATGGCATCAGTCAACTGGCTTGAATTGAATTTCCAAATTGCGCTCGAACAGCGCCGGATCAGGGGGCGGCGGCAGCGGCGAGGCGCGAAAAGCCGCCGCCTGGATCGACTCACGTACGGCCGAATCGCCGTTGCACTCCCCTAGACGCACATTGACCACTTCGCCTCCCGGAACCTGCGTGACGTACACCATACAATCAATTCCCGTCCGTGCCGACGGCGGCTTGAGCCACGCCCGCTGAATGCGCGCCTGGATTTGCGCCTCCCAGCTGGCGAGCTGCCCATTGCTGCGTGCCGCCATGACGTGCTCTTCGGCGGCAAGACTATGCTGCAATTCCGCCTCGTTCTGCGCGCGCAGGCGCGCCTCCTCCTCCTTGCGTTTCTCCTCCGCCACACGCTTCGCGTCCTCCTTGCGCTTCTCCTCCGCCTGACGCTTCTCCTCCGCCTGGCGTTTGTCCTCTTTCGCGCGCTCCTCTTGCGCCAGGCGCTCCACCTCCACCGCATCGGCACGGCGCTTCTCGTCGATCTCGCGCTGCGCCTTATCCGCCGTGTCCTGCGCAGCCTTAGCTCTCTCGGCGAGCTCCTCCGGTGTCGGCGCGGGCGGCCCTGTGGGCTCCGGCGCCGGTTCAGGCACAGGCACAGGCTGCGGCTTGACCGGCGCCGGTGCCGGGGCGGCCGGCGCCAGCGCACGGGAATCTATGACCGTGGCCTCGATCGCAAGCGTATGCGGTGGCGGAGCCGTTTGATCGCGAAAGGTCCACCACCCATACGCCACCACCCCGACAAGCGCCGCATGCAGCAGCAGCGACTGCGCAATCGAGATCCAGCGATCGCCCTTGCGCTCGGCCATACAATTCGCGCCGGCCCGCTTAAGTGCGACGTGCGGGCTCGGGGGGCGGATCCGTGATGAAGCCGACCTTCCTCGCGCCGGCTTTCTGCAGGATCACCATGGCGTCGATCAGCTGCCCGTAGGCAATCGTGCGGTCCGCTTTCACCAAAACCGGCAGATCAGGCTTGCGACGCAGCGCGGCAGCGGTGCGCGCGCCGACAGTGTCCACATCGAGCGACGTCTCCGGATGGCTTCCAACGTTGAGATACAGTTTCCCCGCCTTATCGATCGAGAGCACCAGTGGATTTGCGTTTTTGAGCAGTTCCGCGTCGAGAGGTTCCGCGGCCGCCTTTGGCAGGTCCACCTTCACCCCCTGCATGAGCAGTGGCGCCGTGACCATGAAGATGATCAGCAGCACGAGCATGACATCGATATAGGGGACGACGTTGATGTCGCCCATGAGCTTTCGTTTGCGGGATCCTTGGGCCATCGTTGCGACCTCCTACACGGCCGCCGCGCTGCTGCGCGGGGCATGGCGTTGCAGAACTGTCGAGAATTCCTCCATGAAACCATCGTAGCGAATCTCCAGGCGCGCAACCTGATCCGCGTAACGGTTGTAGGCGAGCACCGCAGGAATCGCGGCGAACAGGCCCGCAGCGGTCGCCACCAGCGCCTCGGAGATGCCGGGCGCCACCATCGCGAGCGTCGCCTGCTGCACGTTCCCGAGGGAACTGAACGCGCTCATGATGCCCCAGACCGTGCCAAAGAGCCCCACATACGGACTCGTTGAGCCGACGCTTGCCAGCGTTGCGAGGCTCTGTTCCAGGCGATCAATCTCCTTCAGCTGCGCCACGCGCATGGCGCGCCGGGCGCTCTCGAGCAGCTGGTCCGGGGTCGTCGTGCCGTGCTGCTTCGAGCGCGCAAACTCGCGAAAGCCGAACTCGAAAATGCTCGACATCCCGGTCGCGCCGCCGCGGGACTCGATGCCGCGATACAGCTGTGACAGGTCACCGCCCGACCAGAAATTATTCTCAAACTGGTCGGCCTCGCGGCGCGCACGCCGAATGACGATGCGTTTTCTGAAAATGATCGCCCACGAGGAGAGCGAAGCCAGTGCGAGGAGCGCGAGCACCACCTGCACGGGAATGCTCGCCTGTAGCACCAGACGTACAATCGACAGATCCGGGGTCATGTCAGTGGGCCTCCGGCGCGACCAGCGCGTCCATTAGAAATGAGGGAAGTCTCTTCGGGCGAAAAGTGCCGGCATCCACGCATGCGACCTGCACCTCGGCATCGGCCAGCGTATGCGTGCCCGCCGAAATGCGCTGCGCGAAGCTGATCGCGGCGGCGCCCTGCGAGCGCGCCGCGCAGCTGACGAGAAGCTCATCATCCAGCCGTGCCGGACGTTTGTACTCGATGCGCAGATTCACCACCGGAAAGATGATGCCAGGATCCTGGGCGAGCGCCTGTTGCGAGAAGCCGCAGGAGCGCAGCCACTCGGTGCGCGCGCGCTCGAGGAACTTGAGGTAACTCGCGTAGTAAACGACGCCGCCCGCGTCGGTATCCTCCCAGTAGACGCGCACCGGCCAGGAGAACGCGCTCATCGTCCCTCCTCAAATAGCGGCAGGCTTGCCGCCGGACGCGCCGGTGGCTTAAGGCCCAGGTGCAGATAGGCGTTGCGCGTCGCCATCCGCCCGCGCGCGGTACGCATCACGAAGCCCTGCTGGATGAGGAAGGGCTCGATCACATCCTCGAGTGTGCCGCGCTCCTCGCCGATCGCCGCAGCGATGCTCTCAATGCCCACCGGGCCGCCGTCAAACTTCTCGATAATGGTCGCGAGCAGCTTGCGGTCGAGCGAGTCAAATCCCTGGTGGTCGACTTCGAGCATGTCGAGGGCTGCCCCGGCCAAGCGCTCGTCGATGCGCCCGTCGCCCTTCATTTGCGCGTAGTCGCGCACTCGGCGCAGCAGGCGATTTGCGATGCGCGGCGTGCCGCGCGCGCGCTCGGCGATACGCCGCGCACCGGCGGCATCGATCGGTGTCTTCAATATGGCGGCCGAGCGCGTGACGATACTCTCGAGTTCCTCGACTCCGTAGAATTCTAGGCGCTGCACGATGCCGAACCGATCCCGCAGCGGTGAGGTCAAAAGGCCGGCTCTGGTGGTTGCGCCGATCAGCGTGAAGGGCGGCAGATTGAGCTTGATGGAGCGCGCGGCGGGCCCCTCGCCGATCATGATGTCGAGCTGATAGTCCTCCATGGCAGGATAGAGCACCTCCTCGACCACCGGGGAGAGCCGGTGGATCTCGTCGACGAACAGCACGTCGCGCGGCTGCAGATTCGTCAGAATTGCCGCAAGATCTCCCGGCCGTTCAAGCACGGGGCCTGCGGTCTGGCGCAGATTGACGCCGAGCTCGGTGGCAATAATATTCGCAAGCGTCGTCTTCCCAAGACCCGGCGGACCGAAGATCAGCACATGATCGAGCGCCTCGGCGCGCTGGCGCGCCGCGCCCAGGAATATTTCCAGCTGCGCCTTGACCTGCGTTTGCCCGACGTACTCTGCAAGGCGCCGCGGGCGGATCGCGCGCTCCACTGCTTCGTCCTCGCCATTTGCGGCAACGTCGATCACTCGTTCGGCTTGCGTCATGGGCGCATGTCTCCTATTCGCGCGCGGCGCCCTGCAGCGCGCGGCGGATGAGTTCCTCGGTCGTGTGCACACCGCTCTCCACCGCCTTCATCAGGCGCGCGGCTTCGGCGGGTTTGTAGCCCAGGCCGATGAGCGCCCCCAATGCCTCGGATTCGGGGCTCGCGCTCGCGCCGTGCGCCGTCCCGGGCCCGCCCTCCAAGGGTGAGACGCGGTCGCGCATTTCCACAAACAGCCGTTCCGCGGTCTTGCGTCCGATTCCCGGCACGCGAATGAGCGCGTCGACATCCTCGTTCAGAATGCACTGCGCGAACGCCTCGACGCTGATTCCCGACAGCAGCGCCAGCGCAATCTTCGGCCCGACGCCCGAGACCTTGAGAAGATTGCGGAACAGGCGCCGCTCTTCTCGAGTCGCGAATCCATACAGCATATGCGCATCTTCGCGCACGACCATGTGCGTGAGGAGGCTCACCTCCTGACCCACGGCCGGCAGATGAAAGAATGTGGACATCGGCGCCTCGAGCTCGTAGCCCACCCCGCCCACATCGATCATGAGTTGCGGCGGCGTCTTCGCCGCGATGCGGCCGCGCAGCGAGCCGATCATCGCGTAAGCTCGCGCAGGCGCCGCGAATGCGCATGGCACACGGCAATCGCGAGTGCGTCGGAGGCGTCCGCCGCAATGCGTCCTTCAAGCCGCAGCAGTGCACGAATCATGTGCGCCACCTGCTGTTTCTCAGCGCCGCCGAAACCCACCACGGCAAGCTTGATCGTGCGCGGCGCGTATTCAAAGATCGGCAGCCCTTCAGGCAGCGCCGAGAGTACTGCGCCGCGCGCCTGACCGAGCTTAAGGGCGCTATCGGCATTGCGATTGACAAACACCTGCTCGACCGCCACTTCCTGCGGACGGTGCACAGACACAAGTTCGCGCACGCCTTCGAAGATGACCCGCAGGCGCTCGGCGAGAGTCGCGCCGGAGGCGCTGATGCAGCCATGGGTGAAATGCACATTGTCGGCGCCCTGGCAGTCGATCACGCCGAATCCCGTGCGCCGCGAGCCCGGGTCAAGGCCCAGGATGCGCAGGCTTGCGACCGGCGCCAAGCGCACGACCGCCACCGGCGGCTCAAAGCTGCGCCACGACCTCGTCGGGTATCTCGGCATTGCTATAGACGCTCTGTACTTCCTCGAGTTCTCGCAGCGCCGTCAACAGGCGCAGCATGGCGACGGCGGCGGCGCCTGCGAGCGGCACCGCTTCGGATGCCCGCTCGGTCTCATCAACGCGCGCCGGCACGAATCCCGCGGACATGAGCCGCGCACGCACCGCGTCAAACTCCCACGGGTCACTCAGCACCTCGATCGACCCGCCAGGCCCCGCCACAATGTCCTCCGCTCCGGCATCAAAAGCGAGCCTGCGCAGACCCGCCAGATCCGTTGCGGATGTATAGCTCATGCGCGCGACCGGCTTGAACAGATACGCCAGCGATCCCGGAGCACCCAGCTGGCCGTCGAATGCCGTGAATACATGGCGCAGCTTCGCAAGCGTACGACTGGGGTTGTCGGTCAGACAATCGACGATCACTGCAGCGCCGCCCGGACCATACCCTTCAAACCGGGCGCTCTCAATACTCACGTCCGCGGTGTCGTGGTGCAGACAGGCGCTTTGACAACCTCCGTCCGCGAATGCATGGGATTCCGACGGAGCGATGAACCTGCGCTCACGCCCTCTTCGCTGGGTTTCTGCTTCAGCGCGACTGCCCAGGGACGTTGCATTTCGCCGCGCTGCTCCCCTCGCCGGAAGCTTTTCGGCCACGAGCCGACGCCATGCCAGGACTCACTTTCATTCCACAGACTCTAAGTCCCGCATGCCCTGTTGCGACAGCAGCATTGTATCGATCCGGCGATAGGAGCGCTATCCTTGTGGGTCGCGCGTTCAATTCATAGCGGCACATCGCAGCGCGCGACACGCCGCAAGGCCTCTCACGCAGCGCTCGTTGTGGAAACCGTACTGACCTGTCCCGAGTGGATTCGCGATTCCATCGCGCAAGTCGCCGCGGAGATTGAAGCGGCGACGAGCGGTGTTGGCGCGCCACTCCTCCTCGGTGTTGAAGCGGCCCACATTATTGGTGCTCTGACCGACGCGCAGGAGCTTGCACACGCCGTGCTCGCTCGTCCGGCTTTGAGTCCTACGGGGCTGAGCGTTGAGAAACTCGCACGCTTGGTATCGCCCGAGGCGGCTCGCACGGCCGCGGCGCTCCAGGATCTGGGCGAGCTTGGCCTGCCGCGCAATTGGTCGGCGGCACAGGGCCTGGGTCCGCAACAGGCGGAGACGGTGCGCAAGATGCTGCTGGCGGTGGCGAGCGATCCCCGCCTCGTTCTGGCGCGTCTTGCCGAGCATCTGGTGCAGGTGCGCCATGCATCCGCTCGCGACGCGAGCGAGCGCGAGCGGCTCGCGCTTGAGGCGCGCGCCGTCTTTGCGCCGCTCGCAAGCCGCTTGGGTGTGTGGCAGATCAAGTGGGAGCTTGAGGATCTGGCGTTTCGCCACCTCGAAGGCGCCGAATATCGGCGCATCGCCGCGGCGCTCAAAGAGCGGCGCGCAGATCGCGAGCAGTACATCATCGCGCTGTGCGAGGAGCTGCGCTCGGCGCTCGAAGATGCGCATGTCGGGGCGGAGGTGTACGGCCGACCCAAACACATCTACAGCATCTACCGCAAGATGCAGGCGAAGCGCCTCGGCTTCGAGGAGCTCTTTGACGTGCGCGCGGTGCGCATCATCGTCGCCTCGATCCCCGACTGCTATGCGGCCCTGGGAGTCGTACACGGCCACTGGCGCAACGTTCCGGCGCAGTTCGACGACTACATTGCGACCCCAAAGGAGAATTTCTACCGCTCGATACACACGGCCGTGATCGGACCGCAGCAGATGAGCGTTGAGATCCAGATCCGCACGCGCGAGATGCACGAGCAGGCCGAACTCGGCGTCGCCGCCCACTGGCACTACAAGGAGGGCGGCGCGCGCGATCGCGACTACGCGCGCAAGATCGAATGGGTGCGGCGGCTCCTCGAGCCCGTTGCCGCGCAGGATGCGGAGCGGGATTTTCTCGAGCGCATGCGCGCCGAGCTCTTTACCGACCGCATCTATGCCCTCACGCCAAAGGGAGAGGTCGTCGATCTGCCGCGCGGCGCGACACCGCTTGATTTTGCCTATCACGTGCACACGGGCCTCGGCCACCGCTGCCGCGGCGCCCGCGTGAACGGCCGCATTGCACCGCTCACCTACGTATTGAGGAACGGCGAGATCGTCGAGATCATCGTCGGCAAGGAACCTGCGCCCAGCCGTGATTGGCTGAGCCGCGACCAGGGATTTCTTGCATCCGCCCGCAGCCGCGCCAAGGTGCGCTCCTGGTTCAGAAAGCTCGAGCCCGCCGCAGTCGATGTGCGCGCCGAGCTTGCTGCAACTCCAGTGCCGGCGCGCGCGGCGCCGGCGAGCGTCGCGCGCTCGAAGAGCCGCGCGCGCGCCGGCATCGAGATTGAAGGCGTGGGGGATTTGCCGATGACGCTCGCGCGTTGCTGCGGCCCCATCCGCCCGCAGGCGATCATGGGATACGTCACGCTCGTGCGCGGCGTTACCATCCACCGCGGTGACTGCGCGAGTCTTGCGCGCATGCGAGCGCTCAAACCCGAGCGGGTGCTGCGGGTGGAGTGGACTGCCGACGCCGAGGCCGAGACGTCCGGGCGACTGCGTCCGGCTCGCTAGCGATTCACGAAGTCGATGGCGCGCTTGTCGGCGGCAAGCGCCGCCTCGTGCAGCGCTTCGGAGAGCGTCGGGTGCGCATGCATCGTGCGCTGCAGGTCCTCGCTGCTGGCCGAGTACTCCATGGCGAGTACGGCCTCGGCGATGAGCTCGCCCGCCAGCGGGCCGATGATATGCACGCCCAGAATTTCATCGTCGTCCTGGGCGGCGATCAGCTTCACAAAGCCTTGAGTTTGCTCCATCGCACGTGCGCGGCCGCTTGCAAGAAACGGAAAGACGCCGACCTTGAAGGCACGGCCGCTCGCCTTCACTTGCTCCTCGGTCAATCCCACCCAGGCGATCTCCGGCGCCGTGTAAATGACAGACGGGACGGTCTTGTAGTTGACCTCGGCAAAATGTCCGGCAATGAGGTCCGCAACCGTGACGCCCTCCTCCTTGCCCTTGTGGGCCAACATCGGGCCACGCACGCAGTCACCGACCGCCCAGACGCCCTCAACCCCGGTGCGGCACTCATGGTCGACCTTGATGAAGCCGCGCTCATCAAGCTCGACGCCCGTGCCAGTCGCCAGCAAATCGCGCGTGAACGGGCGTCGACCGATCGCGACGATCAGCTTGTCGAGGGTGAGGGACTGGCTGCCCTGCGCGTCGCTGTAGGTCACGGTGACGGCATCGCCTTCAACCTTCGCGCCGGTCACCTTGGCGCCCAGGCGAATATCAAATCCCTGCTTCTTGAACTGGCGCAGCGCCTCCTTCGCCACTTGCTGATCGACGATGGGAAGAAAGTCGGGCAGAGCCTCGAGAACCGTGAGCTCACTGCCCAGGCGGCGCCATACGCTGCCGAGCTCGAGGCCGATGACGCCTGCGCCGATGACGCCGAGTCTCTTCGGTACCGCATCCAGGTCGAGGGCGCCGCAGGAGTCCAGGATGTATTTGCCGTCAAACGGCGCGGAGCGCAGCTCCATCGGCACCGAGCCCGAGGCGAGCACGACGTGTTTGGCGGCCAGTTCGCGCTGGCTACCGTCGTGCGCCGTGAACTGCACGCGCTTGCCCGGCAGGAGCTTGCCGTGACCCTGCAGCGGGGTCACTCCGCTCGCCTTGAAGAGCGCGAGGATTCCCTGCGTACTCGCCTTGATGATGCCGCCCTTCCTCTTCTGCATCTGCGCCACATCGAAGCTTGCGCCGCTGGTGCGGATGCCGTGGACGGCGAACTCCTCGCGCAGACGGTGATAAAGCTCCGAGGACTCAAGCAGCGCCTTTGATGGAATGCAGCCTACGTTGAGACACGTGCCGCCAAAGACGGGCAACCCCTCACGGTTCTTCCACTCATCGATGCAGGCAACACTGAGCTTGTTTTGCGCGGCGCGGATCGCCGCCGGATAGCCCGCCGGCCCCCCGCCGATCACGACGACGTCAAATGAGTCAGGCATAGATTATTCCGCTAGATCTGCAACAGCATGCGGCCAGGATCCTCTAAAGAATCCTTGACCGCGACGAGAAACTGCACCGCGTCGCGCCCGTCGATGATGCGATGATCGTAAGTGAGCGCCAGATACATCATCGGCCGCGCGAGAATCTCACCGCGCACGACCATCGGTCGCTCCTGGATTTTGTGCATGCCTAAAATGGCACTCTGCGGCGCATTTACAATGGGCGTCGACATGAGAGAGCCGAATACGCCGCCGTTTGTCAGCGTGAACGTTCCGCCGGTGAGATCTTCAAGCGCCATCGAGCCTTCGCGCGCACGCGCGGCGTAGCCTGCGATCTCGCGCTCGATCTCGGCGAAGCTCTTTTTGTCCGCATCGCGCACGATGGGCACCATGAGCCCGCGCTCGGTCGAGACCGCGACGCCGATGTCGTAGTACTCGTGATAGACGATCTCGTTGCCGTCGACGGAGGCGTTCACGATGGCGAAGCGCTTGAGCGCCTCGATGGAGGCTTTGACGAAGAAGGACATGAAGCCGAGCTTTGCGCCGTGAGCCTTCTCGAAGCTGTCCTTGTAGCGCGCGCGCAAGTCCTGCACCGCGGTGAGATCGACTTCGTTGAACGAGGTGAGGAGCGCCTGCGTCGCCTGTGCCTCGACCATGCGCGCCGCGATGCGCTGTCGCAGGCGTGTCATGGCGACGCGCTTCTCGGTGCGTAGCGCGCCTGGGGCCGCAGCCGCGCTCGGCGCATCCTTGACGGGCGCAAGCGGCACGGGGGCCGGGCTCGCGGCGCGCTCGGCTGCGGCAGGCGCGGCGGCGGGCGCCGACTTTCGCTTGTCCAGGAATTCGACGACGTCGGATTTCGTCACGCGGCCGTCACGCCCGGAGCCGGCGATGACCGTGGGATCGAGCCGATTCTCCTCAACGAGGCGCCGCACGGAGGGACTTAAGCGACC
>Ga0209006_10002268_pt1 | contig 17524 bp, 18 predicted proteins | sample JacPin_JW_Ref_O2_FD_188567 | JGI IMG/M metagenome (GOLD analysis project Ga0209006, IMG submission 188567) | Forest soil microbial communities from Algoma, Ontario, Canada - Jack Pine, Ontario site 1_JW_Ref_O2 (SPAdes) (version 2) | ecosystem: Environmental > Terrestrial > Soil > Boreal... | reverse complement strand
AAGGGGAGAGGGCCGGGGTGAGGGGCTCTCGGACTCTCATTGGGCGCCGAGCGGCCCTCACCCGGCGCGCTTACGCGCGCCACCCTCTCCCTCCGGGAGAGGGAAGCAAAGGAGAGATCAATGCGTGACGTTATCTCCGCGCCGGCGCCGGGGCTCGATTTCCGCCGGCACTACGGACATCATCAGTCGCCGGCGATCCGCGCCGGCGGGCTGATCTTCTGCTCCGGCATGCTGCCGATCGATCCCGAAACGGGCGAGCGCCAGCACGGCACGCTGACCAGCGAGGCGCACTGCATCTTTCGCAATCTCAAGCTGCTGCTCGAATCGGCAGGCTCCTCGCTCGACCGCCTCGTGCAGGTGCATGCGCTGATCTACGACAGCATCGAGTACGACGTGCTCAACCGGGTCTATCGGCATTACGTCGCGAACGGGCCGCCGGCGCGCACGGTGTGGACGGCGCAGAGCGAAGCCGGCTTCAAGATCCAGCTCGACGTCGTCGCGGCCGCGTGAGGAGGGAGTCCATGTCTCTTGATCTCATGTCTCTCGAACGCGCCGTCATCGCGGCGCCGCCCGGCCTCGATGCCGCGGCGGCACTCGGCCAGCCCGCATCGACCCTGGTGCGGGGGGGAGCGTTCCTGTTCGTCTCCGGGCTCGTCGCGGTCGACCCCGCGACGGGCCAGCGCGCGCCCGGCACCACCATGAGCGAGACGCGGCTCATCCTCGCCAACCTCAAGCGCATGCTGGAGGCGGCCGGCTCCTCGATGGACAAGGTCGTCAAGGTCAACGTGCTGCTTGCCAGCATGCTGGAAGCGGTGCCGATGAACGACGTCTATGCGACGTTCTTCCCCGATCCGCCGCCCGCCCGCACGGTCTGCGGCGCGCGCCTGCCGGACGGCTGCCGGGTAATGATCGAGTGCACGGCGCTGGCGTAGGCGAGCAACGCAACTCGGCGCTCGTGCAATCGTCATGCGCGGGCTTGACCCGCGCATCCACGTCTTGCTTGAACCTGTCCGCACCAAGCAAGACGTGGATGGCGGGGACAAGCCCGGCCATGACGGCTTTGTTTGCCGGAGCGTGACATGACCTATGACGAGCTGAAGCAGAAGATGATCTGGGCCGGCAAGGTGCTGGTCGGCGAGGGCCAGGACGACTTCACCCGCGGCCACGTCTCGGTGCGGCTGCCCGACAACCCGGCGCTGTTCTTGATGAAGGCACATAGCATCGGGCTCGACGAGATCACGATGGACAATATCCTGACCGTCGATCTCGACGGCAGGGTGGTGGCGGGAAACGCGCGCCGGCACAGCGAGGTCTTCATCCATTCGGAGATCTTCAAGGCACGCGCCGATGTCGCCTGCGCGCTGCACACGCACCCGCCCTATGCGATCGCGCTGTCGGCGAGCGGGCGGCCGCTCAAGGCGTACAGCCAGCCGGGCGCGCTGTTTCACGAGTCGCTCGGGCTCTACGACGACACGATCAATCTGATCCGCTCGCCCGAGCTGGGTGCCGGCGTCGCGCGGGCGCTCGGGCCGCGTCGTGCCGTGCTGCTCAAGAACCACGGCGTGGTGGTCGCGGGCGCGACGATCGAGGAGGTGGTGATCTCGACCATCATGCTGGAGAACGCCGCGATGATCCAGATGATCGCCGAGGCCGCCGGCACGGTAGCGCCCGAGTTTCCGCTCGCCGACATCGAGAAGCTCAAGCACGACATCAGCCGGCCCGAGCAGTTCGTGGTGAACTTCGACTATCTGGTGCGGCGGGCGAAACGGCGGGGGTGAATGGCTGCGACATCTGCGGCCCGGGGGCGGCCGCGCACCGGCGTGGCGCGCGATCGCTAGCCAGGCGGTTTCCTCGCCGCCTGCGAGCGGGCGCAACTTCCCGTCGGCAAATCTGAACAGGTGCGTCTTGCGACAATGGGGACAGCGCATGCGCGCCCTCGCGGGATGGGTCCGATTCCATGGCCGCCAACGGGGAACGCTGCCGGCGACAATTCTTTAGCGCGGCTGACAGTTCGGCCAGCCTTGCCGCGCTGGCGCGGCACGGATTGACGATCCTCGACTTGGCAGGGTACTGTGAGAACATGAAAAATATCACAGTTTCTGTGGACGACGAGACCTATCGGCGGGCACGCATGAAGGCCGCCGAGCAGGACACCTCGGTATCAGCACTCGTGAAGGCGTTTCTCGCCGATCTCGCCGAGGATGAGAGCGACGCCGATCGCCTGCGGCGCGAGGAGCGGGCGCTGCGCGCGCAGATCAAGACATTTCGCGCCGCCGACCGGCTGCCGCGCGACCAGATGCACCAGCGCGGCAGCGAGAGCAGCGAGAGCAGCGAGATATGAGCGCGCCGCGCTTTCTCGACACCAACCTCCTGCTCTATTCGATCAGCCGCGCGCGCGAAGAAATCGAAAAGCGCGTGATCGCCGAAGTGCTGCTCGACTCCGGCGACAATGCGCTGTCCGTCCAGGTGCTGCAGGAATTCTACGTGCGGGCAACGCGCCCGACGCGCGTCGACGCGCTGCCGCACGATATCGCCGCCGGCCTCGTGCGCACTTGGCTGCGCTTCCGCGTGCAGGAAATCACCCTGCCCGTCATGCTCGGCGCGCTCGAGATCAAGACCGTGCACCGCCTCTCATACTGGGACGCCGCGATCGTCGCCGCCGCCCGCGCGCTCGGCTGCCGCGAGATTCTCTCCGAGGACATGGCGCACGGGCGCGAGATGGAGGGTGTGGTAGTGGTCAATCCGTTCCGGTGAGGTCGACCGGTTGCAATTCTCAATTTTTCCTTAACCCACCGGCAACCATACTCGCCTCCGGCACCCCTCGCACCGCCGCTCCGGAGGCTTGTTTCATGGTTTCGCGCTCCCAACGCACGCCGTTTGCGGCCTGGTGGTGGACCGTCGACCGGCCGATGCTGGCGGCGCTGATCGCGCTGATGCTGGCCGGGCTCATCCTGTCGCTCGCCGCGAGCCCGCCGGTCGCGGCGCGGCTCGGGCTCGATCCATTCTACTTCGTGCATCGCCAGGCGATGTACCTCGTGCCGGCGCTCGCCGTGATGCTCGCGACCTCGTTCCTCGCGCCGCGCCACATCCGCCGCCTCGCCCTCGTCGTCTTTGCGGTCGCCTTCGTGATGGTGCTGGCGACGCCCTTCGTCGGCGCCGAGGTCAAGGGCGCGCGGCGCTGGATCGTGCTCGCCGGCGTCAACATCCAGCCGTCCGAGTTCCTCAAGCCCGCCTTCGTGATCCTGATCGCCTGGCTGTTCGCCGAATCGGCGAAAAAGCCCGAGATGCCGGCGAACACGTTCGCGCTCCTCGTGCTGGGGGCGACCGTCACGGCGCTGGTGCGCCAGCCCGACTTCGGCCAGACCATGCTCATCACGCTCGTCTGGGGCGCGCTGTTCTTCACGGCCGGCATGCGGGTGATCTGGGTGATCGGGCTCGCCGGCACCGCGGCGGCGGGCCTTGCCGGCGCCTATTTCACGGTGCCCTATGTGATGCGGCGCATCCAGCGCTTCCTCGATCCGGGCTCGGGCGATACCTTCCAGATCGACACCGCGATCGACGCCTTCCGCCACGGCGGCTGGTTCGGCCGCGGGCCGGGCGAGGGGACGGTCAAGCAATATCTGCCCGACGCGCATGCGGATTTCGTCTTTGCGGTCGCGGCCGAGGAGTTCGGCATCGTGCTCTGCCTCATCCTGCTCGCGTTCTTCTGCTTCATCGTGATGCGCGCGCTCACCCGCGCGATGAAGAGCGATGACCCGTTCGCGCGCTTTGCCACCGCCGGCCTTGCGATCCTGTTCGGCGCCCAATCGGCCATCAACATGGCGGTCAATGTCTCGCTGATCCCGGCGAAAGGCATGACGCTGCCGTTCATCTCCTATGGCGGCTCCTCGATCATCTCGCTCGCCTACGGCATGGGCATGCTGCTCGCGCTGACCCGCGAGCGCCCGCGCGCCGAGCTGACCGCGAGCGCCGAGGCGCCGGTGCTCGCCGCGAGCCCGGCCTGATGGCGGACACGGCGGGCAGGCCATCGGGAAACCTTCCGCTCGTCGTCGTCGCGGCCGGCGGGACGGGCGGGCATCTGTTTCCGGCCGAGGCGCTTGCGGTCGCGCTCGCCAAGCGCAGCGTCGCGGTCGATCTCGCGACCGACGAGCGCGCCGCCCTCTACGGCAAGGAATTTCCGGCGCGGCACACTCACATCATTCCGAGCGCGACCGTGCGCGGCCGCGACCCGGTCTCGCTTGCGCGCACGGGCCTTAGCCTCGCGCACGGGACGTTGCGCGCCTTCCTGCTGTTCGGCCGGCTGAACCCCGCTGCCGTCGTCGGCTTCGGCGGCTATCCGACCATCCCGCCTGTGCTCGCGGCCGCCTGGCGGCGCATCCCGACGCTGATCCACGAGCAGAACGGCGTGATGGGCCGGGCCAACCGGTTGTTGAGCTCGCGCGTGCGCGCGATTGCGACGAGCTTTCCGGGCGCGCTCGCGCGCGAGCCGGCACTCGCCGCCAAGGCGACGCATACCGGCAATCCGGTGCGGCCGGCGGTGATCGAGGCCGCCAAGGTTCTGTACGTGCCGCCCGGACGGCCGGGGGTAATCAACCTGCTCGTATTCGGCGGCAGCCAGGGCGCGCGCATCATGGCCGACATCGTGCCGGCCGCGGTGGAGCTTCTGCCCGTCGCGGTGCGCGCCCATCTCAACGTCACCCAGCAGGCGCGGCCCGAGGATATCGAGCGCGTGCGCGCGACCTATGCGCGGCTCGGCACCGCCGCCGAGATCGCGCCGTTCTTTGCCGATCTCCCGGGGCGCATCGCGCAGAGCCACCTGGTGGTGAGCCGCTCGGGCGCCTCGACGGTCGCGGAGCTCGCCGCCATCGGCCGCCCCGCCATCCTGGTGCCGCTGCCGCACGCCCTCGACCAGGACCAGCGCGCCAATGCGGCCGTGCTCGAGCAGGCGGGCGGCGCGATCAGGATTGACCAGACGGCGTTTACGCCCGACAAGCTCGCGTCCGAGATCGCCCGCATCGTGGTCGAGCCCGACCGCCTGGCGATCATGGCGCAACGCGCCCGCGCGGCCGGCGCGCCCGACGCCGCCGACCGGCTCGCCGAGCTGGTGCTGCGGGTCGCCGGACTTATTGGTGGAGCATGATCTATTCCGAAAACCGGTGCCCACCCCCGATCATGTCGAGGGCAGGCTTTTTCGGGATCATGCTCAAAGGGGAGAGGGTGAGCCTGACATGAAGCTGCCGCGCGACATCGGTCCGATCCATTTCGTCGGCATCGGCGGCATCGGCATGAGCGGCATCGCCGAGGTGCTGGCGAACCTCGGCTACACGGTGACGGGATCGGACGTGGCCGACAGCGCCAACGTGAAGCGGCTGCGCGACATCGGCATCAAGGTCGCGATCGGGCACAAGGCGGACAATATCGACGGCGCCGACGTGCTGGTCGTCTCCTCGGCGATCAAGCGCGACAATCCGGAGCTGGTTGCGGCGCGCGCGCAGCGCCGGGCAGTGGTGCGGCGCGCCGAGATGCTCGCCGAGCTGATGCGGCTCAAGAGCTGTGTCGCGATCGCGGGCACGCACGGCAAGACCACGACCACGTCGATGGTCGCAACCCTGCTCGACGCCGGCCATTTCGACCCGACCGTGATCAATGGCGGCATCATCAACGCCTACGGCACCAATGCGCGGCTCGGCCTCGGCGATTGGATGGTGGTCGAGGCCGACGAGTCCGACGGCACGTTCCTCAAGCTTCCCGCCGACATCGCGATCGTCACCAATGTCGATCCCGAGCATCTCGACCACTTCCACACATTCGAGGCGGTGCAGGCCGCCTTCCAGACCTTCGTCGAGAACGTGCCGTTCTACGGCTTTGCGGTGATGTGCACCGATCATCCGGTGGTGCAGCAGCTGGTCGGCCGCATCACCGATCGCCGCGTCGTCACCTATGGGGAAAATCCGCAGGCCGATGCGCGCTTGAGCGCTCTCGACCACGCCAACGGCCGCTCGCGGTTCTCCGTCGTGTTTCGCGACCGCACCGGCGCCGACGTGCACACCATCGCGGATCTCGCGCTGCCGATGCCCGGGCGGCACAACGCGCTCAACGCCACGGCCGCGATCGCGGTCGCGCACGAGCTCGGCGTCGCCGACGACGTGATCCGCAATGCGCTTGCCGGTTTCGGCGGCGTCAAGCGGCGCTTCACCAAGACCGGCGAGTGGAACGGCGTGATCGTGATCGACGACTACGGCCACCATCCGGTCGAGATCGCCGCCGTGCTCAAGGCGGCGCGCGAGTCGACTTGCGGCCAGGTGATCGCCGTGATGCAGCCGCATCGCTACACCCGGCTGCAATCGCTGTTCGACGAGTTCTCCGCCTGCTTCAACGATGCCGACACGGTGATCGTCGCCCCGGTCTATCCGGCGGGCGAGGCGCCGATCGCCGGCGCCGACCGCGACTCCCTCGTCGCCGGCATGCGCGCGCGCGGGCATCGCCATGTGGTGCCGCTCGACGCGCCCGCCGACCTCGCCGGCATCGTGCGCGGCCTGGCGCATCCGGGCGACTACGTGGTGTTTCTCGGCGCCGGCTCGATCACGCAATGGGCCTACGCGCTTCCGGGCGAATTGGCGGCTGGCAAGTGATGGAGACAGCGCCCGCCACAAACACCTACGGGCCCACTCCCGCGCTTGCGGGGGAGAGGGGGAGAGGGGGCGCCGCTTGCGCATGCGCGGGCGGCGACTTGCCCCCTCCCTTACCCTCCTCCGCATCCGCCGTTGCGCTCCGCGCTCCGGCGGACAGGCGCGGGGGAGGGGACCGACCGTGCTCGCGGTGATCGCATGCCCTTTCCCGACATCACGGCCTCACTCAAATCCGCGATGCCGGCGCTGCGCGGGCGTCTGCTCGCCAACCAATCGCTCGCCGAGCTGACCTGGTTTCGCGTCGGCGGCCCTGCCCAGGCGCTGTTCATGCCCGAGGATGAAGAGGACCTCGCCTATTTCCTCGGCGCTCTTCCATCCGACATCCCCGTCACCGTCATTGGCCTCGGCTCGAACCTGATCGTGCGCGACGGCGGCGTCAGCGGTGTGGTGATCCGGCTCGGGCGCGGATTCAATGACATCGCGATCGAAGCGGGCTCGCGCGTGCGCGCCGGCGCGGCGGTGCCCGACGTGCGCGTCGCCAAGGCGGCGCAGGAGGCGGGCATTGCGGGACTTGCCTTCCTGCGCGGCATTCCGGGCGCGATCGGCGGCGCGCTGCGCATGAACGGCGGTGCCTATGGGGGCGAGACCAAGGACATCCTGATCGAGGCGCGCGGCGTCGACCGTGCCGGCAAGGTGCGCGTCCTCGCCAACGCCGAGATGCACTACAGCTACCGCCATTGCGGCGCGCCCGGGGACGTGATCTTCACCCAGGCGCGGTTTGCGGGCCGGCCCGGCGATGCCGCCGCGATCGCGGCCGAGATGGACAAGATCACCTCCTCGCGCGAGGCGACGCAGCCGATCAAGAGCCGCACCGGCGGCTCGACCTTCAAGAACCCGCCCGGCCGGAAGGCCTGGCAGCTCATCGACGCCGCCGGCTGCCGCGGCCTCGTCATCGGCGACGCGCAGGTGTCGGAGATGCACTGTAATTTCCTCATCAACCGCGGCAGCGCGACCGCGGCGGACATCGAGGCGCTCGGCGAAGAGGTGCGGCGGCGGGTGCGCGAGACGAGCGGCGTCGAGTTGGAATGGGAGATCAAGCGCATCGGCGTGCCGCACGCGACTGCGCCGCGATGAACCTATCGGGGGGCTTGCCGCGATCAGCGCTTTGATTCCAACTCTCTTATCGCCTTGTCCTTCTCCGCTTGCGACATGTTCGGATCGCGGCGGATCATCTCGATCTTTCCGTCAATGAATTCCCGAGCGCGCGTCGCATCGTCGGCCGTTTGCGGTGTCTTGCGCGCGAACTCCCCGCGTTTGTCGACGATCGGAGCCTTCTCATGCCGTTCGCTGACGCCGTCCTGCTCGAAACGAGGGGGCGCTGGGGGAACGTCGATGGGCATGTCTTCATCTCCCAGGACAGGTGCTTTCAACTGACTACCACGAATGCGTAGTTGGGATCGAGGAAGCTCAAATTGAAGCCCACGTTGTCGGTGTTGACGTTGGAATTCGACGCGCTCAGGAGCGCCCAACTCCCCAGTTCCCGGAGGCATCGGCGCTCGACAGCATGATTTCCAACGCGCCCATTGGATTGGTCTGGTTGTAGGACGATTGGAAGGTCTCGACGATCGGGGCCCATGAACCGACGAACCCTGATTTCTGCTGCGCGTCGGTCGCCGGATAGTCGTATTGATAGACAAGGTCCCACGTGTTTCCGGCATTGTTGTACAGCAAAACTTGATTGCGCCAAGTTACGGGGCTGGCCACAAAGGTCATGTTCCACACGGTCATGACTTGATAGGGATGACCGTGCGCGCTTTCGCTCCGCAGGTAGTTGGCAAGACCCGACAGCGGGATATCAGTCTGCCAGTGATCAGCGGCAGTACGCGCCCAGTCGAACACGAGAAAATGTGTATCGTTCTGCCCGTTGTAGGAGATGAGGGCTTCGACGCCCATAGTGGAGCGATTGGTGGCCGTGAGGTAAAGCCAAGTGTTGACATTCCCACCCGGCGGCGTCGGACATACGATATCGAAGCATATCGCCGTGCCTTGGCCCCACGCAGTCTTGTATGCGGGGGTGTAGAACATCCCGTATCCCACACCGCCGGGAACGGGCCTCGTGGGCCTCGACGGCCCGGCAAGACTCTTCCTGACCGAAGCGACGGCGAGATCGCGTGCCGCCAGATCGACGGACGGGTGTGTATGCGCGATCAAAAGCTTGCTGTCGATGAATGCGTCGCGCGCCGCTTGGTTGACCGGTGTGTTGCTGGTTAGCGCGGCGAATTGCTCGCGCTGATCGACGATCCCAACCTTGAGCCGGTCGGGCGGCATCATCGGGGTCAGGTTTTGGGGCGCATCCAGCAATCCCATGGGTCGCTCCGTGCGGCGCAGGTTGCATCCAGGTTGCATACTATGGCGGGTGAGCGGCATTGGCCATCGTCCTGCCAGCGAGCACGACCGCATCGGCGCATCGTACGGCAGCTTTTGGCTGCCGATTTGATCGTTTCGCTCTCGCGGACGTCGCCTGTTCCTCTTCCAATGCAGCGCAAGCAGGGCTCCAGGACCGCACGCCATCGACATGCGGAGCAGCGCGACGGCGCATACGCGACGGGCGGCGCTCGCCGCTCGACCCATCGCTAAAGGTCAAATGCCTGTATGGTGCCGGCCGATTGGTCGAGCCAAGGGTGCCACAAATATGTCGCAACACATCGCAGTCCTCATGGGCGGCTGGTCGGCCGAGCGCGAGGTGTCGCTGCGCTCCGGCACGGCCTGCGCCGATGCGCTGGAACGTCAGGGATACAAAGTCACCCGCATCGATGTCGATCGCGATGTCGCCGAGGCGCTCAAGGCGGCAAAGCCCGACGTCGCCCTCAACCTGCTGCATGGGCGGCCGGGCGAGGACGGCTCGATCCAGGGAATGCTCGAGATCCTCGCCATCCCCTACACCCACTCCGGCGTGCTCGCCTCGGCGCTGGCGATGCAGAAGGACCGCGCCAAGGTGGTGCTGCGCGACGCCGGGGTGCCGGTGCCGGAAGGCGTCTTGATCAGCCGGCTCGCGGCGGCGCGCGCGCATGCGCTGGAGCGGCCCTATGTGATCAAGCCGGTCGCCGAAGGCTCGAGCGTCGGCGTGTTCATCGTCACCGAGGAGCACACGCATCCGCCGCAGGAGTTGACCCGCCCGGACTGGCCGTATGGCGAGGAGGTGCTGGTCGAGCGCTTCATCGCCGGCAAGGAACTCACCTGCGCGGTGATGGGAGATGGAGCCCTCGGCGTGATCGAGATCGTGCCGACCGTGCATTTTTACGATTACGAATCAAAGTATGCCCCGGGAGGATCAAAACACCTGCTGCCGGCGCCAATTAAACCAAATGTTTACCAAGAGGCCCGAAGACTCGCTGTCCTGGCGCATCGTGCGCTCGGGTGTCGGGGCGTCAGTCGTGCGGATTTCCGTTACGACGATCGCATGGAGGGGACGCAAGGATTGGTTTGCCTTGAGGTCAACACCCAGCCCGGAATGACCGAGACTTCGCTGGTCCCGGAACTCGCGGCGTTCGCGGGTATCCCGTTCGAAGAGCTGGTTCGATGGATGGTGGAGGATGCCTCGCTGAACCGATGAGCGGGCCTGCGCGCCCGGGGGCATCGGGGTCGGCTCGGCGGGCGCGCGCGGCGCGCCGCGCCGGCGCGTCCGCGCGTCGCGTTCCGCCGGCAGCGGCCGGCAGGATCGGCGCGCTGGCGCGCCGTCTCAACGCGCGTGCCGGGCGGCTCGATGCCTACCGCCCGCCGCGCGGCGTGGGCGTCGCCGCCTCGTTGCTGCTCGTCCTCGGCGCCATGGTGCTGGGCATCGTCCGCGGCGGCCACATGCCGGAGGCGATCGATGCATTTCACCAGGCTCGCGATGCCGTCGCCGATGCGGTCGGCTTCAACATCACGAGCGTCGCCCTCACCGGCAACAAGCATCTGAGCCGCGAGGAGATCTTTGCCATCGCCGGCGTGACGGGCCATTCCTCGCTGCTGTTTCTCGACGTCGCGGACGCGCGCGCCAAGCTCAAGACCAATCCGTGGATCGCGGACGCGACGGTGCAAAAGCTCTACCCCGACCGCCTGGAGATCGCGATCACCGAACGCGCCGCCTTCGCGCTGTGGCAGAAGGACGGCCGCATCGGCGTGATCGCCGACGACGGCACCGTGCTCGAGCCGTATCTGTCGCGCCGCTTCGTCGGGCTGCCGCTGTTCGTCGGCATCGGCGCCGCCCCGCGCGCCAGGGAATTCCTCGCGCTGATCGACCGCTACCCGGACATCCGTAACCAGATGCGCGCCGCGATCCTGGTGTCGGAGCGGCGCTGGAACCTGCGGCTCAAGAACGGCATCGACGTCGATCTGCCGGACGGCGACGTCGCAGCGGCGCTCGACCGGCTGGTCGCGCTCGACCGCGACAAGAAGCTGCTCACCCGCGACATCCTTGCGGTCGATCTGCGCCTGCCCGATCGCGTGACGGTGCGGCTCTCCGACGCCGCGGCCGCCGCGCGCGAGGAGGCGCTCAAGCCGAAGAAGCCGAAGAAGGGGAGCAGCGCATGAGCGGCCCCCACGGCATTCGTAGCCCGCATGGAGCCCTCGGGTCTTGCCTTCGGCAAGCCCAAGGACAGGCTTCGCGGAATGCGGGGACGCCGTTCCCGGATTTCGCTGCGCTTCATCCGGGCTACGCGGCAGCGTCGGGGGGATCGCCATGAACCCCCTCCATTACGGCCTTACCCCCAAGATGAAGCCGGTGTCGCCCAAGCGCAGCGCGTTCGTCGCCGCGCTCGACATCGGCACCAGCAAGATCGCCTGCCTGATCGCGAAGCTCACCCCGCATGCGCCGCAGGAGGTGCTGCGCCGCCGCACCCACTCGGTCGAGGTGATCGGCTTCTCCCACACCGGTGCGCGCGGCATGAAGGCGGGCAACGTCGTCGACCTGGTCGAGGCCGAGGAGGCGGTCCGCCACGCGGTCGATCTCGCCGAGCGTTCGGCGCGCCGCCAGATCGAGGCCGTGATCCTGTCGGTTTCGGCCGGCCGGCTCACGAGCGAGCTCTTCGCCGCCGAAGTCGACGTCAACGGCTCGACGGTATCCGATTCCGAGATCGGGCGCGTTCTCGCGGCCGGGAGCCGGCGTTCCTTGCGCCAGGGCCGCGTCGTGCTGCATTCCCTGCCGATCGGCTTTGCGCTCGACGACGCGCGCGGCATCCGCGACCCGCGCGGAATGCTGGCGCGCCGCTTCGGCGTCGACATGCATATCGTGACGGCCGACGGGGCGGCGGTGCGCAACCTGATGCTCACGGTCGAGCGCTCGCATCTCGCCGTCGAGGCGATGGCGGCGAGCCCCTATGCGGCGGGGCTCGCGGCGCTCGCCGACGACGAGGCCGACCATGGCTCGGCGGTGGTCGACATGGGCGCCGGTACCACCACCATGGCGGTGCTCTCGTCCGGCCGCTTCATCCATGCGGACGGATTCGCGCTGGGCGGGTTCCACGTGACCATGGATCTCGCGCGCGGCCTCTCCACCAGCATCTACGATGCTGAGCGAATCAAAACGCTTTATGGCAGTGTGCTGGCGGGTGGGCTGGATGAGCGAGACATGATCACGGTGCCGACCGTCGGCGTCGATGAGCGCGATCCGCCTCAGTTCGTGTCACGGGCGAGCCTCACGCGCATCATCAAGCCGCGGGTGGAAGAGATCCTCGAAATGGTGCGCGACCGGCTCGCCAATTCGCCGTTCGCGGCCGAGCCGCGCTCGCGCGTCGTGCTCACGGGCGGGGCGAGCCAGCTCACCGGCCTGCCCGAGCTCGCCGCCCGCATTCTCGCGCGCCCGGTACGAATCGGCCGGCCGCTCGGCATCAGCGGCCTGCCGGAGGACGCCAAGGGCGCGGCCTTCGCGGTCGCGGCCGGCCTCCTGGTCTATCCGCAAGCGGCGCATCTCGAACACTTCGAACCGCGGAAAACGCGGCATCTCATGACGGGGACCGGCGGCTACATCGCCCGGGTCGGACGATGGCTTCGCGAGAGCTTCTGATGATCCGAAGAGCTTCCACGCATTCGATCCATCGGCCGGGGGCGCACCGGCACGACCCGTGGGCCACGGCCTGCGCAAGCAAGAGGCAACCATGAGCATCAACCTGAAAATACCCGACATCCGGGAACTCAAGCCGCGCATCACGGTGTTCGGCGTCGGCGGCGCCGGCGGCAACGCGGTCAACAACATGATCGCGGCGGGCCTGCAGGGGGTCGACTTCGTCGTCGCCAACACCGACGCCCAGGCGCTCACGCTCTCCAAGGCCGAGCGCATCATCCAGATGGGCGTCGAGGTCACCCAGGGGCTCGGCGCCGGCGCACGTCCCGACGTCGGCCGCGCCGCCGCCGAGGAGGTGATGGACGAGATCCGCGATCATCTCTCCGGCGCGCACATGGTGTTCGTCACCGCCGGCATGGGCGGCGGCACCGGCACCGGCGCGACGCCCGTCGTCGCCAAGGTGGCGCGCGACCTCGGCATCCTGACGGTCGGGGTGGTGACGAAGCCCTTCCACTTCGAGGGGGTCAAGCGCATGCAGTGTGCCGAAGCCGGCATCGCCGAGCTGCAGAAGGTGGTCGACACCCTCATTATCATCCCGAACCAGAACCTCTTTCGCGTGGCGAACGAGAAGACGACCTTTGCGGCCGCCTTCGCGATGGCCGACCAGGTGCTCTATTCCGGCGTCGCCTGCATCACCGACCTGATGGTCAAAGAGGGTCTGATCAACCTTGATTTCGCCGACGTGCGCACCGTCATGCAGGAAATGGGCAAGGCGATGATGGGCACCGGCGAGGCGAACGGCGAGAAGCGCGCGCTGCGCGCCGCCGAGGCCGCGATCTCCAACCCGCTGATCGACGACGTGTCGATGCGGGGCGCGCGCGGGCTCCTGATCTCCATCACGGGCGGCAAGGACCTCACGCTCTACGAGGTCGACGAGGCCGCGACCCGCATCCGCGAGGAGGTCGACGCCGAAGCCAACATCATCGTCGGTGCGACCTTCGACGAGAGCCTGGATGGCGTGATCCGCGTGTCGGTGGTGGCGACCGGCGTCGACGAGGTGGCGGGAACGCGCCAGCTCAACGAGTCGCAGCAGAAGGCCGCGGTCGCCAACCACGAGTCGCGCATCGCCGAATTGACGCAGCGGCTGCGCGCCGACACCCAGCGCATGCAGGAACGGGTCCAGCGCCCCGAGGCGCGGACGCTGGCGCAACCGCAGCCGGCGGCGCCGACACTCGCCGAAACGGCCGCAACCGCCGCGGTCGCCGAGGCGCTCGAAGGCGTGACGATCAAGCCGATGGCGCCGATGCCGACGCTGCTGGAGCCGGCACCTGCGCATGCGGCTCCGGCGCCGGCGGAACCCGCGATGCCGAAAGTGTTCATTCCGCCGCGGCCGGAGCCGATGGCGAACCGGCCCCCGCGCATGCCGCGCATCGATGAATTCCCGCCCCATGCGCAGAACGCGATGCGTGCCAGCCAGGGGCAGCCGGCGGAAGCCGCCGAAGCGGAAGCCGAAAAGCCGCGATCGCTGCTCAAGCGCCTCGCCGCGGTCGGTCTCGGCCGGCGCGAGGAACACCATGAACCGTTGGCTGAGCGGCAGCCGGCGCGGGTACAGATGCCGCCGCTGCCGGAGCGGCCGATTCCGCGGCCGACTCAGCCGCGGCCAATGGAAGCCCGTCAGGAACCGGTATCGGAATATGCAAAGCGGGGTACCCCGCAGGGCCTTGACCAGCACGGACGGCCGCTACCGGCTGTGCATAACCCGGGCAATCCAAGCGACGACGATCAATTGGAGATCCCGGCGTTCCTCCGCCGCCAGGCGAACTGAGCGGCAGGCTTGCCATCGACATCGGGCCCCGGCCAACCCGGCCGGGGCCCTTGCCGTTTGCGCGCAGCCGCGGCCCCGCGCAAATCACATAAGTTCATGATTCCCATAGCTTATGCTGATCAGTTTGGATGTGCAGGGCGCCGACCCGGGGGTGTCCTCCGGCCGACCTGACACCTTGCGTCATCTGACGGTTGGTTGAAGGCTGTTGGAGCGCGTCGGAATGTGGGCGGAAACTGGGTCAAAATGGGACAAAATGAGACAAGAAAAGGTAACAGTCGGTAAAAAACCGTGAGTTGGCCTTTTCCCCCCGCCTGTCTAAGGTTCTTGCCGTACAGGGGGATTTCGGCAGGCAAATTGCGCGGGGGAATGCGTGGCCGGTAACGGCCAGTTTTCCGCAATTCGTGGCGAAATGGCGACCCGCCGAAGACCCTCGGGGGATTGGTTGCGTGCCGCATCCGGGCGGCGGCAATTCGAGTGGGACGGTAGCATGAAAGTCGGCAAGCAGACGACATTGCGCGTCGATGCGTCGGTGGCTGGCATCGGCGTCCATTCCGGCTTGCCCGCGACACTCACGCTGCACCCGGCCGATGCCGACACCGGCATCGTTTTCCTGCGTACTGGCCTCGACGACCGTCCCGATTGCGAGATCCGCGCCGATGTGCGCGCCGTGACGGCGACCGAATTCGCCACCGTCCTCGGCGACCGGAGCGGGCCACTGTGCTCGACCGCCGAGCACGTGCTGGCGGCGCTCGCCGGCCTCGGTGTCGACAATGCCGTGGTCGAGATCGACGGCCCGGAAGTGCCGATCATGGACGGCAGCGCCGAGCCCTTCGTCGCCGCGATCGACCAGGCCGGCGTCGTCACGCTGCCGGCGCCGCGCCGCTTCATCGAGGTGCTCAAGCCTGTGCGCGTGGTGCGTGACGCCTCGCTCGGCGAATTGCGGCCGCACGCGCGCGGCTTCCGCCTCGAGATCGAGATCGAGTTCGACAATCCGCTGATCGGCCACCAGGCGCTCGCCCTCGACCTCGATCCGGCGAGCTTCCGCCGCGAGATCGCCCGCGCGCGCACCTTCGGCTTCATGCGCGACGTGGCCAAGCTGTGGGGCGCCGGCTACGCGCTCGGCGCGACCTTCGACAATACGCTGGTCGTCACCGACAACCGCATCCTCAACCAGGACGGCTTGCGCTTTGCCGACGAGTTCGTGCGCCACAAGGCGCTCGACGCGGTCGGCGATCTCGCGCTTGCGGGCGCGCCCTTGCTCGGCGCCTACCGCTCGGTGCGCGGCGGCCATAAGCTCAACCACGCCGTGGTGTCCGCCCTGATGGCCGATCCGACCGCCTGGCGCCTGGTCGAGGCCCCGGCGGTGCGCCGGCCGCGCGGCCATGCCGACATGACGGCCGGACTGGCTGCGCCGGACGTGCCCTGAGCCTCGACGGCGGCCGCGCGCCGGTTGGGGACGCTTAACCATTCCGCCACATTCCAGGCCGATTGTCGGCATATACGCTTGGCCTGACTGCGGTTTTCTCGGCCGGCCGGGGGATTGGCCGGCTTGCCATCATGTCGACCCAGCATGTCGACGGGGCCAGTTCGAGCGAGTCACGGGGGTTTGTTGGCGCCAATGCCGCTTTGTTCTTCAACCACGACGCCTGGTCGGGGCCGGCGGGGAATTTTCACCCGCCTCCTGCTGCTCGTGCCGGTGCTGGCGCTGCTCGGCGGCTGCAGCATGTGGAACAGCTTCTTCGGCGACAAGGACCCGATCCTGCCCGACGAGCCGGCCGACCGCCTTTATAATGAAGGCCTGTATTTGATGAACGAAAAGCAGGATTTCAAAGGCTCGGCCAAGAAATTCGAGGAAGTCGATCGCCAGCATCCCTATTCGGAATGGGCGCGCAAATCGCTGATCATGTCGGCCTTTGCCTACTATTCGGCCGGCCAGTACGATGAATCGATCAACGCGGCCAAGCGCTACATCACGCTGCATCCGGGCAGCGCCGACGCTGCCTACGCGCAATACCTGATCGGCGCCTCCTATTTCGACCAGATTCCCGACGTCTCGCGCGACCAGCAGCGCACCGAGCGCGCGATCGCGGCGCTCGAGGAGGTCACCCGCAAGTTCCCCAACACCGAATATGCCGAAAGCGCGCGCAAGAAGATCGAGGTCGGACGCGACCAGCTTGCCGCCAAGGAAATGGACATCGGCCGCTGGTACCTCAAGCAGAAGGATTTCATCGGCGCGATCAACCGCTTCAAGGTGGTGGTCACCCAATATCAGCGCACCCGCCACGTCGAGGAGGCGCTGGAGCGCCTCACCGAATGCTACATGGCACTCGGCATCGGCACCGAGGCGCAGACCGCGGCGGCCGTGCTCGGGCACAATTTCCCCGATAGTCCGTGGTACAAGGACGCCTATCGACTGGTGAAGTCCGGCGGCGCCGAGCCGAAGGAAGACGAAGGCTCCTGGATGAGCAAGGCGTTCAAGAAGTTCGGCGTGGGCGCGCTGCTGTCGGATTCCAAGACGTCCGGCTAGAAATTCCGCGCCACGCGGCCTTGGGGGAGCGCGGCGGCAACGACGGAAACGCAAGACGCCGCGCGGCGAATCCCTTAAGCTTTGCCGCCTGAATTGCGCAAGCGGGCTTGCCATGCTGACCCGTCTCTCGATCCGCGACATCGTCCTGATCGATCGCCTCGACATCGACTTTGCCGCCGGGCTCGCCGTGCTCACCGGCGAGACCGGCGCCGGCAAGTCGATCCTGCTCGATGCGTTCGCGCTTGCGCTTGGCGCCCGCGGCGACGCCTCGCTCGTGCGCCAGGGCGCGGAGCAGGGACAGGTGACGGCGTCATTCGACGTCACGACGGATCATCCGGCGCGCGCCCTCCTCGCCGCCAACGACATCGCGGCCGAGGACGAATTGATCCTGCGCCGGGTGCAGCTCGCCGACGGCCGCACGCGCGCCTTCGTCAACGACCAGCCGGTCGGCGTGCAGGTGCTCAAGAGCCTCGGCGCAGCGCTCGTCGAGATCCATGGCCAGC
>Ga0209006_10002267_pt1 | contig 17525 bp, 8 predicted proteins | sample JacPin_JW_Ref_O2_FD_188567 | JGI IMG/M metagenome (GOLD analysis project Ga0209006, IMG submission 188567) | Forest soil microbial communities from Algoma, Ontario, Canada - Jack Pine, Ontario site 1_JW_Ref_O2 (SPAdes) (version 2) | ecosystem: Environmental > Terrestrial > Soil > Boreal... | reverse complement strand
GCTTTTAGCGCTTTATTGAATTCAGTTAGAAAAAACTCCACATTCTTTTCGGTGGCCAACGGACCCATCACTCCGATGCGGAAAATCTTTCCCGCCAGTGGTCCGAAGCCCCCGGCAATTTCGATTCCCGGTCCTTCTAATAGAGAGCGTCGTACTTTTGCTTCGTCCACGCCGTTTGGAACGCATACCGTGTTCAGCGTCGCGATGCGATGTTCCGCGGGAACATGGAAATGCAAACCCAGAGCCTCAATGCCACGGACGAACTGCGCGTGGCAACGGCGATGACGCTCCCAGCGATTCTCGATTCCTTCTTCGGCGATGGTAAGCAAGGCCTCACGCAGCGCATAAAACATGGAAATCGGCGCCGTATGATGATAGCGATGCGACACGGTCGAATAGTCGTGAATGAGTTTGAGATCGAGATACCAGCTGCGCACTGGAGAAGTGCGAGCGCGCAACCATTCCATGGCTCGTGAAGAAATAGCCATTGGAGATAACCCGGGAGGACAACTCAATCCTTTCTGCGTGCAACTGTAGGCGATATCGATACCGGTTGAGTCGAACCCTACCGGCACTCCGCCGAGCGAAGTGACGCAATCGGCGATTGCCAGAGCTCCGGCATGATGAGCCGCGGCACATATTGCCCGACCGGATTGCAAAGCTCCGGTAGAGGTTTCGGCGTGAACGTAGGCCACAACTTTCGGTTTTTCGCGACGTATAAATTCGGTGGCCTCTTCGTCGGTGAAGGTTTCGCCCCACTGTTTCTCAAAGCGCACGACGTTCGCTCCCTGACGTTTTGCCATTTCGGTAATCCGATCAGAGAAGTATCCATTGGCGAACACAGCGAACTTCGCTTCCGGTTCCGCGAAATTGGCGACGGCTGCTTCCATTCCCGCGCTGCCCGTGCCGGAGATTACGAGCGTCGCGGCGTCGGTTGTTCCGTAAGCCGTCTTCAATAACTGTTGAACGTCTTTCATCACTTGAATGAAGTACGGATCGAGGTGTCCGACGATCGGCTTGGAGAGAGCTTCGTAAACCCGTGGATGAACCATGCTCGGTCCAGGGCCGAACAGGAAGCGGTGTGGTGGTTGAAGGGCAGGCAATTGAAGCCCAACAGGTTGGTGCTCGACAGCGCTCATAAGGCCTCGTATATCCGGCAGCTAGATATTATGGCACGAAGCGGATGCGCTCCAAGACACGCTCCAGCGCAGTCTTATCGCGTGGTTGCAAAGAAGTAGATTGTCATCGCGATTCCTACTGCAATAACGAAGGCCCGCATCTTCCTTGGATCGGTCTTCTGCGCGAAACGTGCGCCAAACCAGCCTCCGGTGAGCGAACCAGCGATCATGACCAGGCATTGCGGCCATAAGACCGCATGAGCCAGGATAAAGGTGACCACCGCAACTCCGTTAATTGCGGTTGCGAGCAGGGTCCTGATCGCCGCCATGGCATGAATGTCACGCATTCCCAGCATGGCGAGCATGCCCATCAAGATGAACCCAAGCCCGGCACCAAAGTATCCGCCGTAAATAGCGGCCAAGAATTCTGCGGTTGAACCTGCCAACAGAGTTGGCCACGACATGTCTCGGAGATCATCCACCGATGTTGTCTTGCCAAACAATGCGCGAATCGAATTGCCAAAGGCAAAGAGCATCGTGCCACCGAGCAGCAGCCACGGAATAAGGCGCACAAAAGTCTGTTGCGGTGTGTGGAGCAGCAGAATGGCTCCCAGCCATCCCCCAGCAACGCTGGTAATCAGTAGAGGGGCGAGTACGCGAGCTGGCGCGTTCAGTCGCTTCAGGTAAGCTACGGTGCTGGCTGCCAACCCTGGCCATAACGCAACCGTGTTGGTCGCATTGGCTTGTACGGGTGGGACGCCCACGAACAACAGCGATGGGAAAGCGATAAAACTGCCGCCACCTGCTAATGCGTTGAGGGCACCAGCCATTGCAGCCGCAAAGAGCAAAAAAGTAGCCTGACCGAGATGTAAGACCATACCAAATTTACTCAAAAAATCCACATTCTGAAATGCACAGCGGACGCTCAGTTTAACAGGACTGCCACGCCGATCTGCTGTGGTCAGGCTCCTACATTTCCATTTTCTGTTTCCCCAGCATTGCTTGCACCTTGAAGTAGTAACGCTAAATATAGGGTGCTCCCGGAGCTACATCGACGGATAACTCGACCTGTGAATATTTGTTCTTCAATAATTCATCTGCGATTCACCTTCGTATATGGCAACGCCACTATCTTGCGATCAGGAGCTCCTGCAAATTCCACCGTCAAGTCTCTAGGAGGATTCATGTCTTCGCCCACCCTGCTGGCGCAAGCCAGACAGCATTTTGCGGTTGGCACGAGCCTGTTAGCGCTCATCGCCAATCTTGTAGCTCCTTCCACCATTTCAGCTCAAGAAGCTAAAAAACCTGCCGCCGCGACTACTCCCATTCAGCACGTGATCGTGATCATTGGAGAAAACCGCACCTTCGATCACGTCTATGGAACCTACAAGCCGAAGAAAGGTCAGACGGTTTCCAATTTGCTATCGCGCGGTATTGTCAACGCCGACGGAACGCCTGGCATCAACTTTGGACTCTCGGCGCAGTATAGTGCCGTTGACACCAGCACCTTCGAAATCGCCCCGGGAGGCAAAGCGACTTATGGAGCTCTTCCGGCTCCAGAGACCGGCGGCGCTCCGACTGCTCCAAGCGATACTAATCCGGCGCCCTTTGTCACCTTATCTTTGGCTAAGCTGGCCGAGCCAGACCTCATTAACTCCTACAACAAGTACCTCCTGACAGGGGCAACGGGACTGGCGCATTCGATACCTGACACGCGCATTCCGAATGTTAACAATCTCAGTTCGGGTGTGTTTCAACTCACATCCGAGACTCTTCCCTACGACGCTTACGCCGCCAGCCCGGTCCATCGTTTTTACCAGATGTGGCAACAGACAGATTGCAGCGCAGCCAACGCTACCTCGAGCAATCCAAGTGGATGCCTGAACGATCTGTTTCCATGGGTGGAAACCACGATCGGAGCGGGAAGCAACGGTAATCCTCCGCCGCAGAACCTGAACACTGGCGAAGGCTCCACCTCCATGGCTTTCTTCAATGTTCACCAGGGCGACGCGTCCTACTTCAAACAGTTGGCTGAAAAATACACCATCAGCGACAACTTCCATCAATCGGTTGAAGGTGGCACGGGCGCCAATCACATTATGTTTGGCTACGCGGATGCGCTGCCCTTTAGCGATGGCAACGGTAATCTGGCCACGCCGCCCAGCAACCAGATCGAAAATCCGGATCCTCAAAGCGGCACCAACAACTACTACGATCAAGACGGGTATTCCGGTGGAAGCTACAGCAATTGCAACGATGTGAGCCAGCCGGGCGTTCCGGCGGTAGTGAACTATCTACAGTCGCTGAGTCCGGCGATCAGTCCGCGTTGCGCTCCGAATGCATACTACCTGCTTAACAACTACAACCCTGGGTATGTGGGCGACGGCACGCTGGCTAGTCAATACTCCCAGTTCACGATCCCTCCCACTAATCAACCGCACATCGGCGATACCCTCTCAGCCGCTGGTTTGTCGTACACCTACTTTGGCGAAGGCTGGAATCTCTACACGTCCGACCCAACCGGAGCGAATCCTTACGATCGCTATTGCAACATCTGTAACCCGTTCCAATACGCGACCGATATCATGACGGTTCCGGCGCAGAGGGAAGCCCACATTCAGGACACGACGACACTGTATGAGGACCTGATTGACGGCAAGTTGCCGGCTGTCTCCATCGTAAAGCCGAGCGGTTTCCTGGATGGCCACCCTTCTTCATCGAAACTGAACCTGTTCGAAGGCTTTGTGAAGAAAATCGTCACACAACTACAAGGGAATCCGACTCTTTGGCAGAGCACTGCTGTCTTCGTCACGTTCGACGAAGGTGGCGGTTACTATGACTCGGGTTACATTCAGCCGGTGGATTTCTTCGGCGATGGCACCCGCATTCCGCTGGTGATCATTTCTCCATACAGTGAAGGCGGAGTCATCAATCACAGCTATGGCGATCACGTTTCGCTCATCAAATTTATCGAGCGCAACTGGAATTTACCGACGATCACCAGCCGCAGCCGGGATAACTTTCCGAATCCCGTCACCACAGCTGGTAACCCCTACGTCCCAACCAACAGTCCGGCATTGGACGATCTGTTTGACGCGTTCAGTTTCGGCACAAAATAGCATTTCGCACATGTAGTCTCCCGGCCCGGGTGTCAGAACCCTGGCCGGGATTAGCTTGATCGATCTCCGCTGCATCGATCTCTGCTTGCATCGATCTGAGGGATAAAGAGGAATAAGAAGCCATGCGTCGAATAATTGCTGTCATCCTGCCGCTTCTGCTCTTGCTGGTTACCGTGGCTGCATTCGGTCAGGACAGACCGCTGAATGTCGCCGGAAAATGGCAACTTTCATGGGAGGCTCGTATCGGTACGGAACGCGGAACGCTGCAACTTGAGCAAGAAGGCCGCAAACTTAGTGGAACCTTTCAAGCCAAACTCGGTTCTCCCAAGGTGTCAGGCACACTTGACGGTTATTCAATATCGCTGATCCTCGATTTCCCAGGGCCACAACCCTTCACTCTTGTTTTCACGGGATTGGTTGACACCGACAAGACCGGTAACAAAATGGCAGGGAAGTTCAGCATTCAGAATGTTTCTGATGGATACGACTGGCATGGAGAAAATGCTCGACCGACTAACTATTCCTGGACAGCGATTCAGCAATCGGATTCCCGACAAGCGGACGGTCGCCAATCAGATTTGCCGTCTGGTGAGAAAGCTAGTTCGTCGGCAGCAAGCAAGGCCAGACAGTAAAAGTTGCGACTTAGTTAGGGCGCTGATGTGGGTTGTGGATTTTAATTCATGAGATTTTAACCTTGGCTTGACATCTCGGCAATGTAATCCGCGCGAGGATAAGGGGCACGCGTTAGCTCCCTTAGGAGGGAAGTCTATGTCTCCCCAACCGCTACTTGCAAAAGCTCGGCAACGTTTCGCCGTTGGCTTAAGCTTGTTCTCGCTCCTCGCAAATTTCGGAGCTCCGGCATCCGCCGCGGCTCAAGCGCAGCCCCAGACTGCTTCACCGATCAAGCACGTCATCGTCATCATCGGTGAAAATCGTAGCTTTGACCACGTCTTTGCCACCTATCAGCCGAAGAATGGGGAGACGGTTTGGAACCTGCTCTCTAAAGGAATCGTTAAAGTAAATGGAAAGCCGGGACCGAACTACTCGCTTTCCGCGCAGTACAGTGCAGTCGATAGCGCAGGCGTGGGAAGCGGAGACTACTCCATCAGCCCGCCCGAGAAAAGTATTTACGGCAACATTCCTCCTGTAGTGGCTGGCGGTCCCATGGTGCCTTACTTGCCTAATGTTCAGGAAGCGAAAGAAATCGAACCCGGTCAACTGGCTCCCGGCTATTATCGCGACCTGACCATTGGCGGAACCGGCCTTCAGCCGTATGCCGAAGCGGATTCTCGTATTCCAAATGTGATGTCATTGCCGGAAGGTGTATTCCAACTCACCCCCGCGGTTACCTATAACGATTACGCCAACAGCCCTGTGCATCGCTTCTATCAAATGTGGCAGCAGACAGATTGCAGCGTTGCGCTATCGACGGCTTCGAACCCGAGCGGTTGCGCGAATGACTTGTTCCCTTGGGTTGAGGTTACGATCGGTGCAGGGAGCGACGGATCCAGCGGATCAACTCAGCCGCCAACCAGCTGGCTTTCCACTGGCGAAGGATCCACGGCCATGGAGTTCTACAACGTGTCGAATGGGGACGCGCCTTATCTGAAAATACTGGCGGATAACTACACGTTGAGCGATAACTTCCACCAGTCTGTGATGGGTGGAACGATGGCGAACCATATTGAGTTTGGTTACGCTGACTCAATCTGGTACAGCGACGGTAACGGAAAAGCCCTCACGCCGCCCGCTTCTCAGATTGAAAATCCAAACCCTCAACCCAACACGAATAACTGGTATGACGCGGACGGTTACTCCGGTGGCAGTTATAGTGCCTGCGCCGACCTGAGCCAGCCTGGAGTGCCAGCCATCGTCAATTATCTGCAATCGCTGCCGCGCCCGGTTGATCCCGATTGCGACGCCGGGCACTACTACATCCTGAATAATTACAATCCTGGATTCAACGGAGACGGATCGTCGTCGCTTTCTCTTTCGCCGTTTACGGTACCAGGATCGTCAGTTCGCCACATTGGCGATGCTCTATCCGCCAAGAATGTTTCGTGGAAGTACTACGGAGATGGATGGAATGTTTATGTCTCCGATCCGACTTTCGCCAACCCGCTCGATACCTACTGCAATATCTGCAATCCGTTTCAGTACGCAACGGATATCATGACCAACGCCACAGAACGCAGCGAACACATTCAGGATTCCCAGAATATCTACGAAGACATCAAAGCCGGTGATTTGCCGGCGGTGTCGATCGTCAAGCCGGGCTGGCCTTCAGATGGACATCCGGCATCTTCGAAGATCGAATTGTTTGAAGGTTTCACAAAGAACATTGTCAACGCGGTGCAGGCCAATCCTGAGCTGTGGGCGAGCACGGCGATCTTCATCACCTTCGATGAAGGTGGCGGTTATTACGATTCGGGTTACATTCAGCCGGTAGATTTCTTCGGCGATGGAACACGAATTCCTTTGTTGATCGTATCGCCATTTACCACGGGTGGACATATGACCCACACCTACACCGACCACGTTTCCATCACGAAGTTCATTGAACGGAACTTCAAACTTGGAACGCTAACCGGCCGGAGCCGCGACAATCTGCCAAATCCGAAGACGTCGAAGACTAATCCTTATGTGCCGTTGAACAGCCCGGCCATAGGCGATTTGTTTGACGCGTTCACCTTTGGAAAGTAGCGGTGGGTCGTAAATAAACCGTGTTTTCGTAAGAGGTTTGTCCGAAGCCGATCAGAGACCCAATCTCTGATCGGCTTTCGTTTGTTTGATCACAATAGATCTTTTCATCAGATATTCACATGAGCCGCCGACCTCCTATATCGATCGGTGCGAGAATTTCATACAGTCTATTCGGAGAATGTCGGTGAGCCTCAGCAGGCGTGATCTGTTGCGTATGGGACTTTGTGCTGGCGCAGGATCGCTTGCCATCCGACGGAAAGCGCTTGCCCAACAGGCAGCAACGAGTCCTCCCGTGCAAGGCTCAGCAATGAAAATGGGCCCAGCCACAAGTGCAGGCGCCGTACCGGAGTTTCATGAGGCGCAGGGCGCAGGCGCCTTGCCCAGTTACGTGACGCCGCTCTCAATTCCGCCTGTGATTCGTTCCCGACCAGGTTCAGCACCACTGCAGATCCGTATGGTGCCCTTCCGACACAAGGCGCATCGCGACCTGCCCGCAGCGACAATGTGGGGATACAACGGAATGTGGCCTGGACCGACGATCGAACTCCGCAAAGGCGAACCATTATCGGTGAAATGGCTGAATCAACTTCCCCGGAAACACTTTCTTCCCGTTGATACGACCATCCACGGTTCTGAGGAAGGCGTGCCGGAAGTTCGCACCATAACACACGTCCATGGCGCGCAGGTGATGCCAGACAGCGATGGTTATCCCGATTCCTGGGTCACTCCTGACGGTCGCCTGGGGCCTGTGCCTTGCGCCAATCCTTCGCACTATCCCAATCATCAGTCCGCAACAACCCTCTGGTATCACGATCATGCTTTAGGCATCACCCGGCTGAATGTTTATGCTGGGTTGGCTGGCTTTTATCTGATTCGCGACCCTGAAGAAGATGCTCTTAATCTTCCTGGCGGAGCTTATGAAATTCCGCTCATGATTCAGGATCGCAAGTTTGGGATGGATGGTTCTCTTCTTTATCCTCCGCCAAAGAACGGCACGCACCCGATGTGGATGCAGGAATTCTTTGGGGACACAATTTGTGTAAACGGCAATGCCGCACCTTTTCTTGAGGTGGAACCGCGCAAATATCGCTTTCGATTAGTCAACGGATCCAATTCGCGTTTTTATCATTTGAGTTTGGTCCCCGCCGATTCGGGCGGAAAACCCAATGGCAAAACAGTCGACGCTCCGGCTTTTCGTCAAATCGGAACGGACGGCGGATTGCTGCCGGCCCCACTGCAGGCCCACTATCTTATTTTCTCGCCAGGAGAGCGCTTCGATTTAGTAATCGATTTTTCGGAGCACAAGGGCGAAAACTTTGCGCTCGTCAACGATGCCCCCGCTCCTTACGCGCGCGGCGGCGAGATCATTCCTTCCGACGTGATGCTGTTTAGAGTGACCAAGCCACTCGCCGCTAAAGACACGAGTTCACTACCTGAGACACTTCTGCCGTGGGTGCCTCTGAACCCCGCGCACGCAGTCCGCGAACGAACTTTGGCGCTGACCGAGATGGACCGGCCTTCCGACGGCTACACAATGATTGGCCTGCTTGGTCAAAAGCATTGGGACGATCCGATAACGGAGGATCCGAAAGCGGGTTCGATGGAGATCTGGTCTTTCGCAAATGCCACTGGCGACGTGCATCCAATTCATTTGCATCTGGTTCAATTTCAGGTGTTGAATCGTCAGCCGTTTGATACCAAGACCTATATGCAAAGCGGCAAGCTCGTCTTCACCGGTATTCCGATGCCACCGGAGTCAAACGAGCGACCTGCGTGGAAGGATACGATCAAGACCTACGCTGGCTATGTAACTCGAGTGATTGCGAAGTTCGATCTGCCGGCTGGAATCCAGGCCAAACCTGGAGAGGAATATCGATACGTTTGGCACTGCCACGTTCTCGAACACGAGGACAACGAAATGATGCGGCCCTATAAGATCGTAGGATAGAACAGACAGATAGATGTCTGTGATATAACCCATCTCGCGACTGTTCGAGCATAAAAACTTTTCCTCAGAGCTAAGCGGGGCGGGTCCCTAAGCTTCTTATGAAATGTGCTTATGCTCTCGCTGCTTATTATTAATTCCTTACAACGGCTACCGTGTCTTTTCGCAACCAAGTAGGGCTGTCAGTTTGGCCGTTCGGGCTTGAATGCTCCCAAAGACTTTAACTTTAACTGTCGAATTTCGTATCGGAGGATACAATGACGAAAACAAAAGGCGATACCGTGAAGCGCGAAGACCTGGTGAGACTGTTGAATGAAGATTTGGCGCGCGAATATCAGGCCATCATTGCTTATGTGGTCTACTCCCAAGTGCTAAAGGGCGCGCAATACATGAATATTGCGGGCGAGCTTGAAAAGCACGCCGCAGAAGAGTTGCAGCACGCTATTACGCTGTCTAATCAAATCGATTATCTGGGCGGGATGCCGACGGTGGTCGCCAAACCCGTGAAAACGTCTGAGAAAGCGGAGGACATGCTCCGTTTCGATCTGGCCAACGAAACCGAGACAATCCGGAATTATCGCGATCGGGTAAGACAGTGTGACGCGCTTGGGGAATTTGCCATGGCAGAGCACATCCGCGAAATTCTTATGCAAGAACAGGATCACCAAATCGCATTGGCAACTGCGCTCGGCATCGAAGTTCCGGATACAAGCAAAGTCGAGTAATCTCTTGGTAACAAGGCTAATGAAAAAGAGGCAAAATTGATGCCGGAAATAGCGTCGGATGCGCTGGTGTTTTTTGGGGCAACGGGGGATCTTGCCAACAAGAAAATATTTCCCGCTCTGCAGCGACTAGCGAAGCGTGGGGAATTGAACATGCCAGTCATCGGAGTGGCCAAATCGGGCTGGACACTCGAACAACTCAAAAAACGTGCCAAGGACAGCGTCGAGGCGTACGGCGGGTTGGATCCCGAGGGATTTGCCAAGCTGGTCAGCGTGCTGCAGTACATCGACGGGGACTATACCGATGCGGCCACCTTCCGCCAGTTGCGCCATCAACTCGGAGCCAGCAAGCATCCTCTTCACTATCTGGCCATCCCTCCCGATCTTTTTGGCGAGGTGGTGAAGCAACTCAAAGCCGCAAACTGCTCGGACGGTGCTCGTGTAGTGGTTGAGAAGCCGTTTGGACGGGATTTAGATTCGGCCAAGAAATTGAACGCTACCCTGCGCACGGCATTTGAAGAAGACGACATTTTTCGCATCGACCACTTTCTCGGGAAGAATGCGGTTCAAAATATCCTGTATTTTCGGTTTGCGAACGCCTTCATGGAGCCGATTTGGAATCGACAATATGTGGAGAGCGTTCAGATCACCATGGCCGAGAATTTCGGTGTTGCCGGGAGGGGCGCTTTCTATGAACAGGCGGGTACCATCCGTGACGTGGTGGAGAACCACCTGTTCCAATTGCTCACCAACCTCGCCATGGAGGCTCCCGCGAACACCAGCAATCGGGCGGTGCGAGACGAAAAAGTGAAAGTACTCCAAAGCGTGAAGACTTTAGAGGCTAGTGTTGTAGTGAGAGGTCAATTCGACGGCTATCGCAACGAAAACGGTGTCAATCCGCAGTCCACTGTTGAAACCTATGTGGCTTTACGTTTGTCGATGGATTCCAAGCGCTGGAATGGAGTTCCGTTTTACATTCGAGCTGGAAAGTCGCTACCGGTAACGGCGACCGAGGTCATGGTGATTCTTCGTCCGGTTCCGCCCGTTCTATCGGACAAAATTCCGGCGAATAATTATTTCCGCTTTCGCGTCACACCCGATCTTCTTATCGGTATCGGAGCGATGGAGAAACGTCCGGGAGATGAGATGGTTGGCGACCCGATCGAGCTTGTCTCATCGGAACATTCCGATCCGAATGAAATGCTTGCGTATGAAGAGCTGTTGGACGACGCACTCCACGGCGACTCAACACGCTTCGCGCGAGAAGACTACGTCGAAGAGGCCTGGAGGATTGTTCAGCCGGTTCTTGGCAACGTCACGCCGGTGCATCCTTACAAGCCGGGGACGTGGGGTCCACCGGAGGCTCAGAAGATCGCTCCGCCAAATGGATGGTGGAATCCTTCCTGATTCTTCGATACTAAAATAGAAACTTTAATGCCACCTGGATGACACGGGGGCTCACATCCTGCTGTATCTGCCCGAAATTTGGCGATTCGATATCACTCACCGGCAGCCGGAAATTCACGTGGTTCAACACATTGAACATTTCGCCACGGAATTGCAGTTGTTTGGTTTCCGTTAGCCGAATGTTCTTGAACGCCGAGAAATCCCAGTTCACGTATCGCGGCCCCAGCAGGGCGTTGCGCCCTTCATTTCCGAACTGCTCCACCGGAGAATTCGGATCCTGCACAATCGGCTGAAACGCGTTCACATTAAACCACTGCGATGCGGTGCGGGGACCAGAATTAGGATTGCCGACAACGTTCGGCCGGTTGCTGGAAAATCCGGAAATTTCCGGTGCCTGCCCTTGCAGCGAAACATCGTTCGAGTCGAACACGGTGAACGGAGTTCCGCTCATCGCCGTGAAAATTCCGTTTAACTGCCAGTTGCCCAGGGCATATCCATACCAGTTGTGTGAATGTTGCAGGAAGGGAAGGCTCCACTGATAGCTAAGCACGAAGCGATGGCGCGCGTCGAACATTGAGGGACCACGTTCTGCCGCCAGATCAAACGGGTTCTGCGCCAGATCGTTTTCTCCCGCCACTGGCTGCGATGCCGAGCCCGTGATGTTGAACGAAGAAACGTCGTCGATGGAATGCGACCATGTGTACGACGCGAGAAAAGAAAGCCCATGGCTGAAGCGCTTGCGCAAGCTCGCTTGCAAGGCGTTATAACTGGAATTGGCCACGCTCGCGATTTCGCCGACCGATCCGTAAACACAATTGTTGGGACTCGCCAGGGTGCAGCCGGAATAGAGGCGGCGCTGGTTCACATTGTTTTCAGTGGAAATCGGGCATGGCTCTGTCACGGAACAGCCGGGGCTGGCCGTGTCCACGCCGGGGTAGTAGACCGCCGGATTGCCTTCTATGAAACGCGGCAGCCTCACTCCTGTTGTTCCTACGTAGCCAATCTGGAGCAGCCAGTCTGCGCCCAACGAACGCTGGATATTCAGATTCCAATCTTGCGCATAAGGCAGATGCAGATTGGGCGACACCACTAGCAGTGTCATCGGCTGAGGAAACGGTACTCCGAAAGGATCAGGACTATAAAACGGATTCGCAAAAGAGTGAATAGGGAAACCCAACTGCAAGGTCTTCAGATAAGGAGGCGCGCTGACCGGATCTTGGAGCGGACCGCCTTCGCCCGTGTAATACGGCTCATAGAAAATTCCGTAAGCCGCGCTCACCACGGTTTTGGCGTCGCCACGCGGGTCCCAAGCAAAACCCAGGCGTGGCGCGAAGGCGTTTTTTTGAGTTGGAATCAACCCAGCAGGTACGGTTCCCCCATTCGGACCACTATCGCCGGGATAGAGAAGACCGGTCGGAGCGTCGGGAATGACTTTGGACTGCGCGCCGGGAACAAAAAGATTTACTCGGTTCCTGTTCTCGGTTGCTGGGAAAGGCAGTTCATAACGCAGCCCAAAGTTTAGAGTGAGGTTGGAAGTGACCTTATACGTATCCTGTGCGTACAGATCCATGGCCCGGTCGCGGATTTCGCGGCCAAAATCACCGCCGCCCTGCAGGAAAACCACCGGGTTAGCGGACAAAAAGTTGGCAAAGCCGTCGTTGTAAATGAAATTCTCGAAAGAAGGAATGCCCGCAAATACGAAGAAACCGTTCGTGGCAATGCCCTGCAGCGCATTGATCTGATCGCGGCGGTAGCCGCCGCCAAACTTCATTTCATGGCGTCCGCGAATCCAGCTCAGCGAGCCCGACAAGTCAAATGTGTTCTGAAAGGTGTTGCGCGGTCCGGTAATGGGATCGCCCACCGAAGCATATCCGCCGACTTGGATGAACGGCGGCCCGGCGGCTGACGGCAAAGTGGGGTCGTAGTCGAAGCCAAGGTTCGACAGCAGTTCATGATTCAGATGCTGATCGAGCAAAAACTTGTTTCGCAGAAAAGAAAAGCGTGCCACGCCAATTACCGTCGGCGAAAATATGTGAGTTTCCTGCGCCACAAAATTTTGCGCCCGGTCATCTTCACCCACAGGAAATCCAGGTACGTTCGCGCCCACCGGCGAGAGTGGGTCGGTGGTTGGACCGCTGCTATACATGTAGCGGAAATTCAGGGTATCCGCGCGAGAAAGATAGTGATCCAGTCGCAATCCAAATTGATCGTTATTCTCCACCAGCGTCTGGGTATCGATGAATCCGTTCGGTCCATTGTTGGGCAGAGGAAAAAATGGCAACACCTTCTGCGCCGTTGGATCGATGGGCGTGAAGAGCGTCAATTGGTTGAATGGTACACTGGTTCCGAAATATGTGAGTTGCCCCTGCGGATTGCTGCAAAGGCCGGTAGTCGGGTCAATGGTGGCGTTCAGAGATGTGCATAATTCCGCGAAGTTGCCCTGTTGCTCCGCCGCCGATGGCACTGTTGCCGCCACGGTTTCGCCCTGCCGGTTGCGGAAGCCCTCGTAATAGGCGAAAAAGAAGGTTTTGTCTTTAACCAGCGGTCCGCCAAACGTCGCGCCGAACTGATTCTGCTTTAGCGGTTGTACGTTTCGCGTGAAATAATCGGACGCGTCCATCCAATCGTTACGCAGAAATTCCCACGCCGCGCCGTGGAACGAATTGGTTCCGCTGCGGGTCACGACGTTGGTCGTAGAACCGGTGTTGCGCCCAAATTCCGCATTCGCGTTGTGACTCAGAATTCTAAACTCGCTGATCGCATCGATTGGAGGCTTCAGAACAAAACCGCCATCGACCGCGCTGGCGTTATCGGCCCCGTCGATCAGGAAATTGTTCGACTCCGGACGCTGCCCATCCACCGCGTAAGCCTGGTTTGCTCGTGCTGGACCTCCTGCTTCGAGGAGACCTGGAGTCAGCGGCACTACGCCGGGCTGAAGAGTTCCCAATTGCGAAAAATTTCGTCCATCCAGCGGCAGGTCGAGAATCTCGCGTTCTTTTACGGTTTGGCCGAGGCTGCTGACCGTGCTTTGGACCAAAGTAGCGTCGGCGTTCACTTCGATTTGCTGCGCTTCGGAACCGACTCTGAGGCGAACCAACACCGTTGCGGCCTCATTCACATCTAACGAAATCCCTTCCTGTAGATACTTCTGGAACCCCTTGGCTACCACGGCCAGTTGGTAGTGACCAATCGGCAGCTCAACGAACACGTAGCTGCCGGAGCGATCCGTCATTGCCGAGCGCGTCAGTCCGGTTTCGATTTGCTTCACAATGACTTCGGCATTATCAACCACGGCTCCGCTGGGATCCGTGACAATGCCGCGGATATTGCCTGTGATTTGCTGAGCTTGAAGACTCAAGGAGGCAATCATCGACACCGCGATGGTGGCAATCAAAACACAGCGCAGATTTCTGACATGAGTCATGCTGTTCCTAGGGTCCTTTCGATGATTGCTCGAGTAATGTGCGCGCACTAAATCCATGTGTGCCAAGGGCAAAGATGTCTGAAAACGATCAATCGTTGAAGTCCGGCGATTATCTGTACTCGCATCGGGAGGGTCAATAATCTGAAAGGACTAAACCGTGTTGTTCATTTGAGCGCCCGAGCCGATGGGACTGGCAGAAGGAGTGAGCTCGCGGAAGTGAGCAGTGCTGATTAGAGTCCGTAGTGCAAAAGCAGTAGGGACTTCACACAGGGATCCATATTAATGTTGGGGAAAGCATACAAGGTCTGTTGCGCGTCTTTATGTAATATAGACCTGCGGTTCCGAGGTTTTCGAGATCGTCATACACCGCGATCCGCTTTCCACTATGCGCGCGAGTCAACCAATCAATCCTAGGCACACAGTTCTTTTTCGGGCGCTGGGATCGCTCATCTGCGCCGCATTGACCATGGTTTCGGGATGCACTTCCGCCCCCAAATTACCCGAGAAAAATTCGTCAGCCTATGCGAGCGTTGTTTCCGCCTTCTATGTGGGCCTCGCAGCATTGCAGGTAGGCGACGACGTACACGCGGAAAGCAAGCTCTCCGAGGTAACGCAGCTTGCACCCTCCGAGCCCGCTGGGTGGGCAAACTGGGGCATACTGGCGATGCGCCAAAGGAATTATGATGCGGCGGCGCAAAGACTCCAGCGGGCGCGCGATCTGGCTCCGCAAAATGATCAGGTCTACAGCCTTCTTGGCACGATGGAAAGCCAGCGCGGTGATGCCACGCAGGCATTGGCCGACTTCCGCAAAGCGGTTGAGTTGAACCCCAAGAACCTGCGCGCAATTTACCAGCTTGCTGAAGAGATCGAGCGCCAGAGCGCTGCCAACAGCGAATCCGATTTTCAGGAACTGATGCAGAAGATTCTCGCTGCGCAGCCGGACAACCAGGCGGCATTGCTTGAGTTAAGCCGGGTCGCGGCCAAGCGCGGTGATGCGGACAGTGTAAAGTCGACGCTCGCCAAAATCAGCGCGCAATCCGCCTTGTGGCCGCCGGAAGCAAAACATCAGTTGGCCGCAGTCGAGTCGGCCGTTTCCGCTTCAGATTGGCGAGCAGCCGCGACGCAGACCACTTTTCTGAGAAATGTCCTGATGCGTGTGCCGGAATATCGCCTCAGTCTGAGAGCAATCAAGGCGGCTCCCGGAGAAGAAGCGGAACCCTTTACCCGGTTTCTGCGACTGGAGACTCCAGTCTTCAAGCCGGCACCGGCTGATCTGGCGCTTAAATTTCATTTACAACCCTTAGCCAATCCGGACGACAAACGATGGAGCTGGATCGGCGCCATCTCGTTAGGCAGCGCCGGTGCTCCGATCGTCGCGGTAGCCAATGGACACGAAGTGCGTTTATCCACCGGTCCAACGCTCCCCTTTCCTGGAGGGCCGTCTGCCGAGTCGCCGCGTATGGACGGGGTCGTCCCGGTCGATTTCAACTACGATTTCAAAACCGACTTGGTTCTTGCCGGTGCGGGTGGTGTGCGTCTTTTACGTCAGGATAGTCCAAACTCCTTCACCGATGTAACGGCACAGACCAAGCTGCCGAAATCCGTTGTAAACGCACCCTACACCGGCGCGTGGGCGGTGGACATTGAGGCCGATGGCGATCTCGATATTGTTCTCGGCTCCAAAGACGGTACTCCAACTGTTTTACGAAATAATGGAGATGGTACATTCCTCGCGATTCATCCCTTCACTGGAATCTCCGGCCTGCGTGGTTTCGCGTGGGCTGATTTTGACGGCGATGGCAACCCCGACGCTGCTATCATCGACGATGCTGGACGTCTTCATGTCTTCATGAACGAGCGGCAGGGACAATTCCGTGAGCGCCCTCTCCCGACAAACTTGCAATCCATTAAGGCGGTCGCCGTTGCCGATCTCGACAGTGACGGTACCCTTGACTTGCTGGCCGTGCAGGGGGATGGCGCCATCATTCAAATCTCTGATCGAAACGAAGGACAAAGTTGGAACATCGCTGAGATTGCACGCGTTCCGGACGCGTCTCGCAACCTTATCGGTGATGTACGGCTTCGCGTCGCCGATCTCGACAACAACGGAGCTCTCGATCTTATTCTCGCGCCAACCGCGCCCGGAGCGAGCAGCAGCGGCGCGTTTATCTGGATGGGAGATGGAGCAGGTAAATTTGCATCGTTGAATCAGCGTGTAGGTCCGACCCTAATCTTCGATGCGGCAGACCTGAACGGCAAAGGCAAACTTGATCTCCTGGGTCTATCCGCGGATGGCCATCCAGTACAAGGGGTGAATCAAGGGTCGAAAGATTATCACTGGCAGCTAGTGCATCCCCACGCCGTGCAGGCGGTCGGCGATCAACGCATCAATCCTTTCGGCGTCGGCGGAGAGGTGGAAGTACGGTCTGGCCCGCTGGTGCAAAAACAACCGATAACTGGCCCTGTACTTCACTTCGGCTTAGGCGATCAAACGCAAGCCGAGGTGGTGCGCGTGATCTGGCCAAACGGCACGGTGCGCGCCGAGTTTAATGTGAAAGCGGATCAGGACGTTGTGACGGAACAGCGATTGAAAGCGTCATGCCCATTCCTGTTCGCCTATAACGGAAAGCAGATGGAGTTCGTGAAGGACGCCGTTCCGTGGGGATCAGCCATCGGGCTGCGCATTAATACCCTGGGTTCCGCGCAAATCGCCGCGACCGGCGAGTGGTACAAAATCGGACGCGACCAACTTGTGCCTCACGACGGCTTCTACGATATTCGCGTCACTGCCGAACTCTGGGAGGTTTACTACTACGATTATCTCGCGTTGATGACGGTCGACCATCCTGCGGGCACCGAGATTTTCGTTGACGAACGTTTTGCGATCCCACCCGCGAAGCTTGGCATCACTGTCGTTGCCACGCCGCACGAGATCGCTCGCGCGGTCGACGATAGCGGCCAGGATGTAACCGACCTCGTCCGCACGCTCGACGGAAAGGCTGTGAGCAGCTTTGGTCGCGGGCAGTTTCAAGGCGTTACGCGCGATCATTATCTTGAGGTTGACCTTAGCGAAGACGCGCCAAAAAG
>Ga0209006_10002266_pt1 | contig 17530 bp, 9 predicted proteins | sample JacPin_JW_Ref_O2_FD_188567 | JGI IMG/M metagenome (GOLD analysis project Ga0209006, IMG submission 188567) | Forest soil microbial communities from Algoma, Ontario, Canada - Jack Pine, Ontario site 1_JW_Ref_O2 (SPAdes) (version 2) | ecosystem: Environmental > Terrestrial > Soil > Boreal... | reverse complement strand
CACAGTGGGCCACGGCGCAAGCGACCAGCCAGCTGAATGGCAGCGTTACCGACTCATCGGGCGCGGCGGTTGCCGGAGCAAAGATTACTTTGACCGAACCGGCGACTGGGTCGCAGCGTACCGCCACCAGCAACGGATCAGGACTCTACCAGTTCCTTGATGTGCCTCCGGGTAACTACAGGCTGGAGGCAGCGGCAAGCGGATTTGCGCCGTATCTGGCGTCGAAGATCACGCTCGTGGTTAGTACTCCCTCGACCGTACCCATTCGGTTGCAGGTTGCGGGTGCGACCACGTCGGTCTATGTGGAAGCCGAAGCGCCACTCATCAATCGTACCGACGCCTCGCTGGGCAACGTGGTCGAGGGAAACCAGATCGACGAATTGCCGATTGCGGCCCGCAATGTAGTGGAGTTGCTGAGTCTTCAGCCCGGCGTGGCGTATCTGGGCGATCAGTTGGATCAAAGCACGGACACACGCAGCGGCGCGGTGAATGGCCTGCGCAGCGACCAATCCAACGTTACGCTGGATGGCGTTGGGGTCAACGACGAGAATAATGGTTACGCATTTACCAGCGTCCTGAATGTTCCGCCGGATTCCGTCGAGGAATTCAGGGTCACCACCGCCAACGCGAATGCCGACTCCGGCTATTCCAGCGGAGCGCAAGTCGCGCTGGTGACCAAGAGCGGCACCAACAACTTTCACGGCACGGCCTACGAATACAACCGCAACACGATTTTCAGCGCGAACGACCCGTTCCTGAAAGAATCGCAGCTCAGCAGTGGACTGTCCAACACAGCGCCGAAGCTCTTATACAACGTGTTTGGCGCGACGCTGGGAGGGCCGATCAAGAAGAACCGGCTCTTCTTCTTTGCCAACTATGAAGGGAAGCGGCAAGCCCAGGGCAGCAGCGTATTGCGTGACGTGCCAAGCACGGCGCTGCAGCAAGGCAATCTCCAGTACCTGTGCACGCTCACCTCGAGCGGTGGCCTCGACACTACCGCTTGCCCCGGGGGTACGGTTAACGGTGTGAGCGGTGTGCAGCCCGGCTATTATGCGCTGGGGCCGAGTCAAATCAGAGCGATGGATCCCCTCGGCATCGGCCCGAATGCGGCGGTCCAGAACGTCCTGAACCAGTACCCAACGGCCAATGAAAATGCTGGTGACGGGTTGAATACGCTGGGTTACCGGTTTTCCTCGAACGCTGACTCCAGCTGGAACACGTACATCTTCAAGGCGGATTGGCACCTCAACTCCAGCGGCACGCAAACCTTGTTCGTGCGCGGACAGACGCAGAATGAAAACAACCCTCAGCAGCAAGAGTTTCCCGGCCAGTCCGCATCGACGACGCTAGTGGATGACAGCAGGGGCATCACCATCGGACTCACTTCGCTGATCAGTCCGAAGCTCATCAACGATCTGCACTGGGGGTTTGTGCGGCAGGGAGGGCAGATGGCCGGCACATCTTCGAATCCGGGAATTTTTCTGTCGGGGCTTTCCGACCTCATCCCCTTCACCCGTTCCACCATTTACTTCGTGCCCACCAATGAGTTCGCCGACAACTTGAACTGGACTCGGGGAAATCACACGCTTCAGTTCGGTGGCGATTTTCTTTTCATCCGCAACAATCACACCAGCTATCAAAACTCGTTCTCCGACGTTCAGACCAACCCGGTCTATCTCAACACGGGCGGAATCGCCAATACCCCCAGCCCACTGGACCCGGGCAACAACGGATATCCCACGGTGGACCCCAGCTTCGGTCCGAACTACGACGCCGCAGCCGGTATCCTGTTAGGAATTTTCGCCGAGGGTGACGGCATCTACAATTTCGCCCACAGCGGCGCCGCGCTTTCCCAGGGGACGCCGATCAACCGCAAATACGCCATCAATGACTATGAGTTCTTTGGGCAGGACACCTGGCGGATGACGCCGCGGTTGACCGTCACCTACGGCCTGCGGTGGGTGCTTGAAGCTCCGCCTTACGAGACCAATGGATATCAGGTTGCGCCTTGCGTAGAGGGTGCACTGGGCGGCTGCACGAATCAAAACGTGGCCGACTGGTTCAACCATACGGCCCAATTGGCATCGCAGGGTTTGTCGGCCAACAGCGCCGGGGAGATTTCGTTTGTGCTCGGCGGACCCGTCAATCACGGCCCGGGTCTTTGGAACTGGGATCGCAAGGATTTCTCACCGCGCATCGCCGTGGCTTGGGCGCCAGATACCGGTGACGGATGGGTTTCAAAGATTCTTGGGAAAAAAGATCAGCTTTCGATCCGCGGCGGCTACAGCATTACCTACGACCACTTCGGCATTCCGATCGTGAACAGCTTCGACCAGCACGGATCTTTCGGCCTCTCCACCGATCTGGGGAATCCGGCCGGCGTGGTAACCGTTGCGGGCGCCCCACGCTTCACTTGCCTGGTTCCGGGATCGTCGGGCCAATCGTGCTTGCCGGCGCCGTGCCCCTCGTTGAGCGGCCCGAGTTGCCTGTTCGGCCCTACGCCATCGGGCACTTTCCCAGTCACCCCGAGCAATTCAGCTTTTGCCATTAACTGGGGGCTGGACCAGACTTTGAAGACCCCTTACGCGCACGTATTCAATTTCTCGATCTCGCGGCAAATCACATCCCACTCCTCGCTCCAGATTGCCTATGTAGGCAGCGTCGGCCGGCGTCTACCCATGCAGGTCGATCTGGCTATGCCCGCCAATCTGACGGATCCTGGCAGCAAAACAACGTATTTTCAGTCGGCTACGATTCTCTCGAAGGCGGCTGCCGTCCCGCAAGCCGACGGCAGTGTCGGCGCGCCCGTCAATACGATCCAGCCCATACCATTCTTCGAGAATATTTTCCCCGGCTGGGCTGGCGCGACGACGGCAAGCAACCTCGGCGGCGGTTGCGCAAACGGCACGCCCCCGGCCAATCCGACAGCCACGCAAAATATTTACGAACTCTGGACTTGCTATCCGCACAACGAGACTTTCTCTCTGTTCCTGATGGATCTGCCCGGCGCCGTCACCGGAATGAGCACTCCGAACAGCAAGAACGGGCCCTACAGCTTCTTTCATGACCAGTTCGCTTCGCTCTACGCGTGGCGCAACATCGGCACATCCGACTACAACGCGCTGCAGGTGACCTACAATGCACGCTGGGGAGCCAACCTGCAGGGTCAGTTTAACTACACATTTTCGAAATCGTTTGACGAGGCTTCGGCGGCGGAGCGCGTCGGTCCTTATGAAGGAACGGGCGGAACCGGCAGCGACTTGAACGGCGGTGGCATCGTCATCAATGCATGGGATCCGCTGTCTCTGCGCGGGCTGTCCGATTTCAACGCCTTCCATCAAATTAACGGCAACCTGGTCTATCGCCTTCCGTTTGGCAAAGGCCAGAGGCTGGCGGGAGGCGCGAACCCGGTGCTCAATGCCTTGATTGGCGGGTGGCACGTCTCCGGCGTATTCCGCTGGACTACGGGTTTCCCGATCACCATCGACAACGGTTTCACCTGGGCCACCAACTGGAACATCGAGGGTGATGCGGAGCCGAACGGACCTTCTCCGGTTGCTTCGAACCCGAAGAATGCGATTGTGAACGGTGTCGGCATCGGCCCGGACATCTTCCAAAATCCGGCCACGGCGGAGGCAGCTTTCCGCCCAGAGTGGCCGGGTGAATCAGGGGTCCGCAACAATGTGATTGGCCAGGGCATGTTCGACATCGATACTGGGATGAGCAAGGATTTCTCTCTGGGTGAGGGAAGACGCGTGGAGTTCACGTGGCAAACGTTCAACGCGACCAACTCGGTACGCTATGATGTGCGCGCCGCTCAACCGTCACTCTCTTACGACCCGGCAGAATTCGGCAGATATCTTTCGACGCTGACTTCGCCGCGTTTCATGCAGTTCGCATTGCGCGTCGTGTTTTGAGATCGTAGATCGCGTCGTTGAGATATTTGCGCGGCGCTTCTTATTCCGCTGTTCGTATTCATTTGCAGTGTGGACATCCCAAGCCAGCCGCCCAGCGAAGCGGCGAGTGCTATTCTCCGCCTTCTCGCTAAGCTTACGTTGCGAGCTTTTCTATGAATAGACGCGAAATCATGTGTGGGCTGGGGGCTCTGTCGATCCGTGCAGTGGTCCGACGCGGGGAGGAACTTCCCATGATTTCGGATGAAACTCCAACCATGCAGGCGGGGCTTGCGGCGTTGCCATCATCCGTAGCCGGGGTTCGCCTCGTGGATTCGGAGATCGCCAGATTGGCAACCGACTTGAGCCGTAGTGTCTCTCCGCCTTATCTGTTCAACCATGCCATGCGAACATTTCTTTTTGGCTCACTGGTTGGGCGGGCACTGGGGCAGAAGTTCGACGATGAAGTCCTCTACCTCGCATCCATTCTGCACGACCTAGGATTGACGGAGCGATTCGAAGGAGATTCGCCTTTTGAAATTCAAGGAGCAGAAGCTGCGAAGCATTTTCTGGAAGAGCATGCTTATGCAAAGGAAAAAATCGGAATCGTGTGGGACGGAATCGCGATGCACGCTTCCGCCATCGGACAATACAAACAGCCGGAAATCGCGCTGGTCGGAGAAGGAGCGGGAGCTGACGTAATCGAACCTGACTTCTCAAAAATCAGGAGAAGTGACGTGAATGAAATCGTGAGAGCGTTTCCCAGATTGAAGTTCAAAGACGCATTTGTAACGACTTGCGCCGACGTGGTACGTAAACATCCCCGGGGCGCGTCCGGTTCGTTCATGCGGGACGTTCGTGAACGCTATGTGCCGGAATTTCATCCGGTCAATTTTTGCGATCGTATTGCGAAGGCTCCGTTTTCGGAATAGGCAGAGGTGCGTTGCCGCAGGCAGAACTGCTCAAGAACTCTTTTCGACAATTCCTTGTAAAGCTGCCCGGTAACCGCGGCTGCATGAAAGTTCTCTCCCACTTTTCAGAACCACTACATATTCGCCGCTGTTGACGGGGATCAGTTCTTTGATCTTGCGAATGTTTACGATCGTGGAACGATGGATGCGAACGAAATGATTTGCATCCAGCCGTTCGGAAATCCGGCTGATCGTCTCGCGGAAAAGATACGATTCCTTGCCGACGTTCAAGCGCACATAGTTGGCCGCAGCTTCCACCCACTCGATGTTGTCCAGGTCGAGAAAGACAACCCGGCCGTTGGCCTTGATCACGAGACGGCTATCCAGTTCCGTGGTCGCGGGCGGAGTCACCGACCTGACCTGCGACAACAAGCTCAGAATCCGGTGCGTAATTTCGTGATCACGCTGCTTGCGTAATTCAGTGCGCGCTCTCTCTACCGCGTGGTGCAGCCGCTCCTGATCGAACGGCTTCAACAGATAGTCAAGAGCGTTAGCCTCAAATGCGCGAATCGCGTACTGATCGTAGGCCGAGGTAAAAATGACGACCGGCATCTCGTCTGGAGAAATTTCGCTCAACACCTGAAAGCCATCCAGGTCTGGCATCTGGATGTCGAGCAACAGCATGTCCGGCCGGAAACTGCGAATCGCGGACACGGCTTGCCGGCCATCCTGGCATTCTGCCACCACTTTCACCTGCGGTTCCGATTCCAGGAGGATGAGCAGTTTCTGGCGCGCCAGTCGCTCGTCGTCGGCAATAACAGTGCGCACTTCTGTGTCTAGCGGCTGGTGTTGTGGTGACGAGACAACTGAATCTGCCATCATTAGCCACTCCCGTTGGTCCAACTGTTGCATAGACGTGACAGGATGAGAATGGTTGTTGAAGGTAGTTGTCTTAAAGTTGTCAATTTATCCCACGCAGATGACTCGCGGTCCCGAGCAGAAACTGCTTTATCCCGCTGCGGAGTGTCATAGTCCCTCAATGTTGGAAAAATGAAATTGTGCAGAACCCGACTGATCAAGAAACTCGTGTTATGTAGTGTTGTTTCTGGGGAGGGCTGTGCTTGATCGGCTATCTTGAGTGCGTGGATGGTCTCCAGGACCGCAAGCCTGCTCCCGCGTCAATTTCTTCTGCTTCGCCGTACATAACAAGACGCCTCAACATCATTTGTATGATCGTCATCGGGTACCGATGATGTGTCACAAGAGTGGGAAAGCGTTCTTGGACTCGTCCTGAGATTTGCTTGAGGGTTTGGGGCTCTGAAGTTTCGTTGAGCAACTCGCGGCAAGCGTCGGTGAGTCCGCGGCTGCGGCGGCGTTTGACTGGCTCTGTCGTAAGCAAGCCCTGAAGTTCTTGCCCAACCACGCCGGGGCCGAAGACTTCTGCAAGCCCCGCGATCGTGTTCTTGATCAATCCGATTCTCTTTGCGATTGCTGCGTGCTCTGTCCTGAGAGCCTGCAACTCGCGATGAATTCGCCCCACGACCTGCTCTACATCCTCAAACGCCCCGCCGAAGGTTTGCGTCGCAGGGGCATGTTCTGGGGCGCCGGAAGGTCCTGTGGATACGCTCTGTGTGCCCATAGCTAAGTGACAAAGGTCAAACAATCAATTGTTACCACGTCTTAGCTGTAGAACAGGTGCGGGCGGGACGAGGACTCGAGATACTCTAACAAGCAGCCACTAAGAAGGGACAGGAAACTACAGCAACCGACGTTGACATAGGGCGAGTGCCTGGTACGAGTTCGCAATCGGCGGAAGGTCGCGGGAACGCAGCTAAGTGTGCAATGGCAGCAAGTGGGTCCCGGAATTCTCGGAACCGGTCCCCGCTGGATAACCAAGCGCGCCGTAGCCACGTCAAATAAGGAACAAGACGTTATGCCCGCCGTCCGATCCCAGATCTCGTTCACCTTAACCGAAAGCGCAGTCGCGGAGACTGTGAAGAGAGTTAACGCGCAGGCTCTTGCTCTGTTGACCCGGCGCGTTGAAATCAATCGACGTATCCGGTCTCTTCACCGCATGGTCCATGGATTACGCGATCTCGCAGCCAGTCACCCCTACACTCCGACGGCGGCAGCGCCGCAACATGCCACGTTGATGCCAAGTACGGAACAAGCCAACGAGGAATCAGAAGCTCGCGATAGTAACTCGTCGCATGAATCTAAGATCGGTCGAACGCGGTCTGGCCTGCGGAGCCAGTCGCGACATGAGTTGGCCGTACTGAGCCGTGCTTGCCGAATCGCGCTGATGGAAGCGGGGGAGCCCGCGTCGCTGGATGAAATTCGCTCGCGCATCGACCGCAGGGGATCTTTCGCATTTCACAACTCCGAGTCTGCGAACGCGGCGATTACTCAAACGCTGAATGTTATGAGAGACAGTGGTGAGGCTCGTTGTGTAAGTTGCGTTACAGGCGGCCCTCAATGGTTCTGGCAACGAATCCCCCCGCCGGGGGAGATTGACGGCTAACGGTAAGTCTTGGCGGCTAGGTTTCCCAAGCGGTTCATTCTTTTTCTTCTACCCTGCCGACGATCCCGTTTTCTTTGAAGTGATCCGGGGCCGACAGTTGCTTTTCAGGGACTAATCGTGTGATCTCAGGGACCAACAAAACAGCTCCTTCACGCGCAATGATCTGTGATTGCTCTCCGGCTCGATCTGGTCCATTATGTAAGTCGCGCCAACGCCGACTGCAGGCGGGGAGCAAGGGAATGAGTGAACTCCTCTAAGGTGATATGCCGTCATTCCGAAAGACTCCGCTGAGGGAACTTCTGGCATGAAAACAAATTGCGAGGCTTGCGGTCTCGCCCTGCCGACTGAGCGAACCGCGTACGTGTGTTCCTATGAATGCACGTTCTGCCCAGTCTGCACCTCGAACATGCACGGCATTTGTTTGCATTGCGGTGGTGAACTAGTCCGCCGGCCACGCCGCATGGTGCCGATTAGAAGTGACGACGTCACAGAAGCCGGAGTGTCGGGTTCGATTCGCGCCTGGATCGTCTGGGCTCTGAGTTTTGGCGTGTGGACGTTTGTTGCTCTGGCGTACGGCCTTACAGTTTTCGAGTTGTATCGTTCGACGCGTCAGAGTATGCCGTTCCTAACGGTGCTGGGCATGCAATCCTGCCAGGTACTCACCTACATTCCGCTGACTCCCTTCGTTTTCGCGCTCGCGAACCATTACCAGTTGCAGCGTGGCAACTGGGTGAGAAACTCCCTGATCCTGCTGGCGGGCGGATTGGCGTTCACCGTTGCGCAGGTCGCGATGCGCGGCATGACTCCGTACGCGTATTGGGATCCTCGCGTCCACCACTGGGTTTCCGCCGTCTGGGACGCGCAAGCTCACGGATTCCGGATCCAATGGTTTATGTTTCGGAGCCTGTTTCTCAGCACCGTGGTCGACGACATTGTCACTACCTACCTGCCGATCGTTCTGATTGCCCACGTGGCATCCTACTACCAGAGATTCCGCGAGCGAGAGTTGCGCACATCCCAGTTGCAGGGACAACTTGAGAAAGCACGCCTGCAGTCGCTAAAGAGCCAATTGCAGCCGCATTTTCTTTTCAACACACTGAACTCCATTTCCGCGTTGATGTTGACCAACGTCGAAGCCGCCGATCGAATGATTACCCGGCTAGGTGATCTGCTCAGGATCAGCCTAGAAACTGCTGGCACTCAAATGACCACTCTGAGCCGCGAACTGGAATTTGTAAGTTGCTACATCGAGATCGAAAAAGTGCGATTCGAAGAAAGACTCAAGGTGACTATTGATGTCGCTCCGGAGACACTCGACGCCAGCGTCCCGCATTTGTTGTTGCAGCCCTTAGTAGACAACGCCATCAAGCACGGAATTTCCAGGATGGTGTCGGGAGGAGAGATTCGCATTTCCGTTACGCAGGATGATGCTGATCTCCACATCGAGGTGAGAGACAACGGGCCGGGATTTCGGGAGGCAGTTCACTCCTCTTCAGGCGGCGTGGGGTTGAGAAACACACGCGAGCGACTGGAGACTATTTACGGCCAGGATCAGAGCGTGGAAGTCTTGAGCCTGCCCCAAGGCGGAGTCGCCGCCCGAGTGTGTATTCCTCTGCGCATGGCCGCAGTGGGAAGCGAAGATCTTCCGCTCACGGCATCAGTCACTCCAGCCTAGCAACTGGCGCTCAAAATCGAAGCTGATACGCTTTGGCCGCAGGCAGGAAAGGCCCATCAGTCCGTCCAGGTCGCTAGCAAAATCCTGCTGCCTCGTCACCACCGACGCTCGCTGAGGTCCGACCTCGAGTGTTCCGATTGTGGCCTGCGGGAGAACGACTGCCCCAAAACGAACGTTCCCGGACGCATTGTGTCCAGTGCCGACGACGCTGGTCGGCACATAGTCCACACCGCGCAGGCGGCTCTCAAAGAGCACTAAATGCGGAGTTCCGGTATCGACAAGCAAATGCAACTGCCGGCCGCCGCTTTTCACGTTCACCGTGATGAACTGTTCACCCGAGGTGAAAGCCACAGTGTGATGCTCTACCGAAGCGGTTCCAAACGAGATGCGCCGTTTTGCATAGTCTACGGTGAAGTTGGTCGCGCCAAGCACGTCGAGTCCGATCACGCCATCGATGCGGGCTCCCAGTCCGCGGCTGATCGCGGAAAAATCCGCGACCATCACGGATAGATTCTGCCGCCGCAGGGGACCGCACTGAAGATCGGGAAGCGTCACGTTTTCTGAAGACACACTCTTGTTGAAGAGCGAAAGATCTCGCGACGTGCCCTGCAGTCCCAGCCTTGCGGAAACACTCCGGTCGATCATGCTTGGATTCGAGCCAGTGTCAAGCAGCAGGTTCTGGTGCTCCAGGTTGCCGATTCGTCCCTCCACGACGATCAAGTAGTCCTGGTAGGCCTTGAAGGGAATCTCAGAGATCGGCTGCGCAGGTCTCGCGGTTCGCACCGTGAGGTCACCACCGACCCCGACCGCGCACAGGCTGGAGTTCAGCACCACGAGCAGCGTTACCCGCGCAATTGTTCGACCGGTGGAAATTCCCCGTGGCTGGCGCCGTGGCATGCGGAACAGACTCCCAGGCGCAAGTTACCGCTGTTGGCTTTGGGATATGCAGCCGAGTTACCGGGATGAAGACACTAAAAACCAAACAAGGCGCTGTCAGCTCACGAGCGAAGGGATTGACTTAGGCTCGGGCATAGCACCCGAGGCGCGGCAGGAAGCGCAAAACCATCTCTTATTCAGACCTCTTACTATGACACTCAGACTCTTACTCAGACGGGCCCGAGCGCTCCCCGTTGAGAGTGCTCGACTTATGTTCGCGATCCGCCGACCACAACCAGGCACGCTGACCGCGATCTCCAGACGATACCGTTGCCTCGCCGTACTCCACCAGCCGGCTCAAAATTGTATTGATTGTTGCCATCGGATCCTTGTGGCGGGCCAGCAAAGCGGGCACGGTGCGTTGAATTTCATCGCAGACCTCGCGTGCACTCATTGGCCGCCGCGCTTGCATCAGCACGCCGCGGCACGCCCTGGTGATCCCGGGCTGACGGGAACCACTCTTGCGATCGACCAGGTCCGAAAGCGCGGCATCCAAAATGCCATCGCCGAAAAGATTCGCCAATCCGACGATCGTTTGCTTTACGGTGCCGATGCGCTTGGTAACCTCTGCCCGCTCCTCCATTAACTGCCGCAGCTCGTGCTCCGCCCGCCGTATTACATCCTGCACGTGCCGGTTTGCGCCCGGCGAACCCGCTGCCGGTTTCTCCGTCGTTTGTCCGTGATCCATTGCAGCTTACATAACACTCTTGTTATCCCACGAGGGGGTCGTCGGGATTGACACCATTTCAAGCGGGACCAGCAAACATGTGCGGTCCACGAAACTCGCCGAAGGTTCCGCGCTCTCTCGCGGAATTAGCCTCGCAGCGTCAGCCCCACTAACTTAGTTCCACTCCGAGTCGAGATCGGTAGGGTGGGCTCGTCGTCATGAAGCCTGATTGGTGACCTCAGGGCTCCAGAGGGGTAGACGGAGAAACCAATTTCCGGCCATTAGTCCCGACGCCCAATGTATTAGTCCCGAAAGACGCCAGCGATATGGCGAAGTGCCCCGTCTCTACCGCAAGATGGTCGGCACAAATGCGCGTCTTGTAGCCCCAGGTGGTAGTGGCTGCAGACCCTGGTCCACGTTTCCTATAAGTCGCGGCTTCTGTAAATCGAGGTTTCGTGTAAGAGGAGCTCCCATGCGGTTCGGCGTACGTGCGGTCTTCACGATGACGTTTTTCTTCATACTCCATACTCTAGTTTCGGCGCAGTCGACGACAACCTCTCTGCACGGCACCATCTACGACCCCAAGGGCGCAGTAGTGTCTGGCGCCGCTTTGTCCCTCACCAATGGAGCCACCGGCTTCTCCCGCACCGCGAAGAGCGACGACCACGGGACTTACCAGTTTCTGGAATTGCCGCCTGCGACCTATCAGCTGACCGTCAACGCCACAGGTTTCGCAGCGGTAAAGGAGACCGGCATCGAGCTGCTGGTAAATACTCCCGGCACGGTGAACGTGAACATGCAAGTGTCGGGTGGAACCGTAACGCTCGAGGTGACGGGCTCAGCTCCCTTGGTTAATACAGAGGACGCAACCATGGGACACGCGTTCAGTTCTGACCAGATTGCGAATCTGCCCTTCGAAGGCCGCGATCCCACAGGCATTTTGAGCCTGCAGCCGGGCGTGGTGTTTACCGGTAACAGCAGCCGAATCGCGAGCGCATCCGACAGCCGCAGCGGATCGGTCAACGGCGCGCGTAGCGACCAGACCAACGTCACGCTCGACGGCGTCGACAATAACGATCAGTTGCTAGGCACCGCATTTCAAGGAGCGGTGCGCGTTCCCCTGGATTCGCTCGAAGAGTTCAAAGTCACCACCAGCAACTCGGACGCAGGCACCGGCCGCTCCTCCGGCGGGCAAGTGTCCTTGGTGACCAAGAGCGGCACTAATAGCATCCACGGTTCGCTCTACGAATATTACCGGCCGACGTTCACCACTGGGAACGACTGGTTCAACAAAGCATCTGAGATTCAGTCGGGTGAGCCGAACACGGCGCCGTTCCTGCTGCGCAACACTTTCGGCGCGAACATCGGAGGCCCGATTATCAAAGACCGACTGTTTTTTTTTGCGGCTTACGAAGGCCAGCGCAAACGCGAAGACCTGCAAGCCACTCGCATCGTACCGAGCGCCAACCTTCGCGACGGGATCATCAGTTATCCGTGTACAGAAGACCCGGCCTGCCCAACCAGCGGAGTTGAGACTTTGACGGCGGCGCAAATCGCGAGCATGGACCCGAACTGTTCGAGCCTGGGCAGTTGTCCACTCGGTCCCGGGCCGAATCCGCTGTTGGCGAACATCAGCGGCGCGAATTCTGCCGCTCTTTTCAATCAATACCCGCTGCCTAACACCGACACCGTGGGCGATGGCCTCGACTTCCGAGGATACACATTCGCATCGCCAGTGCCGTCGAAGCAGGATGCCTACATAACCAAACTGGATTACAACCTGACCGCGAACGGAAATCACCGCCTGTTTGTGCGCGGCGTGTTGAACAACGACAACGAAGCGGAACGTACTCTTCCCCTTGGCACCTACGGAGATGGCACCATCTCCCAGGACGGGGGATCGCAATTCCCCGGGCGGCCTGCGGGCCAAATCCTGCACACTAATAGCAAGAGCCTCACTGCAGGTTACACTGCAACATTCAGCAGCACGCTGATCAACAATTTCCGCTTCGGCTATACGCGCCAGGGACTCGACCAGGCCGGACTGCAGACTCAACACTTCATCCAATTTCGCGGGATGGATAATCTGATCGGCGAGACCCCCACCATCAACACCGACGTTCCTGTCAAGAACTGGGCCGATGACCTCACTAAGGTGAAGGGCAATCACACCCTGCAGTTCGGCGGGAACCTGCGCCAAATCGACAATGAACGCGCGTCCAATGCGCAATCATTTTTCGGAGCGATTACTAATGCCTACTGGCTCTCTACTTCCGCAATCGCAGGAAAGGGAATCAGTCTCGACCCTGGGGCCTTTGGCTTTCCGCAGGTTGATTCGTACTTTGGCGCGAGTTATGACTTCGCGATGGTCGCTCTCGCGGGTCTGATCACGCAAATCGGTTCTAACTATCAGCTCAACAAGGATCTTTCGGTGATCCCTGAAGGCAGCCTGGTTTCGCGCCACTTCCGCGCGCATGAGGTTGAGTTCTATGCCCAGGATCAATGGCGTGTTAAGCCGAACCTGACGGTCACTTACGGCTTGCGCTATACCCTGCTGCAACCTCCGTACGAAACGACGGGCACTCAGGTCGCGCCGACAGTGAGCCTGAACAATTGGTTCCGCCAACGCGCGCAATCCATGCTGAACGGCCAAGTCTACGATCCCGTGATTGGTTTCGCGCTTTCCGGACAGGCAAACGGTAAGCAGCCGTATTGGGCCTGGGATCACAAAGACATCGCTCCCCGAATCGCATTTGCCTATTCGCCTACCAGTGACAGCAGCTGGGGAAAGCGGCTTCTGGGCGGGGCCGGCAAAACATCCATCCGCGCCGGTTACGGACTCTACTTCGACCATTTCGGCGAAGGCATCACCAACACATTCGATCGCAACGGATCTTTCGGTCTGACCACCGCCATTACCAATGCGGCCGGCGTCCAGACCGTGGACGGGTCGGCGCGCTACTCGGGACTGAATACCATCCCCGCAATTAGCCAGTCTCCTACGGGGGGTTGCGCCAAAAATTGCCCCGTCGTCGAGCCACCGCCAAGTGGTCCGTTTCCGGTTACACCGCCGCTGGGGGTTGCCGACGGCGGATTCGCCATCTACTACGGTCTTGATGACAAACTCAAAACTCCGTATTCGCACGTGATCGACTTCTCGATCACGCGTGAATTGCCCCACAGCTTTGTTCTCGAAGCATCCTACGTAGGCCGCTTCGCGCACCGCTTGTTGCAGGAAGAAGATCTCGCCGAACCGACCAATATCTTTGACCCGAAGAGCAGGACCAGCTATTTCCAGTCGGCGCAGGCGCTGGCCAGGCAGTACTACGCGGGCGTCCCCATTCAGAGTGTGCAGCCAATTCCTTACTGGGAGAATATGTATCCAAGCGCTGCAGGTCCTTCCTCGACGCAGATTGGCGGGTCTACCGTTGGCTTTGGTACGCCCTGCCTCGGAACGGCTCCTGCGCACGTAACGGCTACGCAAGCCATGTACGACTTGTTCTGCGAAAATGCTGGGAACGAAACCACGGCTCTCGAGCAAGCCGACGTCCCGGGAGTGGTTGCCGGTTGGCCGGCGGCGAATTGCTATCCCTCGTGCGCCACTATCAACGGCACGGTGACTCCCTACGCCTTTTACACTCCTCAGTTCTCTTCGCTTTACGCGTGGAGGAGCACCGGCAACAGCGCTTACAACTCGGGGCAGTTCAGCTTGCGGCACCGCGCCAATGGACTCGAATTCGATTTGAACTATACGTACTCGAAGTCGATTGATCTCGGTTCGGACGCCGAGCGTGTCAGTCTGTTTGAAGGACTCGGTTTCGGCGCCAGCCAGGTGATCAACTCGTGGGCGCCCAATCAGAATCGTGCGGTTTCAGATTTCGACGCAACTCATCAGCTCAACGCCAACTGGGTGTATGAGCTTCCAGTTGGACATGGAAAGCGATTTGGAAGCGGCATGGGCCGTTTTGCAAACGCAATGCTCAGTGGTTGGACAATCTCCGGACTCTGGCGCTGGTCTACTGGATATCCCTTCACAGAATTCAGTCCGGCATGGTCCACGAATTTCGATCTTGAGTCTCCCGTGGTTCCTCTGAGCTCACGGAAACCGCAGACGGGTAGCTTCATCGTGGCGCAGGCCAGCGGGGGTACGGGACCCAACGTTTTCAAAGATCCCGGGATCACCGATCCTACGAACCCGAATGCCGCCATCAACCTGGTGCGGCCTGCGTACCCTGGAGAAGGCGGCTCACGCAACTGGCTGCGCGGACCGGGCACCTTCAACCTCGACTCCGGCCTCGCCAAGAACTGGCAAATCGGCGAACGCCAATCCGTACGATTCACATGGGAAGTATTCAACGTCACCAACACGCCACGCTTCGACGTGGGCACCATGCAGATCAACGGCAACACCGCGTTATATTCCTCCACCAGCTTCGGGAATTTCAGCTCGACACTCTCCAATCCGCGGGTGATGGAATTTGCCTTGCGCTACACGTTCTAACATGATGTCGAGACTCTAAATTGAATAACCCTAAAGGGGGTTCTGTGTTCACGTGCCTCAAGTCTCTCTGGGTGATTGTGCTTGCCACATCAGCTTGCCTACCGGCGCTTTGTTCGGATGCGCCCATGTTTCGCGGCAACCCGCAGCACAGTGGCGTTTACAACGCCGATGGCGTGCCAGCATTCAGCGGAGTCAAATGGAAATTTCATACCGGCGGCCTCGTTATCTCTTCCCCGGCAGTAGTTGGAGACGTCGTATTTGTGGGCAGCACCGACGGGAACTTTTACGCGGTGGACCGCGAGTCCGGCACCTTGAGATGGAAATTTAAAGCCAAGAGCCGGATCACGTCGTCCCCGGCGGTGTCGGGAGGTCTGGTTTACTTCGGCGCTTACGATGGCAATTTCTACGCCCTGGATGCCACGACGGGCCAACTGAAATGGAAATTCCAAACCGCCGGAGAGCGGCGGTACGCGGGCAAGCATCTGCATGGGTCGCAGCCGGCCGCGGAAACCATGCCCGATCCGTTTGATTTTTATCTTTCCTCACCGGTGGTCTGGAATGGCGGCGTGTTTTTCGGCAGCGGCGACGGTAACATTTACTCATTGAACGCAGCCTCGGGCGCGCTGCAATGGAAGTTTAAAACCGGCGACGTAGTCCACGCGTCTCCGGCGATCGCAGACAGCACCCTCTTCATTGGAAGCTGGGACAGTTATTTCTATGCCCTCGATGCCGCCACCGGGAAGGAAAAATGGCGATTCAAGACTGGCGAAGATCCTGCCATTCACAATCAGGTGGGCATTCAGTCCTCAGCGGCGGTGCTTGACGGAGTCGTGTATTTCGGTTGCCGCGACTCTAACTTCTATGCTTTGGACGCGGCGACAGGCGAGAAGAAATGGGCATTCTCAAATAAGGGTTCGTGGGTCATCAGTTCGCCGGCGGTCCAGAGCGGCAAAGTGTACTTTGCAACCTCCGATTCAGGTTTGTTCTATTCAATGGACGCCAAGACCGGCAGCCCTATTTTCTCGCTGAAGTTCCAGGGATGGCCGATGTTTTCATCGCCCAGCATCGCTGGCAACTTGATTTACATCGGCTCGCACATGGGCAAGCTGATCGCCATCGACCTGACTGCGCAGAAGATATCCTGGACGTTCGAAACCGAGGGCGCAAAGACAAACGCGGCCGCCTGGACCAATCCCGATGGCACCCCGAACTATGAAGCCGCATTCGCATCCGATTTCTACGACGATATGATCACGGGAGTGAGCAAAATGATGGCTATCGGAACGATTCTGTCTTCCCCGGTCGTAGTGGACCGAGTGATTTATTTCGGCAGCGCGGACGGAAATCTGTATGCGCTGATGTAGCTGATTCGTCACCCGGGAACTCCGCTCTTACCGTGAGATGCGAGAGTGATTGTTTCCGCCATCAAACCCAGGACGATATGAGTTACTTGAACCTTGCGGTCGACTCAGTCGCGACTGCCGACGCTTTGTCGGGTTAGGAAAGGCCAATCATTTCTGATTGGCCTGCGGACGCGAGAGCCCCGGAACCTCCGGCGTCCTTAGTAAATCACCTTCAATCCGAAGTACACGCAGCGTGCGCCACCGGGGCAGGCGAGGTTAGCATCCGATTGCACCTTGGGGTCGCCGAACGCAGTGCCCTCACCCGCCGCACCGGCATTCTCAATGAAGGTTGAAATGCCGGGAATGGTGTTGCCGTAGTTCGGGTGGTTGAAGACGTTATTCATCGTCATGTGCCATTGCAGCGTGGCGCGTTCCGCGAACTTGATGTTCTTGAACAGGGTGAAGTTGCTGTTATTGGTGTGGTAATCACGTGCGCTGTTGCGCCGCACGTTGCCAAAAGGGACTCCGAAGATGCTTTCAGCCTCCCCACCGTTGGCAATGTACCGAACCTGGCTATTTGTAAGCGGCGTTGGGTTTCCGCTGCTAAAGCCATGGCTGCCGTTGTTGAAGCCGTTCAGGCTCAATAATGTATTTGCGGGAGGGCCCCCATTTGCCGCGCACTGTGGCCCGGTTGGCCCCTCGAGGGCGTTGCAAAGATCCCCTGCATAGATGCCCACCTCGGTTGCTGGGGCACTCATGCTGCCTACAAAAGGCCGTACCACGTCAGGAACGGTGTTGTTGAATGCCTGATCGAAGGCTACGTCTTCGATTGGAGACGAAAACGCGTTAATCACGAACTGCTGGGGGGTGTAGTTCTGTCCGGACTGCAGAATATACGTTCCGGACACCGCCCAGCCTCCGGCGATATGCCCGAGGAGGCCATGCTGGGAGCGCATTAACGGAATATCTTCGATGAAAGATAAAGTCCAGGTTTGTGGGAAGTCGATTCCGGAAAGGCCATATTCGCCTCCCTTCACATTGAGCGGGTTCTGGGCGTAGGTTTCGCTGTTGCCGCCAGCGAAG